>Ga0116174_10000506_pt1 | contig 38875 bp, 39 predicted proteins | sample AD_UKC087_MetaG_FD_89801 | JGI IMG/M metagenome (GOLD analysis project Ga0116174, IMG submission 89801) | Active sludge microbial communities of municipal wastewater-treating anaerobic digesters from USA - AD_UKC087_MetaG | ecosystem: Engineered > Bioreactor > Anaerobic > Digestate | place: USA...
GTAAGAGTAGGAGTAATATAGCGGCTATAGATATATCGACCGGTTTAGCGACGGATTGGAATCCCAACGCTGATGGGACAGTTTCTACCTTGGCTGCGTCGGGTAGTAACGTCTATGTGGGCGGCTGGTTTACTACTATAGGGGGTCAGACGAGAAGTAGAATAGCGGCTATAGATATAACTACCGGTTTAGCGACGGATTGGAATCCAAACGCTAGCGGCGTAGTTTATACCTTGGCTGTCTCTGGAAGTAACGTCTATGTTGGCGGTTATTTTACTACTATAGGGGGTAAGATTAGAGGCAGAATAGCGGCGATAGATATATCGACCGGCGAGGTAAAGTAAGGGTTATATAGCCCCCATACCCTGAAGCGTCGCTTCCGGGTATGGGGAAGCATATAAACATATTTATATTTTATTAAGGAGAAAAGATGGCTAACTTAGAATTTGAAAAACGCATTTGACGTTTTAAAAACTAAAAAGGAAGAGATGAAAGTGAAGATAATAAAAATACTCAGGATAAGGCTTTTCGTTTATGTAAATACTGTTGGATAAAAGATCATTGTCAAATTGAAGATAAGTGGCTGTAAACAAGGGGACGCATATGTGTCAAATTTTCTGAGACAATTGCCGCAATGCGCCTCGATGAAAAATTGACACATATGCGTCGATTTCAATATACGGGTCAAGGGCGTTTCGCCCTTGCGCTGTCCGCGTAGGACAAGTTCTTGACTTTAATTTTGTTTTTGGGTATAATTAATGCAAGAGGTGGGAAATTATGGTTCTTAAAGAAAAAATTATAAATGAGATTTATAGTTTAGATGAGAATTTACTTTCCTTGGTTTATGAAAATATACTGTTGCTAAAGAGTAACAAGAAAAAGATAAGCCAAAAAAAGAATAATAAATCTATTAATGAAATTCACTCTCTTTTATCGGGTATTAAAGACTCATGGTCTAATGAGGTTATAACCGAAAGAGAGGATAGAATTTGAATTATTTTTTTGATACTTCAGCTTTAGTCCCGGCAATTCCGGCGTTTTACCAAAAACCCCATATGCGTTAATTTCAAATTTTGACAGGCGCTACAATAATGGCGCGTTATATTTCTCGCTAATCTTATATCTAACTTGATTTTTTTGGGATATTGTATTATATTAACTGCGAGGTATTGAATATGAAATTTAATATTGTTTTAGAAAAGGATGAAGACGGGGGATACAATGTTACGGCGCCGGCTTTGGACGGATGCTTTACTCAAGGCGATAATTTAGACGATGCGATAAAAAATGCTAATGAAGCTATTGTATGTTATTTAGAAGGTTTGGAGAAAATTAATCAAATTAAGGAAACTGTCATAAATTTTATGTAAATAGCCCATATGCGTTAAATTTTCTGAGACAATTGCCGCGCGCGTCCGACGCATATGTGTCAAAAATAAAAATGCCGCATATGGGACAGATATTTTCTATTCCCCAAAAAACTGACGGGATACTATTTTTGGAGTAAATTTTATTGATATTCTTGTTTAAAAGTATTAAATTAATAATAATATTAAAATTGGCAATAATATAACGACAATATGCTATAAAAAAAGGGAAAAGTTATGTTGATTGTTCGCGATAAAATAATCAATGAATATCAAAAAGAGATAAAGCGCCGCTTGAAAGATCGCCTAAAAAAAATAATACTTTTCGGTTCTAGAGCCAGAGGAAATTTTAATGAATGGTCGGATTATGATTTTGCGATAATTGTTGATAAAAGAAACGATGAAATAGAAGATATCGTAGATACCGTCGGCGGAAATATTTTAACTAAGTACAGTAAATTAATTGGGCCGATAGTCTGGGATGAAAAAGAGTGGGAATTTAAGAAAGAAATCCCGATAGGTATAAATATTATCAAGTATGGAATAGAACTATGAGTATTCTGCCCGACATTAAATTTGTAAGAATGATGATTTTGAAATCAAAAGAAAAACTAATTGCCGCCAAAGTTAATCTTGATAATAAATTATATGAAGATTCAATTTCTCGGTCGTATTACGCTATATTTCACATTATATCGGCCGTCTTATTTACTAAGAATTTGACTTTTTCTTCGCATAATCAGGTAATAGGCGCTTTTAATAAGGAATATATTTTTACCAATATTTTTCCAAAAGACTTTAATAAGATGATAGAAAGATTATTTCGTTTAAGACAATCCTGCGATTATGATATCGAAAGTAATATCAAATATGAACAGGCTAATAGCTGTTTTAATGACGCGAATATGATAATAAGCAAATGCAGGGATTACCTATCAAATATATATAAAGTAGAAAATATATTTTGGGATTAATATAGTTAACTTGTAATGTAAGAGACGACAACGCGCTAAAAAATAAAAAATTGACACATATGCGTCGATTTCAATATACGGGTCAAGGGCGAAGCGCCTTTGCGCTGTCCGCGTAGGACAATATTTTTCGACAATTCAGGACGATAGATCGACAAGCATGCCTTCTATTTTATCTATTTTTGAAGCTATAAGAAATACGTTTTTTTGTTCGTCGAAAAATATTTTTGTCAGTTCTTCAAGCTCTTTATCTATGATTTTAAGGTGGATTTTAGGTATTTTCTCTTTTTTTGCTCTGCTCCAAACATATTTTGTCTCGCATTTAACTGTTTTGTCAATTATTTGATCTATATATCTTTTAATACTTTTTTTGTAATCGTCAAGATCTTGTAAACTTTTACTTCTTTTCAGTTTTTCCCCAAGCAGACCTATTTGTTTTAAAGATTCTTCAAGAGAGGTTTCGTTATTTATACTATCGTTTACCAAAATTTCATCGTTTTGTTCTTCAAACGCTTCGGCGAAAAGAGATTTTTTTTCGGAGGTTGTTTTTTTTGTTTTGAGATTTGATTTTTTTTTTATCTGTTTGGGGGCAAAAACTGAACCTGGATTGAATAATAAATTGTTATCGTCGATTCTTGACATAATAGTTCGCTTTTTATCTAAAAACTTACAAAAATAGGAATTTATCTTTCCTTTTTGTATTTATCAAATCCATAATATCCGATTTTGAAAAAATCCGGCAATCTCCATCAAAAATGACGCCGGACTCCATATTTACCGAGGCGGAATAAAGATTGCCGAGAACTTCGGCCGTTTTTAAAATCAATATATTTTCTTCCGCATAGACGTCGCCCTTTACCAACCCGCCAATTACTACCGTTTTAGCGATAATGAGATTGCCGGCTTTCCCTTTTTTACCGATATAGACCTTGCCGCTCGAATTTATTTTGCCGTTAAAATTCCCGTCAATCCTCAGAGGACCCGATATGTTAAATTCTCCGCGAAACTCGGTTCCCTCTCCAATCAGCGAGTTGATCGTAAAATCGTTATTAGACGGTATTTTTTTATTCATCTATAAAATATCCCAAGACGCGTTAGTTGTTAGACACAAATTGCCAAGGATCGAGCAAAACGTTGCCAAGTTTAACTTCGTAATGAACGTGAGTTCCGGTTGAAGAACCCGTAGACCCCATATAGCCTATGATCTGTCCCTTCTTTACTTTGTCTCCGGGACTAACAATAGGTTGGGATCTCATATGGGCGTATAAAGTCGAGAACCCTTTAGTGTGAGAGATTTTTATATACCATCCGTACCCTCCGGCGTCAAAATCGACTTTATCCACTATACCGGGAGCCGTCGATACGATAGGGGTACCGGCTTGATACGCCATGTCCAATCCGGTATGCATATCCAATACTTTATGAATAGGATGAATTCTAAAACCGAATGTGGAGGTAATTGTATAAAATCCTTTTACCGGGCATCCGTACGGCATATCTTTGAGTATTTTATTATAGTTGTCCGCCATTTTATTGATTTCGCTAAAAGCTATTATCGATTTTCTGTAATCTCCCAAAAGTCTGTCGACCTCCGCTCTTTCGCGTTCAAATTCGTCTAATCCGGAAAAATCTACAAGATTCGGCGCTCCCCCCTGGTTTTTAAAATATTCGTCGTCCATAATATTCTGTAACGAATTTGAACTCAACTTCGACATCAAAACGTTTAGTTTTCCCTTAAAAATGTTGTGATTATCCAAAATTTCGTTAAGCAACTCTTCATACTCTCTGGAGCGTTTTTCATTTATCTGGGTTTTGATACTGGCGTCTTTATACTTGAGGGAAGTGTTAAAGTTGGCGACGGTTAGAAACAGTATTATACCAAGACCGCTGGACGTAAAAAGAAATATGATAAATAGAGCGAAAACGTTTAATTTAAAATTAAAAACTCTCTTCTCATTATGAGGGATCATCATAATGGTTATTTTCTGACTCCCGGAGTTAATAAAGAAGCCGACAATCGAAGAGAGGAACTTTTTTATTAACGATAAAACGTTTACAATGTAAACAAAAACGCTTTTTTCTACCTTTTTAAAGTTATTTGTACGATTCATTTAGTCACCGTTATAAAAATTTTTTCGAATTCTAACATATTTAATATTATTAGTCAAATTTTTCTGTAATAAAAAAAACATATATATACATATTAACGGCTTTTTTTATATATTTTTTATATTTTTAAGCGATTTTTATTGACTTTTAAAACAGATAGAGTTAATATTACGGAGAGCCCCAGAATATTTCGAAAAAAAAATCTGAAAAAAATTGTAAGGACTTCATTATGAAATTATGCGACACACACTGCCATATAGCGCTACTGTATCAAGACCCTATCGAACAGATAAAAGTAATCGACGACGCAAGAAGAGCTGGGGTGGAAGTTATTATTAGCGTTAATACTAACCTTCCCGACTTTTTCTCAAGTTATAAAAATATAAAAAATATTCAAAATATTTATCATACCATAGGTCTGAGTCCTTCCGAAGTAGACAACCCCGGGAGAGATTGGGAGTTGGATTTGAAAGAGGGATTGTCTTATCCAAACGTAGTCGCCGTAGGAGAGATAGGATTAGACTATTTTCATAAATACGGGGATCGAAATTCTCAGATAGAATTTTTTATTAGGCAGTTAGAAATAGCTTCAAACTATAATCTTCCGGTAGTTATTCACAACAGGGAAGCCGGAGAAGATATGAAAAATATATTAAAGTCAAAGACTCCTCATAACGGCGGTATTTTACACTGTTTTAGCGAAAACTATCAATTTGCTAAAGATATGATCGATTTGGGGCTATATATATCCTTTGCCGGCAATCTTACTTATAGAAACGCCAAAAACCTTCACGAGGTCGCTTTAAAATTGCCGATTGAGTCTATACTAATCGAGACGGATAGCCCGTTTCTTACCCCTCATACGTATAGAGGAAAGAGAAATCAGCCGGCTTACTTGGTAGAAACCGCTAATTTCTTATCCGAATTGAGAGGTATTCCGGCGGAAGAACTTTGCGAAATTCTTTACAATAATAGCTTAAGGGCTTTTAATATTACGTATAGCGATTAATTATGTTATGAGTTACAAAAGACATATCGTAACGGATTCGATTATTTTAAACGTCGGCGTCTCTAGAGAGATTGATAGAAGTTTTACCTTTATCTCAAAGGAGGTCGGCGTTAATAGAACGGTCGCCTTTGGGGCGTGTAAATATAAAAGCAGATATTGTTCGACAATACAACCTTTTGTAAAACTGAAGCTGTATCTTTATAAAAATCCTAAAACGGAATATTTTGAATTGAAGGATATTTCGGAACCGGAAAGCTCTGAATTTATTAAAAATGATATAAGAAAGATTTATATTGCCGCTTTTTTCTCTGAAATTATACAGAAAACTTATATTAATCCCGAAGAGTATAAAAAATTCTTTTATCTAATGCAATATTCGTTAGAATTGCTTCATAACGGCGATGCGCTTAAAAACGCTCTGCTTTTTTTTATCTGCAAGTTTTTATATTTATCGGGAGTTAATCCGGCTCTCGAATCGTGTCTCAAGTGTCAAAACTCTTCGCCGGACTATTTTTACGATTTTATAAGAGGGGGCGTTTTTTGTTCTAAATGCGCCGCAAATTTTAACAATCGAATATCGGCGGAATCGGTAAAAATATTCAGAGATTTCTTAAAATTAAAATATTCCGAACTGAAAAATGTTACCGTAGATAGTAGAAAATTTGACGAGATACTTAGAATATTAGTAAAAATATTATCAAATTTATTTGACGCGAAGCTTTCAACTTTAGATAATATTATCAATCTGCGGGACGTTTAACGTCAAGATTTTATGTTATTTCTTGGGATTAATATCGACCATTTTTATAACTTTGTATTTATCTGATAGTTCCAATAGAATATCCGAAACGTACTTTTCGTCGTCCGGAAATACGTAGTCGTAATTCATAACGATATGATACCCCTTTGTTCCTTCGATAAAAATCGGAAAAAACAGACCGGCTTGTAAGATTTTTTTAATTTCAACAGACTTAAATATTTTTTTTGATTCTTTGCCGTCGGACACCGTTCCTATATCGCCGTTTTTTTCTTTAGATATTGAATCTTCGCTAAAGAGTTTGACTGCGCTAAAAAAAGACTCCTGACCGGAATATATTTTATTAGCCAAATTTACCGCCGCTTCTTTTTTTAGCGCTATATCTTTTTTGGATAACTTTTCCGTCGAAAAGAATATCGAACAGCTTTTTACCTGTTTTATGTGATTGCGCTTCGCTAAATATTTTATTTTCATAAGATTGTAAGTTGTTTTCATATAAAAATCTTCTATAGAACTGTAAGGATCGTTCATATCGAAATACAATTGAAGCGCTTGAGGATTGTCGTAAGCCACGCTTCTATCCGTAAAATATTTCTCGGCGTAACGCGCTATTTCGTCTTCGGAAACGGTTATTTTTTCCTCTTCGCAGGCGTTATAAAACAGCAAATCCATAATCATAGTATTTAATACGTCCTCAACCGAATAAATATCCCAGCGGTCGATAGAACCGTACCCTAAAATGTACAACTTAAAGTCTAAAACCGTTATGTCGTATTTACCGACTTTGACTAATAAAAAATCGTCGCTCAAATCGTTAAAATCCAGCGATTTCAACGAAAATAGGGAGACAACAAAAAAAATAACAGCCAAACTTCTTTTCAATTTATAATCCTTTTCTTATAATCCTTTTCGGATCGATTAATTAATCGATTTTTTATATTTAGCCGATTTTGCTTTGAATTTTATCTGAAGTAATTTAAACGGCTTCTATAAATATACCATAAAGCGATGAGATATAAAGAAGATTTTAATATATTTTGACAAATTTCATAATTGTAAAATTATAAATATTTTTATTGCTTTTTTGAAGATGCGCCTTATAATTGTTTTGTTGAGTGAAACAAAAAAATAATACGGGGGCATATTTATGAAAAAAGCGTTTAAATTATTGGCGGCGTTAACGGTACTGACGGTTTTATTGATACCGACCGGTTGTATTATGTTAGTCGGGGGAGGAGGAGGCGATACGTATTACGGATTTGGATGGACGGCGAGTCTGGATTCGTTTGAAAGTAGCGCGGCTCCTGATTCTATAAAGATTAAGAATACGTTAGGAGAACCTTTATCGGTTAAATATAAAATATTCTTACACGACAATCCCAACGACTATGATAAAGAAATCGAACCGGATTGGGATACTATTAGCGTTTCTAAAAATTTACAGGCCGCTCCGGGGTTAGTCGAAGTTGTTCCTCAGATAAATTTTATTGAAAAGGGCGTATCATATACCGACGCGGTCGTGTGGATAAGAGTTCAAAACGCCGATAACTCAAAGTATTTAGCTTTTTCCGTACAGATTCAAGATGCGTCGGATACGGAGTGGAACATAACTATCTCTAAAAAAAAATAATATTATAAGGATTTATAAATGAAAAAAATTTACTATTTGCTGTTTATTGCTTTTTTGCTATCGTCTAATCTGTTTGCTCAGAGAAGCGCAAGCACGGTTTACGTTAAAGTCGTTACAAATCCTTCGGGGATTTACTTTTCTACGGAAAGCGACAAAGTCAATAAATTCGGTCCTACGCCGGTTACCATTCCGTTATTAAGAAATAGAACGTATGTTTTTGTTTTTACTAAAGACGGCTATCAATCAAAAACTATTAGTTATAAAGCCGGTACCGGAGATTTAAATGTAACTCTCGAACCGCTAGCCGCGCCTCAAATTAATTATAATCTCTCCGTGTCGTCTAATATCGCCGGCGCGGACGTATATATAAATAATCAACCATACGGAAAGACTCCGCTCAACGTCTCTTTGCCGTCGGCTAGTTATAACGTAACTGTAAAACTTGCCGGATATACCGATTTTGTATCGAACGTTACTCTAAATTCTAACCAAAATATTAACGCAAATTTCGCTCCTATTAGTTATAATCTCTCCGTGTCGTCTAATATCTCCGGCGCGGACGTATATATAAATAACCAACCATACGGAAAGACTCCGCTCAACGTCTCTTTGCCGTCGGCTAATTATAATGTAACTGTAAAACTTGCCGGATATACCGATTTTGCGTCGAACGTTACTCTCAATTCTAACCAAAATATTAATGCAAACTTGACTCCCAGCAGTTATACTCTCTCCGTGTCGTCTAATATCGCCGGAGCGGACGTGTATATAAATAATAAGTTATACGGCAAAACCCCTTTAAACGTATCATTGCAACCGGCGGCGTATAGCGTAACCGTAAAGTCCGAGGGGTACTTAGACTATAGAACAAACATTAATTTAACTTCAAATCAAAATATTACCGCTCCGCTAACCGCTCAAAAATATATTATTCTCTCGTTGCCGGTTGGGACTAAGCTATGGCTCAACGGTAAAGCGTATCATCTAAATTGGGGCAATATCAAGGACGATAATAAATTTGACAACGTCAAAACAGATACTAACGATAAGAGAGAAAAGTATAAAGAGTTTAAAATATATTCTGAAACCGGCAGAACCGATTTGATTGAAATAAGATACAAAAACCTTATTACCGGTCCTATGAACATTGAGTTTAATAATAAAATAAAAGAGTTGAGATTGTCTCTTTTTGATAAATAGCTTATTGATTTTATAACGAGGCTGTCCCAAAAGGCAGCCTCTTTTTTTAAAATTTTTTAACTTAATATTTTACAAACAACTCAAATTATTATAGTATATAGTCGAGAAAATATTTTATTATGTAAATAAAATCAGAATTTGTAAGGAGACATATATGGAAAAATTGTCAGCGTTGCAGAAAGCCCGATTGGAGTATCAGCCAAAGACTCCGGATATGATAAAGGGAGATATATCCAACATTATAGCGGAAGAAAGCGGCGTAACGGAGCCTGCGTCTTTTAAAGAGGAGATTAAAGAGCTGTTTGCCAACGTTTACGGACTGCCCGTCGTTAAATTTAAAAAAGGCTCAAACCCAAACGCAAACAATAAAGTCAACGTCGGTATAGTTCTTTCGGGCGGTCAGGCTCCCGGCGGGCATAACGTAATTATAGGGGTATTGGACGCGTTGAAAAAAGCGAATAAAGATTCAAAACTTTTCGGTTTTTTAGGCGGTCCGTCCGGAATTTTGGAAGATAAAGCGATAGAAATAACTCCGGAATTTGCGTTTAATTTCAGGAATACCGGCGGTTTTGATATGATCGGTTCAGGAAGAACAAAATTGGAGAGCGAAGAGCAGTTTATAAAATGTATCGAGGTTTTCAAAAAAAGACAAATATCGGCTTTGATTATCGTCGGGGGAGACGACTCCAATACTAACGCGGCTCTTTTAGCGGAATATTTGAAAAAGAATAATACCGGAGTTCAGGTAATAGGCGTTCCAAAAACTATCGACGGCGACCTTAAAAACAAATATATAGAGACTTCGTTTGGTTTTGATACGGCGACCAAAGTCTATTCGGAATTAATCGGCAATATCTGTAGAGACGCAAATTCTGCGAAGAAATATTGGCACTTTATCAAACTTATGGGACGATCCGCCTCTCACATAGGTTTGGAGTGCGCTCTTCAGACTCAGCCAAACGTAGCGATTATTTCCGAAGAGGTAGAAAAAGAGCATATCACGCTTGTCGAGATAGTAGACGATATAGTCAGAATAATTATCACGCGTTCCGAAAACAAAGAGGATTTTGGCGTTGCGTTGATACCCGAAGGATTAATAGAGTTTATTCCCGAAATGAAGCTCCTTATATCGGAACTCAACGATTTGCTTGCAAATAACGTTACGCATTTTGAAACGCTCAATAGTTTTGCGGAACAAACGCAATGGATAAATAAAAATTTAAGTAGAGATTCCTCTTTCGTTTTTTCATCTCTACCGTTCGATATTCAAAAACAACTTCTTATGGATAGAGATCCTCACGGAAACGTTCAGGTATCGAGAATTGAAACAGAAAAGCTTATTATCGATTTAGTTCAGGATAAATTGACTGAAATGAAAAATAACGGTAAATTCAAAGGTAAATTTTCCGCTCAAAATCATTTCTTCGGATACGAAGGGAGATGCGCCGCCCCGTCAAATTTTGATTCGGATTATTGCTACTCTTTGGGTTATACGGCTTTTATTCTGATCGCCAACGGACTTACCGGGTATATGTCGTCCGTTTCCAATTTGGCTCAACCGCATACCAATTGGGCGGCGGGAGGCATACCGTTAACAATGATGATGACTATGGAACAAAGACGCGGCAAACTCAAGCCCGTTATAAAAAAAGCGCTGGTAGAGTTAGACGGCAAACCGTTTAAGAAATTTGCCGAACAAAGAGAAGAATGCGCGATCAAAACCTCCTTTATTTATCCGGGCGCGGTTCAATATTACGGACCGGCCGAAGTGTGCGACAGACCGACCAAAACATTAATACTAGAGTCTGAGTAACTATTGTTGAATATTTTTGTTATAGCGACGAGCGCCTCGCGTTAAGCGGGATTTCTCGTCGCTATTTTTTTAGTACCCGTCGGTTTTTTGGGATTTGACGACATCCCATATGCGTCGAATTTTATTTTTAGCTCCATATGTGTCATTTTAAGAAGCCGCCCCCAAATACGCATATGCGACGCGGCGCTCCCTGATAGAAATCGACGCATATGCGCCTCATAGCCGCCGCGTCGCTCCCCGATGAAAAAACGCAACATATGCGTTAAATTGCCCTGCGATAGAAATCGACGCATATGTGTCAAAAAAACCGACGAACTTTACGCTATTGTCCCGCGGAAAGAATTATTTTTTTTGCCCTTTTATAAAAGTCGTTTCTTAAGTCTCTGATCTTATTTTTTAGTTCGGCCGTTACAAATTCCGCATTTGAGGATTTGTTTTTTGATATCGCCGTTAATTTTTCGTTATAAATAATATTTAATAACTTCTCTTTTTCAGAGTAGTTTTCTAAAAGATTCCATAATAAATTTGTCGAATTATTATCTAAATATTTGTTTATTTTTAACCAAAATTTATCGTAAAAATCCGCAGAATCAATTTTGATTATATTTTCCAAAGCGCTAGTTTTATCCGCGTCTTTTACCGCTTCTTTAGTAATATTTTTCCCTATTTTATTATTAACAATTCTAGCAATTATTTTATCCAAGTCTTCGTTAATTTCGCCTACGTCGGAGTCGATAACGACCGTGTTTTTTTGCTCGGTCGCGATAAAAATTGAAGTTTTGACCTTTATGTTGTCAATCTCAGTCATTCGGAGAATCTTCAACTCATTTTGATCGGTATGTTTAAAGTATAAAGCGGAGTCGGTCATTTTTATCAAGCTGGCGTTCTCTTCAACTCCGTTTTTTCTTTTTATTAAAATATTAGAGTAATTCGGCTGATTAGAACCGGCTATCAAATATTCGATATCTTTAAAATAAAAGTCGTAAAGTTCCCCTTCGATTATCATCGATATCTTATCTTTTTCTATCGACGCTAAGTCGCCCCTAAATATCTGACCGTTTTTTAATAATAAATTTTCCGGGAACGCCGGTTTTGAAACGATCATTAATGAAAAAAACATAATTAATTTAAAAACAATTTTAGCGTTCATTTTTATTTTTTTTCTTATTTATATTTTTTTTTAAATAATTAAATTCTTTTGAAAACAACAGATACAGTCCCGATAGAGTTAAAACCGTCGGAGCGAGCATTATTAAAAAGAATTGAAAACTAAAATTAAAAATTTTCAGATTAAACAAAAGAAGAGCGCCGGAAAAAACAATTAAAAATATCCCCGGAATTATTATCGACGGGCTTCTCTTTTCCGATTTTAAATAGTAAATAATAAGCGATAATCCCGGAAATATACCGATAATCGGCCAAATAAACTTAATGTTTGATTTGCCCTCGCCTAAAAAAATCAGGTAAATCAGGAAAAATATTGCCGTAGGTAAAAATATAAACCCCGGAATAAGCAATTTAACCCGCTTTTTATTATAAAAAGCCCTGATTATCAAATCCAGCGAAATTACGGATATTAAAATAAGTAAAATATAAATTAAACGCAACTCTTCCGGGAAAAATATTTTTAAGAAAAAGATAATTCCCAAAATAAAAATATACAATCCCGCGGTTTTCTTTACGGACAATAACAGTTTTTTTTTCTTTTTCATCAATCCTTCTCATAGTTATAAAAATTTTTAGAATCAAAAATCATATTTGCGATAATCGCCGGCGCGGTCAATATCGTTGCGGCGATTATTTCGCTCTTTTTTACCGGAAAGACGTCGTCGTTTACCGTCCTTGGGGTATCGAGACTCTCTACGCCTAACAGTAAATTCAAACTCAAAATTCCGACCTTTATCATGTTATCTTCCGGCTCTCTTGTCGTAAACAATTGAAAAAAAAGCCCCAGCGAAACAAGTATTTTAATCAAGAAGTTTTTATAAAATTTGCCCGACAATTTTAGAATTTCGTAACTTATCGAAGATACGATGGGCATACCGATTACTATATGAGATAGGATGATTATTAGTTTTTGAATAATTCCGCCAAGTTTATCTAGCGACGATAAACTTTGATACCACTGTTGATCGATGAAAAGCTTGTTTATAAACGGAAAAACCAAAAGCGTTATCAAAAATACGATAAAAATAAAAGAAGTCCCGCATCTGGGGTGCAACCGAGAGGATTTACTTACGTTATCTATCGTAAGCTCCTTATTTGCTTCGTAAGTATGTATAGTTTTGTGTTCGGCGCCGTGATATCCAAACAGACGTTTCGTATCTTTCATTAACGAGATCAAAAGAAGATATACGAAAAAAAATACCATTCTTATTATACCGGCGATAAGGTTATACATAAACGGCTCTTCGTTGTGTTTAATTTTGAATATAGAAGCTGTAAAATAAGGCAGAACGACGAAAAGCCCCATGGCGAATACCATCGCCAATAAAAAAGTAAAAAAAAGCGCGACGTTCGACGTCTCCTTTTTTTTGCCGCTTTTATCAATCTCCTCCGGCATCGCTATCTCGGCGGATTTGTTTATAATACTGAGCCCCAGTATCATATTTTCAATAAAACCGGCGACTCCTCTTATAAACGGAAGCCCCAGTATTTTATATCTTTTTGCAAGAGATTTATGAACTTTCTTTTCTTTATGAAAAGACCCGTCCGGTTTTTTTATCACATAACTGTATCCGTTTTGACCTCTCATCATAACACCTTCGATAAGAGCCTGACCTCCGTAAGCCAAATTCTTTTCAATTTTCTCCTTTGAAACTTCCCCTTCGGTATTTTTACTACTGCTCATTCTTACTCCAAATATTTTCTATACTAATAAAATACTTCAAATTTATTACAAACGCATTATAATTACACTTTTTTTATATAAAAGACCGTAAAATTCATTATACGACTAATAACTAATTTTTTCAACAAATTTCATTCGCTGGAGTTATTAAAACATTTTTTTTATATCGTTTGGGACCTCGGCGGTTATATTTAATTGCGCGCCGGTTATAGGATGCGCAAATTCGAGCGAATATGAATGCAGGGCGGTTCGTTTAAATTTTATATCAAAATCTTTACGAAAAGCGTATTTAGTTTCGCCTAAAAGCGGATGCCCTATCATTTTAAAATGAATTCTGATCTGATTGGTTCTTCCGGTAAATAACTCTACTTCGACAATGGAATATCCTTTTTTCTCCGCTATAACGGTATATCCCGAAAGCGCCTCCTTACCGCCTATTTTAAAATTTATTACCCCCTCTTTTTTATTGGGAACGCCGGAAACCAACGCAATATAAGTTTTCTTGATCTCATTTTTATGAAAAAGTTTCATCATTATCTGCTGGTTTCTCTTCCCCTTTGCGTAGATTATCGCTCCGCTCGTCTCCCTATCGAGCCGATGGCAAGGATGCGCTTTATAAACTTCTCCTCTCGCCTCAAGTTCGCCGTTTAGTTTCGCCGTAAGATCGTTCTTTTTGTCTTTATCGGTCGGAACGGTCAAAATCCCCGCCGGTTTATTAATTACTATTATATATTCGTCTTCATAAATAACTTCCGGCATTTTTTCCCTTCGCTAAATTTGAATCGTTTTGGATCCGGACGGTTTCCCTTATACCCCGGTTTTATCTTTCGTAATAGCCATTATAGGAATATCGTATTTACGATACAATTCAATTAAAATATTGTCTATATTGCTATTATTTGAATGTTTTGGCTTAATATAGTCGATTACGTCTTTTTTCTGTCGAATGACGTTAAAACCGTCGAAAGGGGACGCTCTAAAATCGACGTAGTAAGGCTCTCTATACGTAAAGCCGAGGAAATCCGAATATCTTCCCGATTCCGAACGGCTATCTTTTTTACTCGCAATAAAATCTGTTCCGCCGATCATTCCGGATATAAAATTATCTAAAAAAATGCTCTTTATACTATTCCTAAAATATTTTGTAATAATATTCTCTTTGATTGAATAAAACCCGCCGAAGTTAAGGACTATCCCTACGTTTGCGTCTTCGATATTTTTATTCAGAGCCGCTTCGTGAATTTTTCCGTAAGACCCGATATGCGCCCGTACGACGTTTGCCGCCGACTTCAGATATTTTTCTTTTCCTTTTTCTTTCCCTTTTGCGGCAAACGTCCCTTTTTCAAAATCATAATACTTATTAATTAATTTTAGATTCGGCTCTAAAAAAGTTATCCAATTTGAAACTAAGCCTATCAAATTTGCCGAAACGTAATCTACGAATTTATCAAATAACGGCGGGGATTCGGGATTTTCCCAGCCGCCCATATTGTCGAACCACTCCGGATAACCGGAATCGGCAAGCGCCGCGATTACCTTTGAGCCGTTTTTAGCGGCGGCGTTTATTTTTTCGAAATAGGTTTCGATAGATTCTTTATCAAATTTATCTATCGTTTTTTCAATATCGCCCCAATTGATCCGGACGATTTCATATTTTGACAATCTTGAAATTAATTTTTCTTCGCTATCAAACGGATAATCGTTTATAAAATTTTCAAAATTCGACATTTTGATAGGAACTTGATTAACATATAGTCGTTCTAAAGTTTCTAAAGAGAATTTATACGCCAGCATATTTTACTATCCCGCAATTTTATAAAAAATATATAATTATCCCGATTTTGTCAAATAAATAATTGACTAATAGCGGTAAATTATTTATCCTAAATTAATATTTAACGAAGGAGTTTTTTATGAATTTTAAAAGGAATATTTTACTAATTTTATTAGCGTTATTATCAATAACTCTAATTTATCCGAAAAAAAACGTTAAACCTATCGTAATTAAATCTGCAGAGTTAAAAAGCTCTCAAATTGTTCTTGCGAACTTTTCCGGATTGCCTCAAAATATTAAGAAAATAGTTTTTTCTATCGAACCAAAAATGGCGATAGAGAAAATTGAGAAAAAGGGACCTTATATAGAGATAAAAACGAAAGAAAATTTCGATATAGAAAAAGACTACTATTTTACTTTTTTAAGCAAATCTACTAAAGAGAGCGGTAAAGTAGTTATAGACAAAGCTATTCTGCTTCAAGAGAAATTTAATACTATTTATAGCGATAAACCGTTAGGGTATTTCTACGAAAACGGCAAATCTATATTCAGATATTTTGTTCCCAGAGGTAAAAAGGTCGTTTTGGTAATTTTTGATAAATACGACGACGCGTCCGGTAAAGAGTACGAGATGACCAATACGGGAGATCAAACGTTTGAATGCAGTATCGACGGGGAGTTGTGGGGGAAATATTATGGATATAAGATCGTAGAGAGAAACTACGCGTTTAACCCCGTTCAACCGCTTATCGACTCGGACATAGTAGTATCCGATCCGTACTCGAAGGCTATCGTCCAGAGCAACGTTTTTCCGCAAAAAAGTAGAAGCGTAATAATCGATACTACAAAATTTGATTGGCAAGGGACAAATCATATTGATATTGATATAAGAGACGCGGTAATAATGGAGACGCACCTAAAGGATATATCCGCCCACGCCTCTTCCAAATCTAAAAATCCCGGAAAATATCTGGGAATGATAGACGCCGAAGTAGGAGGGATAAACTATTTGAAAAAATTAGGCGTAAACGCCGTTGAATTTCTTCCGATACAGGATTTCTGTAATATTGAGGCGCCTTTCAACGAAGTCGTAAAAAATAAAGAGGGCAAACCTTACTACGCTAAAAACAGCTGGAATGCGTACGCCCAAAACTATTGGGGATATATGACCTCTAATTTTTTCTCTCCCGAATCGTATTACGCGACCGACGGCAATATCGATCCGTCTAAATGGAGCGGAACGTCGGGAAAAGCGGTAGACGAATTTAAAACGCTCGTTAGAGAACTTCATAAAAACGGCATAGCGGTAATATTAGACGTAGTTTATAACCACGTATCGCAATATGACGAAAATTCGCTCAAATATACCGATTATGATTTTTACTTCAAAAAAGAGGTAAATACCGGTTGCGGTAACGAAATTGAGAGCCGACGTCCGATGGCTAGAAGATTGATATTGGACAGCGTTAAATACTGGATGACCGAGTATAAGATCGACGGATTTAGGTTTGATCTTGCCGGTTGCCACGACGTTGAGACAATCAAGCTGATTAAAGAGGAGATGCTGAAAATCAATCCAAAGGCTTTTATAATCGCCGAGCCGTGGACTGCCGGTAAATCCGTTTCGACCAAGACCGACTTCATAAAAAACGGTTGGTCGTACTGGAACGACGGTATAAGAGGAACGGTAAGAGGAGATAATCGACCGATAAAAGAATCAAAGTCGTTTATGCTCGGCAACGCTTATAACGCAATTAAATTGTCAGACTACTGGAAAGGGACTTCCGGCGGGAGCTCTTATCAATCGGTAAACTACATCGAGTCTCACGACGATACGTCTCTCGGCGATAACATAAGATTTTCATCGGGAGAATATAAGATAACAAACGAAAAAGGGGAGATAAACAGGATTACCGATATAAAACAGTATCTCAAGTTGTCTCCAAGACTAATGAACGCTTCCAAAGTCGGAGCTTTGGCTCTGTTCCTTTGTCAAGGTCCTATAATGATGCATCTGGGGCAAGAGTGGGCTAGGGGTAAAATAACTCCGGATCTGACCGGCAAAATCCCGGAAGTTACAAACAAAGGGGAATTTGGCAAATCTTCCGATAATCTTATCTATCTTACCCCTACTCCCAACTCGTACTCTGCGGATAACGATACAAATTTTATAAATTTTGATAATATTTCGTTAAATCAAGAGTTATTTGACTATTACAAAGGGTTGATTCAGCTTAGAAAATCCGAAAAACTTCTCGGAAACGCCAAGCCCGAAGAGGTTAAAATTTTAACTAACGATAATAAAAATTCTTTAGGGGTAATTATCGGCGATAAAATTTTCGGATTTGTAAATTCGGACGTAGAAAAAAGCGCCGAATACTCAATACCCGAAGGCGCGTATAAAGTAGTAGTCGACGGTAAAACGGCGGGGATCAAAGCGATAAAAGAAATTTCCGGCGGAAATATAACGATTAATCCGGCGGAAGGGATGATATTGATAAAAAAATAAGAGGAAAAAAAATAAGAGGGGAGTTGAGGATATTTTATGAAAAAAAAATCAAAAAAAACAACAAAAAACAAGAAAAAAAAGAAGGTAAAACTCTTTAAACAGATAAAAAAGGCAATTAAGACCTTAAACCTCCTTGTCGATAAATTTGACAACGGTATTATTGAAAAAGATAAGCTCGAAGGATCGCATAAGGTCGAGAATAAAGAGTAATCTACTTCTCTCTAGTTATGGCTATAAACGAGAATAACATCAGCAAAGAGGTTAAATAGTTTATAGCCATATAATAAATCGGTATGTTGTCGATCTTATAATCTTTTATTGAAAATACTTCCAGATATTCCAAGACTCTGAATATCATGCCGATATAAAGAAATAGCGCGACCATCACTAAAATAAGGCGGGATACTTTTTTTGCCTTCCCGTAGACTAGTATTCCGCTTATAGCCATAAGACTGCATAAAATAACGTCTAAAATAATAAAAAACAGTTCGCTCTTTACTATATCTTTCAAATTTATTATTAGTTCCATCATAATAATTTTTCCTTAGGACGCTTTGTTGTAATTTCAATATTATTATCGGTAATAAATTTAGATTATTTTTAGAATTCTCTGTTTTTTTCATTTTGCCGAATTTTTATAAATTGAGCGTATAGTTTATCCTATTTTATGAAACGATTAAACGTTAATTTTTAACAGGCGTTCCTTTTGATAATCTTCGAGAATTAATGGCAAGTAATTATAATCGGGGAACGGATTAATAAGTATGTTGTTTTGTTTAAATTTGTTTACCAGTTCGTCGTCCTCGTTTGTAAAACTAAAAATTCTGCCTTTTTGAACTACGTCTTTCCATTTTAATTTTGGAACGTTAAGCAAACGGTATTCGGGCGATTTTATAACCCTGTAATAATTTAAAGCGATCTCTATGTAAAAAGAGGGGAGTTCAAAAACAGTTTGAGAAAAAATATTTTTTAAAACGGATTTTTTTTTTATCATTAGATAAATATTTTTTAGTCCGCCCGACATAAACTCGGGTAGAATAATTAAATCCGCTCCAAAAGTATCCGGGGCGTATTCAGGATAATAGTAGTAATTTATTATATTTATTTTATCTTCAAATACCAGTATTTGTTTCTCATCCAGATAATACTGCGCCGCGTCGATAACGCGTATATCCGGGTTGTCGGAATTTATTTTTTTTTTCGCCAATAAGCGGCTTATGAATTTTACAAATCTTTCGCCAAAGTATGCAAGTTTGTAGTTATTATTAATTGCAAAATTTTCCAGTTTTAAAATAAACTCTTCGAGAGAACTTATGAAAAAAGGCTCGTATTCTTCCGAGAAATCTTTGGCGAATATTTTTAATAACCTTCGGCTATATACGGAGTCGCCGACGACGCTCATAGCGTTTGAAATACTGTTTTTTAGACGGGTTGATATTTTTTTGTATGAATATCCAAAAATGGCGCTATTAAATCTGAAATCGAAGAATTTTTCGCTTTTTATGTCGTATAGATAAGCCCCTTTGGCTTTTTTGAAGATATTATCGCTATTCATCAGGAATCTCTTCAGTTTTATCGGACGTCGCGTCGTCGGATTGGTCTGCGGATACGTCGGCGTAAACGCTTTGGAATTCGAGAGAGTCGTATATCTTTAGAATTTCCTCTTTATTTGTCTCTAAATAATCTTTGTTTGTCCAGAAATCCAGTTTTATGTTGTATTTGCCGTTTCTAAAGAGAATTGAATCGAAGTAAAATAGATTATTACGGCTAATTTTAGCCGTATATACGAAATTTAACGCCGTATAATTTTTGAAGTCTACCTTTTTCTCGGAGACTACCTCTATTTTGTAAGAGACCGTCTCCCTTGAAAGGCTATTTTTAAAGTCTTTAAGATACTGCTCGTTGCTAATATTTAAATCTTCCGAGACGCATCGAACGCCTATTTTCTTAAGATCGTTATAGCCTATAAACAAGACTTCGCCGTAATCTGTCGTTATATAATCCGCATACTTTTTTTCAAAATCATTAAATTTATCGTAATTTACCTTAATTTCCCAATTATAATCAAATTCTACGCTAAAGGCTATGGTTTCATTATTATATATATATTTATCATAAGTATCAACGTATTTTCCGTAGTTTTTAGCCTCTTTAACGGAATATTCGTCGATAATACTTTTTGATTGGCACGAAATTAAAATTATAAATAAAAAAAAAATCCTAATTTTTTTTAGCATCGGTATTTCTAAGTTCTATGTATGAGATAGAGCTTTTTGAAACAAATACTGAAACTTTAAAAATATTTCTTATATACAAACCTTCTGAAAATATCTCTAATAACTCCCCTCTGACGGTAACGTCTACGTCGGATATATACACGACTATATTTTTACCGATGTAATTCTCCAACTCTGCAAAAAAACTTTTTTCTGAGCTCTTTTTCGTACTTTCCGTACTTTCCATACTTTTTTCAGTATAATCCGGATTTGTAGTCGTAGAATCGGCGGCGTCTTCGGCTACGGCGCTAAACGATAAAGCGGCTAGAAGAATAAAAATAAGACTCAATTTTTTCATAATACTTCCTCGTAATTACTTTGTAATTCCGCTACGCGGATATAAAATCGGATAAATAGCCGTTACGATCTATTTATCCGGGAATTTAATAAATAAAATTATTTCATATCAAAGTCGCAGGGTTTGATATTCCAAATATCTTCGGCATACTCTCTGATAGTTCGGTCTGTTGAGAATTTACCGGTATTAGCCACATTAATTATAGATTTTTTAGTCCAGTTATCGTAGCTTTTATACTCTTGCGACACTCTCTGTTGACAGTCGTAATAAGACTGAAAGTCCGCAAGAAGAAAATATTGGTCGCCGTTTAAGAGACTGTCGATTATCGGCTGAAATAAAGAGGGCGACTCGGTTGAAAAATATCCGCATGAAATAAGATCGATAACTTTTTTTAGTCTCACGTTCTTTTCATAGTATTCTCGGGGATTATAACCTTTTGCCGATAAATCTTTTACCTCTTCTACTTTTAGCCCGAATATAAATATGTTTTTATCGCCGACCTCTTCCGCGATCTCAATGTTTGCGCCGTCCAACGTGCCGACAGTCAGAGCCCCGTTTAGTTGAAATTTCATATTTCCGGTGCCGCTCGCTTCTTTTCCGGCGGTAGAAATTTGTTCCGATACGTCGGAAGCGGGAAAAATCTTTTCGGCAAGCGATACTCTATAATTCGGTAAAAACAGAACCTTGATTTTTCCTTTTATGTCCGGATCGTTGTTTATTATAGAGCCGACGTTATTAATTAGCTTAATAATTAATTTTGCCATATAATATCCCGGCGCCGCCTTTGCTCCAAAGATAAAAGTCCTCGGGACAAAATCAATTTCCGGATTACTCTTAATATCAATGTACATACTGATAATATTTAATACGTTAAGCAGCTGTCTTTTGTATTCGTGCAATCGCTTTACTTGAACGTCGAAAATTGAATTTATGTCGACCGTTACGTCCAATTCCTCTTTAATTATCTTGGCTAAAACTTTCTTATTTTCCAGTTTTATATTTTGCCAGCTCTTTATAAAATTCATATCGTCGGCGTATTTTTCAAGTTGTTTAAGTTGATATAAATCCGTTACCCATTTATCTCCGATTTTATCTGTAATCAACTTTGAGAGACTTGGATTTGACTTTAACAACCATCTTCGTTGAGTAATACCGTTTGTTTTGTTGTTAAATTTATCTTCATAAAATTCCGAAAAATCCTTCAACAATTCCGTCTTTAATAGCTCCGAATGCAAACGGGCGACTCCGTTAACCGAATGACTGCCTATTATAGAAAGGTAAGCCATTCTAACGTATCTCTCGCCGGATTCGTCGATAATAGACATTCTTCTTAATCTGCCGACGTCGCCCGGATATTTCATCGAAACGGCGCTCAAAAATTCGTAATTTATCTGATAAATAATCTGTAAGTGTCTCGGTAAAAGTTTCTCAAACATCGGGACTGCCCACTTTTCGAGAGCTTCCGGCAGCAATGTGTGATTGGTATAACCAAAAGTTTTGACGGTTATATCCCAAGCGTCTTTCCATTGTACGTCGTGTTCGTCTACCAACAATCTCATAAGTTCCGGAATAGCTATAGCCGGGTGAGTATCGTTTAACTGAATCGCGACTTTATTCGGGAATTCTTTAAAATCTTTGCGGTATTTTAAAAATCTTCTGATAATATCTTTTAATGAAGCGGAAACAAAGAAATACTGCTGTTTTAATCTCAATATTTTACCGGTCTCAGTGTTGTCGTTAGGATACAATACTTTTGAAATATTTTCAGACTTGTTTTTTTCCTGAACCGCTTCGACGTAGTTCCCTAAGTTAAATTCGCGCAGATCAAACTCGTTTGTCGCATGAGCTTTCCACAATTTAAAAGTATTAACGTTATTGACGTTATACCCCGGTATCGGAACGTCGTGAGGTATTGCAAAAACGTCTTGCGTATTTTCCCATCTAAAGCGCGTTCTATCCTGTTTGTCTTTATAACTCGTTACATTTCCGTAAAATTGAATTCTCACTTCGTGTTCCGGGCGTTCGATCTCCCATGGACAGCCCAATTTCAACCAGTTATCCGGCTCTTCCACTTGATAACCGTCTACAATTTTTTGGTTGAAAATACCATAATCGTATCTGATGCCGTATCCGTAAGCGGGGTATTGCAACGTAGCTAACGAATCTAAGAAACAAGCCGCTAATCTTCCAAGCCCCCCGTTTCCGAGTCCCGCGTCTTTCTCCTCTTCTCTTATAGTATCCAAGTCCAATCCGAGCTCTTTTAAAGCGACTTCGCATTCGTCGAATATTTTTAGATTTATAAGACTATTTCCGAGCGATCTGCCCATAAGAAACTCGAGAGAAAGATAGTATACTCTTTTAACGTCGCCTGCATAATACGCTTGTTGCGTGCCGATCCACCTTTCAATCAACATATCTCTTACCGTATAAGCAAGACAAAAAAAATCGTCGTTTGGCGTTGCCGAATATTCGTCGGTAGCTAGAGAATATTTTCGATGATGCAAAAAAGACTTTTTTATTTTTTCAACTATATCTCTGTTTAACAAATTTTTTTCCTTGACCATAAATAAGCTCCAAAAATTTTTTCTTAATTATATATAAAAAAACAAAAAACGCAAAGTTATTTTTTTATTATTTAGTAATCCGTATTTAAAAATTTTGATTATTTTACCGTTATGCGCTATATTTACGATAATTTTAGAAAATTTACAGGATAAAATATGCCGGAAATATCGATAGTAGCGCCAATTTTTAACGAAAAAGACAACGTCGCTGAACTTCATAGAGAAATAAAGGAGACCTGCGAAGCTAATAGATATACTTATGAAATAATATTTGTCGACGACGGTTCGACAGACGGAACTTATCAGATAGCGAAGAATCTCTCTCCGATAAAATATATTCGTCTTAGGAGAAACTTCGGTCAAACCGCCGCGATGGACGCCGGAATAAAAGAGGCAAAGTATAAATATATAGTTACGATAGACGGAGACAGACAAAACGATCCGAACGATATTCCTAATCTTATCAAACATCTAGAATCAAACGATCTGGACGTAGTGTCGGGCTGGAGAAGACGAAGAAAAGATACTATAATCAAAAAGTTTACGTCGCGCGGCGCGAATTTTTTACGAAAAATAATTATTAACGACGGAATACACGACAGCGGCTGTTCTCTAAAAATTTATAAAAAGGAGTGCTTTGAGTCTATAAGTTTATACGGCGAGATGCACAGATTTATACCCGCGATCCTTGAAATAAAAGGGTTTAGGGTCGGAGAAATCGAGGTTAATCACCGCCCTAGGACCGCGGGAAAGACCAAATACAACTGGAAAAGAACGGTAAAAGGCTTTATCGATATGATATCCGTCTGGTTTTGGAATAAATACGCGGTCAGACCGCTTCATCTGCTCGGCGGTATCGGTATATTTTTTATACTCCTTGGAGCCTTATCCGGCTGCGCTACCGTAGTACAATTCTTTCGAGGAGTCAGTATGTCCGACTCGGCGTGGCCTATTTTGACCGTATTCCTGGGATTAACCGGCATACAACTGTTTACTTCGGGACTTATCGCCGATATGCTGTCAAAAAGCTATTACGAAACGACAAACGACTCGTCGTACAGCGTCAAGGAGATTGTGGAGAATTGAAAGATCTCCGTCGGTATTTTGGGGGGAAGGAAATAAATTCGACGCATATGTGTCAATTTGTTTCCCCAAAAAATCGACGGGTTACGGAAATAAACAAAAAACCTTGAATAAAATCGAAAAGCGCGCTAATATTATCTTATAACTGTATAGATATAGACCCTGAAACTATTTATAACTCTTCAGATACTATATCTGACCCATTATTATTAAATTTAGGCAAACATTATGACTAATAAAAAACTAAAAATACTCATGCTAAACTACGAGTTTCCGCCGTTGGGGGGAGGGGCGGCTAACGCTACAAAATATATATTAAAAGAATTATCAAAAAATGATAATATATCCGTTGACTTCGTAACATCCTCTACAAATACTTATCGCGAAGAATCTTTTTCTAATAAAATTAAAATTTATTTTTTAGATATTGGAAAAAAAGATAATATACATTATCAATCGAACAAAGACTTATTAACCTATAGTTTTAAAGCCCTTAGTTTTTGCAAAAATCTTAAGAAAAACAACAAATATGATCTTGTTCACGCCTTTTTTGGCATTCCATGCGGTTATATAGCAATGAAATTAGGAATGCCTTATATTGTGTCGCTAAGAGGTAGCGATGTACCTTTTTATAATAAAAGATTTAAACTTTTAGATGTATTACTTTTTAAAAAACTTAGTATAAAGATATGGAAAAAATCAAATGCGGTAATAACAAACTCGGAAGGTTTGAAAAATCTGGCTTTACAGACTGCTCCCGATCAAATAATTTCAGTTATTTATAACGGCGTAGATATAGAAGAATTTAAGCCTCGAGTTATTGAGAGCAATATTTTTACAGTAATATCGACTTCCAGATTGATTAAAAGAAAGGGAATTCAATATCTCATAGACGGATTTATTGAATTTGCAAAAGGAAAAAATGACGTTAAACTAATAGTAATAGGAGATGGAAATCAAAAGGAAGAATTGATTAGTCTTGTAAGTGAAAACGGCGAAAAGGATAAAATAGAGTTTCTTGGGAAGATAAATCATGATAATCTTCCTAAACATTATCAGAGTTCCGATGTTTTTTGCTTACCCTTTCTAAACGAAGGGATGAGCAACGCATTATTAGAAGCTATGGCGTCAGGACTTGCTATACTTGCAACCGATACGGGCGGAACAAAAGAACTAATTGACGAATCAAATGGAATAATTATTCAAAAAGAATCAAAAAAGGCAATAACAGATAGTCTTAATTTGTTGTATAATAACAGAGACTTATTAACCAAAATGGGTTATAATAGTAGACTTAAAGCTGAAACGATGAGTTGGAAGAAATGCGCCGAAAAATACATAGAAACATACGGAGGCGTTAAAAATTGATAAACTGGCGAAAACCTATTATATATGCTATGTTAAATTTATCAGGCTCTGATATTCATAGGAACATAAAAGAGATTATTAAAATTTCGAAATATAGCGAGAATGATATAAAAAAGTATCAAAGAGAAAAAATTGTTGATATATTACAATACGCATATAAAAATGTACCATACTACAAAAAGGTATTTGATGATAGCGACATAATAAAAAACGGAAAAGTCGAACTTGATAATTTCAAAAAACTACCTTTTTTAACAAAAGATATAATGAGACAAGAGGGAACAAATCTTTACTCTAAAGAAAAAAGAAAAGGCGTTTATGAGAATACTTCAGGCGGTTCAACGGGAGAACCGGTTAGATTTTTACAGGATAAGTACTATAGCGACTGGAATATTGCTAATAAGATTTATGTCAAGTTAAAGGCCGGTCAACAGCCGGGGATGAAGGAATTACGATTTTGGGGATCTGAAAGAGATCTGCTTGAAGGCAGAGAAAAACTCTCAATTCGGCTTAGAAATTGGTTATATAACAGAAAAGAGTTTAACACTTTTAAAATGTCAGAAAAAGATATGCTTGAATATGTAAAAAAGTGGAATAAATATAAACCATGCTGGGTAGAAAGCTATGTTCAATCAATATTTGAGTTTGCAAAGTTTATTGAAAATAATAATCTGAAAATACATTCGCCAAAAAATGGCATACTTACATCGGCAGGCACTTTGTTTCCTGAAATGAGAGAAAAAATCGAAGAGGTTTTTAAATGCAAAGTATATAATAGGTATGGCTCTCGCGAAGTTGGAGATATGGCATGCGGAACAGGGGAGTTAAAATTATCTCTTTGGAACCATTACATAGAAGTAATTGATAACAAAATATATGTAACTGCGTTAAATAACTACTCAATGCCTTTCATTAGATATGATATAGGAGATATCGGCAAACTATCATCAGATGGATTAGCCTTTTCTAATGTTGAAGGAAGAGAAATGTCAGCAATTAGAACTAATTTAAACAAAATAATTCCGGCTGAATTTTTTATTCATTTTATCGGAGTTGTTCATAATGACTCAGGAATTTCAAAATTTCAAGTTATTCAAAAAAAAATTGATTATCTAGAGATTAATGTAGTTATAAAAAATTTAGATCGGTTTGATAAAGAGAAGAAAAATATTGAAAAGTCGATTAAACTTGAATTTGGAGATTCTGATTGCTTTATTAAATGGAATATAGTAAATCAGATTGATCCGTTGAAAAACGGCAAGTATGAATATGTAAGGAGCGAGGTTTAATTTGGATCAAAAATTAGTATCGTTAATAAAATCAGAAACTTTAGAATATCCAAAAGCTCCGTTTAATCCTCCTGAAATTTATCCGGAATTTGAATTAGAAGAATTAGAATATGAGACTGATACCTTAAATAATATATATCCGCTAATAAGAAACTTGTTATTTAATCTAGGTCTAGATAAAGAAAATTATAATACAAAATTCTGGAATCCATTAAAAAATATTGTAGAAAAAGGCGATAATGTAGTTATAAAACCCAATTTAGTCTTTGACAATCATCCATTTGGATTAGAGGGGATTTTATCTATGGTCGCTCATGCCTCAATTATTAGACCAGTAATTGATTATGCGCTAAAAGCGACAGATAATAATTGTTTAATTACTATTTGCGACGTTCCTTTACAAAACGCTGATTGGGATAATTTGATAGAGCAAAACGGACTTAAAGATTTAGTAAAGTATTATGATTCAAAAAAAATTAAAATAAATTTACTTGATTTAAGATATGAAATAGCAATATCAAACAAGGAAGGTCACCATTATAAAAGAATAAAAAAGGCGCAAGATCCAAAAGGCTATTTGGCTGTGGACTTAAAAAAAAAGAGTTATATACAGGAAATAATTAAAGATTATAGAAAACTTGAAATAACCAATTACGGTATTGGAACTGTATCTAAGCGCCATAACTATGAAAAAAACGAATATCTAATTCCGAAAACAATTCTTGACGCTGATTTGTTTATAAATGTTCCAAAATTAAAAACTCATAGAAAGGCAGGCGTTACACTTTCTTTGAAAAATCTTATCGGTATAAATGGCGATAAATCATGGATTGCTCATCATCGAAGAGGAGTTGACGAATATGAGAAATTTAATCTAAAAGAATTTATAAAATGGCGCGTAAATTATTATAGTAAACTGTATATGCCAAATTTTTTCAATACGCTTTTAAAAAAACTATTTCGGATTATTTTCCTTAAGGGTAAAACAATAAAAGAACATGGGGCTATTTATGGCGGAACTACTATGGAGGGAAATTGGTATGGGAACGATACAATATGGCGTACAATTCTTGATTTGAATAATATTATCTTTTTTGCTAATAAAAATGGGGAAATGAAAGAAACGCAGCAAAGGAAATATATGACAATAATTGACGGAATTATCGGTATGGATAAAGAGGGACCAATGGATGGTTACCCCAAGAAATGCGGAGTTCTTATTGGAGGATTTCATCCTGTTGCCGTGGATTATGTTGCAAGTTATATAATGGGATTTAACTTTATAAAAATTCCTAAAATCAGAGAAGGTTTTAAAGAAAAATATTTTAAATTAACCCAATTTAACCATGACGAGATTATAGTTAATTCAAATATTGATTGGAAAAATCTAAATTTAAATTTTGCAGCTTCTAAAGGATGGAAGGGACATTGTGAAAGATAATGAATTGTATAATTCGCCAGTTAAACAACGAAGCGCTTTTGCCTTTATTTTAGAATTTTCGGGGAAGTTGTAGAAAATGAACGTATTACATATTTTTGATCATAATGGTATCGGCGGCGCTCAAAGAATAATCGCAGGAATACAAACTAAACGAAGCGATGATATTTTTTTAGGGTTGAATAATAAAATACCAAATATTATTCAAATAAATAATGTTATATTTCCCAAAAGTCGAGGAAAGTTTAATTTATTATCTGTATTTGAAATTTCAAAAATAATCAAAAGAAATCAAATAGAAATAATTCATTGTCACTTATTTAAATCTCAACTATTGAGTTTAATTATAAAGATTTTTTTAAATAATAAACTATTTCTTATATTTCATGAACATGGAGAAATTTTCTTGAATAAAAAAAGTTATAATTTATTTCTGAAATTTTCTAATAAATTTGTAAGTTTTTTTATTTCTATTTCTAAAGCAACAGAAAAATTGCTTATTAACTATGCAAAAATACCAAAAAATAAAATATCTATCATTTATAATCCAATTACTTTATTTAGCATGGAAAAAAAAATTTGTGAAAAATTAGAAAGCAAGAAAACGTTTACTGTTGGATTCGCAGCCAGATTAGAAATTAGAAAAGGATGGTTAGATTTTTATAATGTCGCTATGTTGATAGCTAAAAACAATGCTAATATTTTTTTTAAAATTGCCGGAGATGGAAATGACTCAAATAAATTAAATGATCTTATATCTAAAGATAATAATCCAAACATTATATACCTTGGTAATGTAAGGGATATGGTATCATTTTATAATAGTTTGGATTGTTTTGTGATACCTTCTCATTTTGAGCCAATGGGATTAACTCAATTAGAAGCTCAAGCAATGGGCGTTCCGGTAATTGCATCTAATGTTCCCGGATTAAACGAAGTTATAATGATCAAGTTGATTGTTTAATGTTTGAAGCAAAGAATATAAATGATTTGGCAAACAAGATAACTCGCTTATACAATGATGAAAAGTTGAGAAAACGGCTTGTAGAAGCGGGAAAAGAGAATGTTAAGAAGTATTCGTTAGATGAGTATACGGTTGAATTGGATAAATTATATAGGAGGAGTTTGAATGAAAAAATTAATTAATTTAATATTGATCAAATTTGATTTTATCATAAGATTTTTATATGTAAAAATGAGATTAAATCGATTGTTTTTTTGGAAAAGGTATACAAGTAATTGTCAAATAATTGATAGTTACTTTCCCAATATAAAAGAACTTTTGAGTAGGCAAAATTTTGATATTAAAGATAAAGTAGTAATGGAATTGGGATCTGGAAACTCTTATATAAACGCATATAATTTTTTACAAGCAGGAGCTAGAAAAGTAATTCTATTAGATAAATTTCCGCGAAATTATACAAATAAAAAACAGAAATTATTTTTTCAAGAAGAATTATCATATTTTAGAGAAAAAAATAAAGATAAAATATTTTGCTTACAGACAGACAGACAGACAGACGACCGGCTAAATTTTTTAGAAGATAAAATTGAGTATATTTCCGGCGATATAAGTAATATAAATTTAAATTGTAAGGCGGATTTAGTTATAAGTATAAGCGTGTTTGAACATATTAAAAATTATGAAGGGACAATATTGGGGGTGTATAATTGTTTGAATGAAGGAGGTCTGGTTTTTAGCCGTATTGATTTGAGAGATCATTATAATTTCGATTCTCCATTTTTATTTTATAAATATTCAAATAAAGTTTGGGAAAAATATTTAGTTAAAGAAGGTGTAAGTTATACAAACAGGCTTCGACATAGCGATTGGATTCAACTTTTTAGTAATTATTTTGAATTGTTGGATCAAAAACTGTGGAGATATAATTTGGATATTCCAAGGAAAAAAATTAAACTTAACACTGTATCAGAAAAAGATTTAGATATAGGCGTGGTTGAATACTTGATGAAAAAGAAGGTAAAAGCATGAAAATTCGAACAATAACATTTCCTTATGCTACTAATTCAGGCGCTATTGGTAGGTATTGGCTTTTTTGCGTAAAGCGAGAAAAGAGAATTTTAATAGATATTCTTGGAAAAAAGTGTTACAAAAATGCTTGACCAGGACAAATTATTATTATGGGAGCAAATATTGAAGAATACAAAAGTTTCTATTGTTGTACTTAATTTTAACGGGAAAAAATATTTGGAAACAACGCTACCGGGAATTATGAAATTAGACTACAATAACCTAGAAGTCATAGTAGTTGATAATGGATCTTCAGATGGAAGTATAGAATATATTCGTTCATTTAATAACATTAGATTGTTGCAAAGTCCAAGATTTAAAGAGAAAAATTTTGCCTGTAATTTTGCTATTAGTAAAGCAACCGGAGAATATATATTGTTATTAGATAATGATGCGCTTATTGAAGATGCAAGTTTGATAAAAAAGTTGTTAAATTTTTATAGGAAATTAAATAATCCGGGTTTTGTAAGCATTTCATTAGTAGAAAAAGAATACTCGAAATCGGGATATTATGGCGGATTTTTTTGCAGTACTTTTATCAATTATAATAAAAAAATTAATAATGAAGATTTAAAAAAGTTAAATGGGATTGAAATTGGATTTCCTCATGGCGCAAACTTATTTTTTCATATAGATTTATGGGGACAAATTGGAGGATATGATAATGATTTAATTTACAGCGGCGATGATACTGACATAGGAATTAAGGCTATCCTATATGGTTATAAAAATTATTTATTTTCAGAATCATCGAATATTCATTTGGGCGTAAATAATAGTAAGTCTGATGATGTGTTTATTTTTAAATGGAAAAATATGATATACTCGCACTTATCAAATATATTCGTCAATTATAAATTTAAAAATTTATGTTTTTCTTTACTATGCTTTAGCGGTTTTGCTTTTTTGAAAACTCTCAAACAGGCTATTCAACGAAAAAATATTTTTATAATATCAACATTTTTTTTTGGACATTATACGTTTATTAAAAATATAAAATTGGTAATAAGGAAAAGGAAAGCGGTTCAATCTAAAAGAGTAGTAAAAGATGATATTTTTTTAAAAATAAAAGCGCCCAAGATAGTAAGTTAATAGCTAATTTCAAGATGAAAAAGTAAGGATTGAGAGTGTTAGTAAAGCACAAGCATTTGATGATTGATGTTTTCTGGAGAGGCGTAATTTCAATAGTATTAACATATTTTTTTGTTAAATATTTTAGTATATATGGGGGGGTTGTAGGTTACAATTTTTATTATGTTATTATAACAATCTTATTTATAATTTTTTTAAAAGAAAAAACATTTCATATAGACTTAAAAATAATTAAGGAAGTATTTAAATATTCAATAAAAGGAAATTCAATTTTTAACAGAGTTAAATATCGTTTATTTGTTAAGCCAACATATTTTAATGAAATTGTTAAAGGTAATCCAAGAATAATTTCCGGAAAATATAAAAACTATGAAATACGAAAAAGAAAACTATTTTTTAGAAATTATTTTAAATATGGCTATGAATATGTTGAAAATAAATTTTTAAAAATTAAAAAATCAGCATATTTATTAAATAAACTAAAAAAATTGCTAAAAAGGATGTTAAAATGACCAAAGTATTGATATTACAGGGTGAGAATACTTATAACTATGGCGCTTTCATGCTGTTAATTAATTTTGTTTATTATACCCATAAAAAGGATAGTAATCTGTCTTATTACATAACGCTAAATTCTGAAGACGATCTATTTAGACTAAAAAGCGAATTACCCTCGGAGATAAAAATCAATAGATTTGAATTTAATAAAAGCATAAAATCAAAAAATTTAATTGATAAAATTATAGGAGTTAAAAACAAACTTTTAAATCATATAAATCAAATAAAAAATGAAAAATTTGATAAAATAGTTTTTTTGGGCGGCGATGGCTTAAGCGAGTATTATAAAAAGTGGACAATAATAACAGATTTATTAATAATTAGAAAATTAAGTAAATTTACAAATGTTTATCTAATAGGTCAAACTATAGGTCCGTTTTACTCTTGGAGAAAAAATTGCGCGAAAAGATGTTTTCAAAACTGTTATATAACGTTAAGAGATTCAAAAAACAAAGAGTACCTAATTAATGAGTTAAAAATTAGTAATTTTATTGTTAGCAGTGATTTGGCATTTTTAGAACTTCCTAACGAAGAAAATAAAAAATATGTTTTAAGTAAATATAAAATTAAAAAGAAATACATAACAATAATACCATCCGGTTCATGGAAACAATATTGTAAGTATAAAGAATTATATTTAGAAAATTGGAAACTTTTAATAAATAATTTATTAAACTTACAAAATATTCACGATTGCAAAATTGTTTTATTCCCACATGTGTGTAAGCCTTTATCGGAAAGTGATTTAAATATTATAAATGTAATTTCTGATTATATTAAATCTGACAGAATAATTTACATTAAAGATCATTTGTTAGCTTCAGAAGCAAGAGAAATAATTAAGAATGGATTTTTTACTATAACGGGAAGGATGCATCCATCAATTTCATCATTTTCTACAAATGTACCGGCAATCCCAATATCATACAGTATTAAATATGATGGCATAATAAAAAAAGATTTAGATTTTGAAGAACTATTGGTTGATAAAGATAAAAATATATGGATAAATAATATGCTATCAGAATCAGTAATTGAGAAAATAAATTATCTCTTATTAAATAAAGTTCAAATTGATGAAAAAATTAGAAAAAATATCCATAATATTAAAAAACAGGCTATCTTACAAATAGAGTATTTTAATAATAATTAGAAATTGTGATAAATAGGTATCCGCCAACTTAGCTCCATAGTCAAGATGAAAATAATTTTTTATACTTCCGTAAATTATTTTTGGAGTTATAAAAATGAGAGAGGAGACGATAAAATTCTGGCGGGAGTGCATAGAAGGGTTATAGTTTGATAGAGACTGCGAAAGCCAATGGAAAAGAACCGTATAAATACCTGAAAAAATTATTTGAAAAAATCCCCCATGCGAAAACCGACGAAGATTACGAAAAACTCCTACCTTATTACGACGCCAACTTATTCGACGAATAATCCGCGCCGCGTTTAACCCGAGCTAATTTGGCGGATACAAAATACCTATTTTCATATTCTCGCCTTTATTTCTTTAAAATTTTCTTTACTGCTTGTATACCCTTATCTCCAAGCATCTTTTTTGCAATCTTTTTTGAAACACCTCCAATATGTATATCTAAGTTCAAGATAATTTCTAACGCATCGCTTTCATCCTGTGAAGCTGTAAAAACTTCAAAAAGAACAGGTCTTTGTTTCACATTTGGATTAAAGAAATTATCTATATTTTCAAGATACTCTTTTTTTTCAGTTGCGCATAGGTATTCTATGTTTAAATTTTCAGCAAGATTTTTTACAAGTGTTTTAGATTTATTACCAAAATGTCCGCCCGCAGCTATGAACGCATCAGCATCATCTTTAAAAGCAGCCCCCGGGTGACTAAAGTTTTTAAATTCAGCGCCAATACCATTATTAAACAATAAAATTCTTAAATTCGCCGGCAAGTGTCGATTACCGAGAACATTTAAATCATAAAAAAATGCAAGATCCCCTAAAATACAAAAATGTAGTTTGTGAGAACTTGCTAAACAAGAACCGACACAACTGGAAAGATTACCGTCAATTCCAAAACCGCCTGTATTGGAAAAGCCTTCTACACCTTCAGGAAGATCGAAAAAATTCCAACTTCGTAACGAATTTAAAATACCAAAATGGACAATTGAGTTTGTAGGTATTTTTTTTATTGAATTTTGCGCGCACCACGCATTTGAGAAAGGCAACTCAGGAATTTTATTACGAATATCTCCAACTGAATGTTTCATATTTTCATAATATGTAGTGCCTGCATTTCCATTTGAACGCTCAGCATAATATTCAAAAAATATTTCTTCTTTTAATGCAAACACATTACGAACAGCCTTAAATAAATCCCTAAATTCTCCATCTTCATTTACACGCCACACATTTTTTGCTTGTCCATAATATGCCCCTGATACGTTTCCAATATATACAAGTAAATCAGGGTTTTCTTTTATATTTTGTATCTGTTGTTCTCTTATTGCAGCGTTTATTTTATATTTTCCATAATAACCGCTCGTATGATCGCAGAATACAAGCGCATTATTTTTTTCACAAAATGCATCAATGGCATTTGTAAGGCGTTCAGACATTCTATTGTGATTCCCAACCCAAATTGCAATTTTCCCTGAAGGCAAAGAAGGATAGGCATCTCCATATGCATATCTACTAATTTTATTAACTTTGGGAAGTGTTTTTACTGTAAAGTTTTTGCTGTAAGTTTGTTGCATATTTATATGCGCCGGTCCACCGCCGTTGCGTTTAAGAGCTAAAATAGCGGCATTTACCTTTAATTCACAATCCCATCTATCTTCATCTGAATGCACAAAAGGTAAGGTGCAACTATAGTTAACAACATCATTTTGCATTTGTGAGCGATCAATAACTTGGGCTACATTTTGCCCTATTTTAGCAGTGTGTTGCGAGGCAGTAATTGCAAGGACGGGAAGTTTTCTATAATATGCTTCTGTTAAGCCTGGTAAATAATTTCTGCTTGCAGTTGCTCCAGTGCACGACAAGCACACCGGTTCTCCTGATTCTACCGCAAGCCCACATGCAATATAAGCTGCCGAGCGTTCATCAACACTTGAATATAGTTCAAACCATGAATCATACATAATACTGGCAACAAATGTTATGTTAGTTGCTCCCGGAGAGACGATTATTTTTTTTATGCCATGAGCTTTTAAAAGCGCTATAAGAATTTGAATGTTTTTTTCGTCGGTATAACCTTGTTTCATTTTGTTTCTCCTATAGTTAAATATCAAAACGGCATACTATGGTACTTAAGTTAAAAGGAATATGTAATGTCATCGAATGTTATAAGTCCTGCTCCTCCTGTCATATACACGGTATCCCCAATAATCATTTTTCCTATTTCACTTACAAGTACAACAGCCATGTTAGCAATTTCGGCAGTAGTTACATATCTTCCTGCAGGATTTTTTGGATTATCTATAGAATCGGAATTATTTTTATAAAGCATTGGCGTTGTAGTAGGGCCGGGAGCTAAACCATTTACAACAATTCCGTGAGGAATAAGAGCTTTTGCCAATCCTAGCGTCAAGCCTCGTATTCCCCATTTTGATATAGTATAAGGTGATATAGCAGGACGTAAACTTGAAGAAGAAGCTATGTTTAAAATATTACCTCTTATTTTGTTCTTTTTCATGTAGTTAGCAAATAATTGAGATAAAAAATATGTTCCTTTTAAATTAGTGGCAAGAACTTGATCATATTCATTTTCTGTCATATTACCAAATTGTTCTTTCGTTAAAACCCCCGCATTATTAACTAAAATATCTATTTTATTATTACCAACAAGGCAGGTAGCCTTTTCAATAATATTTGAAAAAGTTTTTACATCGGCATTATCCAGTACTAATCCAAACGCTTTCTTTCGAGTGTCTTTCTGAAGATTCATGCAAGCATTTTCAACTCTGCTTTGATTTCTTGAAGTAATTATTACTTGTGCTCCACTATTTAAAAAAGCTTTTGCAATTTCATAACCGATTCCACTTGTACCGTCTGTTATAACTGCAACTCTATTTTGCAACAGCTGATTTTGAAAAACGGGAATATAAACAGGCACTTGCTTTTTCAAAAAGCCAGAAACTTTTTTTAGCCTTTTTTTTAGAAATCGATACACTCTTCTAATCATAGTAAATCTTCCTCCAATAAAAGCATTTTTACAACAGCATCCCCAGTATCTTATTTTTAATTTTTATTTTCATATTCTTGTCAAGACCAACTAAAGACATAAGAACTGAAGAAAGAATAACCGAGAAAAAAACAACTCCACATAGAGATATAAAATTTTGTGGCAAAACATTATTTAGCCCTCCTATTAGTAATGAGGTTATTCCAATAATTATAAAAACAGGCGCTAGCACTTTATAAAGGTATTTTCTCAACGGCAATCCTACTAATCTTTGTACAATAAACAATCGCGCAAAGAACATTACCACATTAATTATAATAGCGGTATAAAAAACAACAACTGCTTCGCCTTGAAAAAATTTAATCCAAATATATGAGGAAATTATAATCAAAAGTTGCAAGCTCCCAAGGGTCAATTCATATAATTTAACTTTACCGCTTGCGCGCGCCGCCGTCATAATAGGTAAGCTGACAGAATTAATTAAAACCTCATAAATTGAAAGTTTTGTAAACACAACAACATAGTCGGGAATGTTTTTTAACCAAATTGCTAAAACATATTCCATTCTCAACAATAACGGCAACGCAAAAATCCACATTAAAAAAAAAGTCATTTTGCAACCGTTAAAAATTAAAGAAAACATTTGTTCTTTATTATCCGCAGCATATTCTTTTACAATAGGGGCATATAAACTTGTGTTAAAACCGGATGCAAAAACATTTAAAGCGCTGCTTACTTGTGTTGCAATGCTCCGCGCGGCAACAACAATCGGATTAAAAAATTGATTAATCAAAATAGTAATTACTTGAACACGGGTTATCGTCGTAAATGCGCCAAATATTGACCAGCCGGTAAAACTAAAAAGTTCTCTAAAAAGCTTTGTATCCCATATCCACCCAACTTTTGTTTCCGGATATTTCTTTTTGCAAACGGTTCTATAAATGCTTGTATTGATAATCGTAACAATCATCATTAAAAAACCATACAATATAAGTAAATCAACCTCAAATAAAACGAGTAAAAAAACAACCCCTAATTTTAAAACCGCTTCAAAGATAGAAACATACGCATAAATATCCATATCTTCATGCGCTATAATAGCTGCCATATACGGCGTAGTGAGTAAAGTAAATACAAAAGAAACAACAGTTGTTTGATATACCCATCGAGCAGCAATCACACGCTCTGGCGGAATAACCAATTTATTATGAACAAACCAAAGACCGACGGTTTCCGCCAGCAAAAGCATACCCAAAGCCAAAAACACATAAATGATAAAGGAAACGCTAAATGTTTTTTTTAGCTGCTCGTAGTTTTTTTGACCGAGTTCAAAACTGAAATAACGCTGACTTGCATGCGCCATTGCCCCACTTAAAAAAGTGAACATCGTAACCACGCCGGCAACTACGGTATAAATACCGTAATCCACAGCGCCAAGCGTTTCCAATATGACTCTTACCGCATACAAATTGACAAGCATGATTAAAATTTGTCTGAAGTAGAGCATGAGAGTGTTTTTTGCTATGCGGTTTGCGCTTGATGTATATGTAGACACGATGCCTCTTTTAATTTGCCGTAACTGTCGTTTCAGCCAATAAGCCTTTCTTCTTAGTATCTGCATTATAAAGCTTTTCTCTTCTTTCTGCAAGCCTTATTTCTTTTCTACCCTCAAAATAATCATTCGGGGTCAGATAAAAAAGCGCGCCGTGAAGACGCTACTCGTTGTTGTAAAAAGTAATCCATTGCGCCATCTTTTGTTTTGCATCGTCATAGTCGGAATATGCTGTTCGACGAATAATCCGCGCCGCGCTTAACCCGAGCTAATTTGGCGGATACAGTAATTGAGAAGATAAATTATCTCTTATTTATTAAATAAAGTTCAAATCGATGAAAAAATTAGAAAAAATATCCATAATATTAAAAAACAGGCTATCTTACAAATAGAATATTTTAATAATAATTAACTTTTTATAAATAAAAGTAAAGGATTTTCTTTTGGAGAAATGTTTTTAAAATTATTATCTTTTATTGTTTTATATGTTTTATCTGTTATATCGCTACTCCAAGGTCGAATCATTATTATTACATTTTTATTGTTTTTTAGAAATAAATCTAGTTCTTCATATTTAATGTATTTTGCATTTATTACTGAATTATGTCCAACTGGCGCATTATAAGTAAAGCCCATAAAATTTGTTTTCCCAAATCTATTTTTATTTTGATAATATGAATAAGTTGCTTTTTCGTTCAAAATAAAATCTATTTTTATTCCATAAAAATCTATCGGAAGGCCCATAATGTTAGTAATAAAAAATGTATTTTCACTTTTATTTACTTTTATAATTTCTGCAATTTCTTTAAAATTAATTGTCTTTGCCCATTTTACATTTTGGATATTATATAATCCAGAAAATAAAGCGATTGTATAAATAAATAGGGGAAAAAGATATTTAAATTTTTTATTTTTGAAAATATCCAAAAAAGTAACTAATCCTAAAGATAACATTATTGAGAAAAAAGGTAAAATTATAAAATAATATCTTGACCCAACTTCACCCACATTATTTAAAGAAATTGGGATTAAATATAATAATATTGTTAACGCTACTATTATATATTTAACTGAATGTCTTTTGTCTAAAATAAAAAAACAAGACAAGATAGATAATATTAAAAAAAACAAATTAAAATAACTAAATATAGTATTTTCAAATAAAAATTTATAAGGCGA
>Ga0116174_10000511_pt1 | contig 38643 bp, 33 predicted proteins | sample AD_UKC087_MetaG_FD_89801 | JGI IMG/M metagenome (GOLD analysis project Ga0116174, IMG submission 89801) | Active sludge microbial communities of municipal wastewater-treating anaerobic digesters from USA - AD_UKC087_MetaG | ecosystem: Engineered > Bioreactor > Anaerobic > Digestate | place: USA...
CGGCGACGGAGCGGCGCCCCACAAAAACAAGATCGGCATACAGGCTCTTCAGGAAGCATCGGGCGCCGGCGTTCCCGTATTCAAGCCCAGGGCCGACAACAGAGAGGTGATGTTGCGGATAGAGGCCGCGGAGAAGGTAAACGCCGTCGCCGTTGGAATGGACATCGACGCCGTCGTCTTCAAGACCATGACCATGAAAAACCAGGCCGTGGGCCCCAAGAGCCCGTCCGATCTCCGCGCGCTCATCGGATCCACGCGCGCTCCCTTTATTTTAAAAGGGATAATGACCGTTCGCGACGCCGTACTCGCCGTCGAGACCGGAGCTCACGGCATTGTCATATCCAACCACGGCGGCCGGGTGCTGGACGAGATGGCCGGGACCATGGACGTCCTCGAGGAAATCGTACGGGAGGTCCGCGGACGCATCCGTATCATGATAGACGGCGGCTTCCGCACCGGTGTAGATGTGCTCAAGGCGCTTGCCCTGGGCGCGGATTACGTGCTCATCGGGCGCCCGATCGCCATCGCGGCCGTAGGCATGGGTCCGCGGGGAGTGAGCTTCTACCTAAACTCGCTCAGGAGGGAGCTCGAGCAGGCCATGATACTCACCGGCTGCGAGCGCTTAGCCGACATAAGCGCCGACATAGTCCGGCGCCTCGGTGAACGCCCGCCGGTATCGGTGTAGCCAGAGGTTTTACGGTATTAATAAAAGAATTGCGGAAGTGCGACCACGGGTTTATCGTTCCCGCAAGATGAAAAGGACGCTGGCCATTCTCCTGTCCTTCTGGCTCCTGCCCGTAACGGGACTGCATCCCGCGGGGAAGCTTGACATATCGCGCCTTCACGGAACCTGGCGCCTCCTGTACAAGGGCGGCTACGGTTATACCTTCAGGTTTCAGAAAAATTACCAGTCCCTCTGCGTCATCCATCTCAATACAAGCGCTGTCGTTTTCAAGGGGATATACACCGCGGAGGGCGACGACGCGATCAGGATAAACATCTACGAAATGAAGAACGACGCAAACGCTCTTTCACCGTCTTCAGGCTCCGGTTTTACGAAAACCTCTTCGACGTACTTCGTCTTCCGTGCATCTCTTTCGGGTACATCGAAGGCGCCCGGCCTCGTTCTCTCACCCACGCGCACAGTCATCGACGGACGATCTTCGGACGGATACTTCGAACCTGAAATACGCCTGGTGCGATCACCATAGAAGGCGACACCGACCTTCTTCCATCGCTCATGCATATTCAATGTTAAAAATAATATAAATTTAAAATTATAATTGTCCAATAGCATCCGATCTGTTACCGGTAGTCTGTTTTTCATCGCGGAAGCGGTCCGTTCGGTGCGCTATAATCTGGCAGGCATTCAATCGAGATGAAAACTGAAAATATCGTATTCCATAACGATCAGGGGGATCTGCTCAGTGGACGCCTGTACTCTCCAGCGGAAGACTCCAGGGGGACCGTGCTCTTCTGCCATGGCCTGTTTTCCTCGAAGGACGCGTATAAAATAGTGAACCTGGCCGCCGATATCACGGGTACCGGATTTACTCTCCTCACCTTCGATTTCTCCTTCGTGTCAGGCATACCGGAGAGCTTCAAAAAATTCTCCATACTGCGGGAAGTCCGCGACCTTGAATCGGCCGTGGCGTTCCTTCGGGCACGCGGCGCCAGCCACCTGCACCTTGTCGGCTCGAGCATGGGTGGTGTGGTCGCTCTCCTCTACGCCGCGTCACTGCCTGAAGACCTCCGCTCCCTTACACTCATCGCCACCCCGGTCGATCTCGGCGGCCTGCTCGATACGCTTTCCGGCGGACTCGACCTTACAGGCCTTCCTGAAGACGGATATACGATCGTTGACGGAATACCCATCGGGAACGGATTTTTCAGGGAAGCGCGTGCTCTCGACATGATATCTACCGTACGTTCGGTCTCCGTGCCGACACTCGTTATACATGGCGCCGAAGACCGCGTCGTAAACGTTCGCAACGCGGGCATTCTGCGGGATGTGCTCGCTGTCGAGCGGAAGGTCGTTGTGGTCCCCGACGGCGACCACAATCTGACCCGCGAAGGGGACCTTCGGCTGTTGAGGGACGAAATTCCATCCTGGATTTCTTCTCATGCCGACCCCGGAAGGAAACGGGTTGAATCGCGATGAACACGCTTCTCAACGTCAAAATACGGCGAAGGCGCAACGGAGCGTTGATCACGCTTTCCGCGGCGATATCCATCGATACAACGGGCGATTCGGTGAGTGTTTCCACGGAAATGACCGGAGAGGACGTGACAATTCCTTCGTTCGATTCACTGAGCTTCGAGGAGAGAATCTCGTGCCTTTCCGATCTCGAAGAGGCCCTTATGGACACGATCGAGCGCTATATGTAAGTCCACATCTTCGGCCAGGTTCTTACCGCCGGGCCGCTCTGAACGAGGAGGCCCGGCGAACACCGGGCCTCCTCGTGTGTTTCCGGTAACTCCTAATTCTTGCCAGCGCTTTCGCTCACATCCATATCCTCGATCTTTGCGACGTCCTCGAAGCGGATGTCGAGACCGAGTACACCTATCAGCTTGTCGTTCTCGTCGCTGATCGGGCCGGACACCGTTATCATGAGACTCCCGGTAATCTTCGAGGTAAAGATGTCGGACACATAAATCTTGCCCGTCTTCACGACATTGATGAACCAGTCGCGATCGGCATAGTTCTTGTCGATGAGGTTCTTGTCGTACTTCGACTTGTCCGACAGCTGTGTGATATGCCGTGTCACCTTGTCGCCGCTGGTATCGACGACATACGCGAACGACACAAAAGGATATTCGTCCACGAGGTCCTGAAGCCGCGCCTCCTGTTTTTCACGCTGCATCGACCTGATATCCGCGTTTTCCAGAAAACGCTCGAGCAGTGAAAAGGCGTACTTCTTTTCGCGGAATTTGATGCGGTCGAAGTCGGAGATGAAATATACCGGCAGATGCTTTCTGGCCAGTTTCTCGAGCTCATCGTTCGACATCGATGTCTCGCGCCCCGCCTCGTACTGCTTGAGAATCTCCTTGTGCATGCCGACGACGCCGGGGTGTTTCTTGTCGATGGCGCCTTCGCCGGCCAGCCCGAGATGACTGTTCAGCCAGCGTGCTATCCCGGCCGTCCCGCTCTTGTCGGTTATGGCGATCGCGATCGGACGTTTGAGCAGCTTCTCGGTATTGAAGATGTTGTAAATCTCCTCGTTCTTGATGAGCCCATCCACATGAATGCCCGCCCGGGTCACGTTAAAGTCCGCTCCCACGAAGGGATAGTTCTCGGGTATCTTGAAACCGATCGACTCGAAGTAGTGGGCCATATCGGTGATCGCCGTGAGGTCTATTCCTTCGTCATCGCCTGTCAGCGACAGGTATTCAACGACCATCGCCTCGAGCGGCGTATTTCCCGTACGTTCGCCAAAACCCAGCAACGTCGTGTTGACCGTCTCACATCCGTACATCCACGCGTAGGTGGCGTTGGTGAAGCCGCGGTGGAAGTCGTTATGACCGTGCCACTCGAGGAGCTCGCCGGGCATTCCGGCTTCGTCGATCATCGCGCGTATCATCCTCGGCACCGACCGCGGCAGCTCGGCCATGGGATAGGTCACTCCGTAACCCATGGTGTCGCACAGGCGTATCTTTATGGGGATCTTTCCTTTCTCCATTATCCGGACGAGTTTCTGCGCGAACGGAATGACAAAGCCGTAAAAGTCCGCCCTCGTTATGTCCTCGAAATGAAGCCGCGGAATGATGTTGTTCTCCAGCGCGGCGTACACGATCTCCAGGTATTCCTCCATCGCCTCACGGCGGGTCTTGTTGAGCTTCAGAAAGATGTGGTAATCCGACACGGAGGTGAGTATGCCGGTCTCCTCGATCTTCATTTCCTTTACCAGCTCGAAGTCCTTCTTGTTCGCCCTGATCCACGAGGTGATGCGCGGGAATGAATAACCCTTGGACCGGCAGCGATCGACGGCCTCGCGGTCCTTCTGAGTATAGAGAAAAAACTCGGAATGCGTTACCAGACCGTTCGGCCCCGAAAGCCGGTGCAGGAAATCGAAGATGGTCCCTATCTGCTCCACAGTATAGGGAGGACGCGCCTGCTGGCCGTCGCGGAACGTGGTGTCGGATATGCGAAACCTCGACGCCGGCACCAGCGGTATCATCTCGTTGCCGAACGGAATACGGCACACCCTGTCGTACGGGAAGATGTCCCGGTAGAGGTTGGGCGAAGGGGTGTCGTCCAGCTCGTGGTTCTTCCTCGCCTTCGCGAATTTAATGATCTCCTTTCTCTCTATCGCCATGAGTACCTCATTTGCCTGATATGCCCCGGTATATACCGGGCTCGAACTTATGATAGTTCGCTTTTCTAAAGAAATATATGTCAAATAAAAAAAACGAGCGAAATTTCTTGCGGGCGAATGGAAGATTTTCGCTTGATTTCCGCTCCGTGCCACCCCCTATGGGAGCACTGCTACGACGATAATGACCATGCTCGACCTGTATATATTTCTGTTCGGTTGCATTCTCGTACTGATGGGAAGCCTGGAGGCCGTTATCCCGTTACGGGCTCTTGCCCTCTGGCGCCGCTGGATATCCCACCGGTTTTTCTTCCTTCACGGCGCCATCCTGATAGCCGTCGGTCTACCTCTGACCTGCGCCGGCGGTTCGACGGGGGGACGCATCGTTTTTTCACTCGGGCTGATCCTCGTATTTACCGGTCCGTTCATTCTGCTGTACGCGGACAGAGTGCGCTCGCTCTTTCTCGATGCCGTGGCCCGGATGAGCCCCGCCGCGGGCCGCCGGCTCATCCTCATCGACGCGGCCCTGCGCGTCGGTTTCGGGCTGTTCATGTCCTGCGCATACGCTCGCGCCGCTGGTTTCTGAGTCAACCGCGCGCCCGCGTACTCTCTCCCGGCATTATCTCGCCTTCCACCTCTATGCAGAGCCTCCGGTTGCTCTTGTGCAGGATGTTATCGCGCAGCCAGCGGGATGCCAGAAAGGCCATCTCGGAGGTGGGCTGGCGCACCGTGGTAAGGAGCGGAGAGGCAACCCTGCGCAGAGGCGAGTCGTCGAAACCGGTAACCGAGATGTCCGAAGGCACCGTCAAACCAAGGTCTCTCAGATGGCCGATCAGCCTGATCGCCATGAAATCGTTGAAGCAGAGCACGGCGTCGCATCGGCCGTCCGTAAAAAGGCGGACCGCATTTTCATCGACGCCGAAAATCGAACTCGCCGAAACGCGTACCGTGTTCACGGAGCCGGCCTCCGCGACCGCCGTTTGAAAGCCCCGGAAGCGGTCCTCATCGTTCGGATTTCCCGCGTTGCCGAGATACCCGAGGCGCCTGTGCCCGGAATCGATCATCATGCGGGTAAGACCGAGCATGCTCTTGTAGTAATTGCATGAAACATAGTTCTCGCCCGGAATCACGCGGCTGACGAATACGTATGGTATCTTCAGTTCCGCCAGCCGTCTCCGTGCCAGGTCATCCACGCTCCTGTACGCGAACAGCACTCCGTCCACTCCGGCGACGTCCCTACCGATCGAATCGAGAAAATCGCCGATTGGGGCGACCTCTATCCGCTTTTTCTCGTCGCGAAAGGCCTCGCCGATCGCGCCAGCGAGTTCAGAGATGTTCAGGAAGGGATTTGCTGAGAGCTCCTCCTCCTCGGGGATAACGACCAGCAGGTCGAGCAAAGCCCTCGAAAGATGTCTCTTGCGCGGGCGCGGCCGGAATTCCTGCTGTCCTGCCGCGGCGAGTACGCGCCTGCGCGTGTCCGCCGACACGCCCGGCTCGTTGTTGAGCACTCGTGAGACGGAGCTTATGGAAACCCCGCAGCGGCGGGCGATGTCCTCCAGACGACGGGCCCGTTCATTCTTTATTCCCATCTCGGCACCCTCCGTCCCGCGTCTCCCTGTACGATTTCCTGAACGGCTTCATTGCGATGCACCGATCACGGCTTCCCACAGGCCCGCAAGGTACATCGCGCCGAGCGCCCTGTCGTACAGACCGTAGCCCGGGCGGCCTCTTTCCCCCCAGATCATCCTGCCGTGGTCGGGTCTCAGCGCCCCGTCGAAGCCGGCGTCCGCGAGTTCGCGCATAAGCCTGTACATATCCACGTCCCCGGATCCGGTGCAGTGAGCCGTTTCGTGGAAACTTCGCTTGCCCGTCCGGCGGATGTTTCTCGCGTGGACAAATGGCACTCGACCCCTCCGGGTGAAGCGCCCTATGCTCTTTACAAGGTCCATCCCGGCATTCGGACCGAGCGAACCCGTGCAGAAGGTAATTCCATTCGAGGGACTGTCGACGATACCGATCAGCCGTTCGAACGCGGCATCGTCGGTGATGATTCTCGGAAGCCCGAAGATCGGCCACGGCGGATCATCGGGATGTATCCCCATGCGCACTTCGCTTTCCTCCGCGACGGGCACAACCGCTTTAAGGAAATACTCCAGGTTGCGCCACAGGTCTTCGGTCCCGATACCGGCATAGGCGTCGAGGAGCGAGCGAAGGCCTTCCGCCGTATAGCTCGTCGCCCATCCGGGAAGGTCGAGAACACCGTCTTTCAGGTCGATCGACGAAATAGCCTCATGATCGTACGAAAGCGCTGTCGACCCGTCCGGCAGCTCCATCGATAGATCCGAGCGCATCCAGTCAAAGACCGGCATGAAATTATAACACAGGATGGGGATTCCGAGCGCGCCCATGGAGCGTATACTGCGGCGGTAGTTGTCGATATACCGGTCCCTCGTCGGCAGTCCGAGCTTTATGTCCTCGTGCACGGGAATGCTTTCGATCACGGAAAGCTCGAGCGCTTCGTCGCGAACGGCCCGCTGGAGCGCGGCGATCTTTTCGCGCGGCCATTCCTCTCCAACGGGCACATCGTAGAGAGCCGAGACTATCCCCTTTATTACGGGGATCTGACGGATATGGCGCAGGGGGATCGGGTCATCCTTTCCGTACCATCTGAAACTCAGTATCATGCTTCTGCCTCCTATACACCGGAATACGCCGAGAAGCCGCCGTCCACCGGAATCACCGTTCCCGTGACAAACCCGGAGGAGCGTTCGTCGACAAGCCACAGCAGCGTTCCGACCAGATCACCGGGTGAACCGAAGCGCCCCATGGGGGTGTGGGCGAGGATCTTCCCGGCCCGCGGGGTCGGCGCGCCGTCAGGCTGAACGAGCAGGCTCCGATTTTGTTCGGTCAGAAAAAAGCCCGGAGCCATCGCGTTTACCCGGATGTTGGATTTCGCGAGGTATACGGCAAGCCACTGGGTGAAGTTACTCACCGCCGCCTTGGCCGCGCTGTATGCCGGGATTCTCGTCAGCGGGCGCAGCGCGTTCATAGAAGATACATTGAGCACCGTGCCGCCGCGCTCAACCATGTCGCGGGCGAACTCCTGGGTTGCGAGGAGCGTTCCGATAAAGTTGAGCCCGAAGACGAACTCCACGCTCGCCCGGTCCAGGTCGAAGAACGAGCGTGTCCCCTCGACACCCGTTAGAGCTTCTCCGGGCTCCAGCCAGTCGTGCGTCGTGGTCCCTCTGGGGTGGTTACCCCCGGCCCCGTTGATAAGGATATCGCACTTCCCGAATTCCTTTCGCACTCGCTCCGCGGCAGCGCGCAGGCTTTCCGCATCCAGCACGTCCGCGGAAACACCCATCGCCGTCCCGCCGGCATCATTAATCTCCCGCGCCTTCCCGGCCGCCGCATCCTCCTTGAGATCGAGTATGGCCACCTTCGCGCCGCAGGCCGAGAGCGCCGAGGCGAATACTCCGCAGAGCACCCCCGCCCCGCCGGTGATGACGACGACTTTGCCGTCCAGGTTTATTCGAAAGGGAATCTCCATATTAACCACTCCTGATATTCATTTCGATTACAATACAAAGACCACTCGCCCATGACCCCTGGAAAGTACTTCTCAGAATACTTATAGGCACCGGCGGAATCCCTGTCAATAGGAACCGTACAGGGGACCGAGAGCAGCGCACGCGCGGTAGTCCGCCGCCTCCGGGTCCGCGGTGCCGAAGAGGTCCCACGCGGATGGTCTGAAAAGGCATTCGAACGAAATGTTATGCATACCAACCGGGATACGAAGCATGGCAGCGAGCGTTACAAGATATGACCCCACATGCCCGTAACAGAGGGCGCAGTGGTTGGCCCCCCAGGCGCGCATCACAGAGTACACGTTTCTAAAAACTCCGCTCCCCGTAAGACGGGGGACGAAAAAGGTCCGCGGCCATGTCGGGTCCGTCCGTGCGACGATCTCCTCGAGCGCTTCGGGCGGCAGGTCGATCGTTGATCCTTCGGCGATCTGCAGAACCGGTCCAATCCCCTTGACGATGCAGATCCTGCTAATAGTCATCGGCATGCCTCCCGGGGTGCGATACGCCGACGAGAATCCCCCGCCCCTGAATGTTACCAGTTTCGCCGGACCCCATCGGGTGGCGCGCAGGCAGCGTTCCACATCATCCTCGCGGATCTCCCAGAACGGCTCAATCAGGGGAGAGCCATCGCGCAGGCAGCCCCCGGCCCCGTCAAGGGCGGCGGCCCCGGAATTTGTCAGATAGATAAAACCATCCCCGATCATGCCATCCGGTTTCCATCCGCTTACCCTTTCTATCGCCTCCGGGCTCCAGTAGGTACGCACATCGGCGAAGATCTGCGCCGTACCGGCAAGGAGCTTCCCGAAAAGCATCGCCGCCGCGTTCAGGGCGTCGTTCTCTGTCGCGACGATATACGGTTCGCGGACCCCATTCCAATCGAATGAGGAGTTCAGGATGGCCTCCATGAAATCACCCGTCGGCAGATGATCCGTCCATTGCCGCTGGCCCTGGAAGCCCGCGGCGAGCGCGGAGTGACCATCGGATTCCTCCGCATAGCCCATTTCGGCGAGTACTGGATTGCCGACCATAAGGTCGCGCGCCACGAGAGCCATCTTTATTGATATTTCCCAGTCTCGTTGCATGTCCTTATCGTTTCGCCGTATCGCCGGCGGGTTGGGGTCCTCCGTTTCCACGCAGTTTTCGCGAACCCAGCGCGCGGCTCGACCGTACTCGTCGGCGTCGAATATTCCGCGTTCAATTCTGCGGATGAATTCGGTCATGTCGACGTATTCAGAACGCATACCGAGGTACGCGCGAAAGAAATCGTGATCGACCATCGAACCCGCGATACCCATGGACACGCCACCCATCGACAGGTACGATCGTCCGCGCATTGTAGAAACAGCACACGCTGCCCTAACAAAACCCAGTAGTTGTTCCCGTACATCGGGCGGTATGGAGAAGTCCTCTTCATCCTGTACGTCCCGTCCGTAAATTTTAAATACCGGTATACCCATCTGGATGCCCGCGGCCGACGCTCCGGCGAGATATACCGCCCCCGGCTTTTTTGTGCCGTTGAAACCCCACACCGCATAGGGAATTGAAGGGTCGAGCTGCAGTATCTCGGCGGCATAGCACCAGCAGCGCGTTACGTCGATTACGGCGCCGACGCCCTTGCGCCTGAAGAGCTCCGCGCAGCGTGCCGCCTCAGCCGCACCGCCTATCGTATGGTCGGGGATTACGCACTCGACCGGTTCTCCCGATGAATGACGAAGCTCCGTTGAGATGAGCCGCTCCACGGAGCGGGCCATCGACATGATGGGTTCTTCAAGGGATTCGCGGACGCCGTTTCGACGGCCGTCGATCACGGGCCGGATACCGATTTTCGGAAGAGACTCTTCCGCCACCCCCTTCACCACGGGGGTCAGCATGTGATCTCCGCAAATGCTTTTCGCATAAAGTCCGCGCTGCGTTTTACAGCCACATCCGGGTCCGCCGTGTACTGAAAACCGAGCTCCACCGCGAGAAATCCGGAATACCCGGAAGATAAAAGTGACCGCAGAAATATCTCATACCGCATTTTCCCATCCCCGGGTACCATGTGATCATCGGTCAGACCGTTATTATCGTCGATATGATAATGGCAGGACACATCGCGCACCAGCGAAACCACATCCGAGAGCGACTCGCCGTTCACAAAACAGTGGCCGGTGTCGACGCAGAGTCCCATCGGCACTCCCAGATCGCGAATCGCGCGAAGTCCATCCTCGAGGGTGATTACCAGATCCGTTTCATGCCGATTCCCTGGTTCCAGAAGCAGGGTAAGCGGCAGGTCTTTAGCGTATGAACAGAGAATCCGCATGCTTTCGAGCATTGCCTGCCAGGCCCGTTCCCGGCCCTGACCGTACAGACTGTACCCCGGGCACAAGCTTACCGAAGGCGCGCCAAGCGCTGCGGCAGTATCGATACTCCGTTTTAAATACTCCACGCTCGCGGTCCGCATATCGAGTTCCGGAGCGGCGATGTTGACGGGATAGCGGAACTGTGCCGGAATGAAATTCGAGATCGACACGTTCATATCCGCCATGAGGCGCCGCAACTCGCCGATTTTCCTCTCATTCATGTCCTCGCAGTATGCATGGGGACGGCCTCCCCACAGTTCGACGCCTTTATATCCGAGTGTGGCCATACGGCGGATCGCCTCGTCGAGGGGATAGCGATAATATACGAATGTCGATGCGCTCAGCTTCAGTGGATATACTGTTTCATTGTTCATCATTTTCCGTCGTCCACGTACGATTTTCCGGGTTCGCAAACATACGTCCATCCCCAATGGCGAGATAGGGATAGGCAAAGGCCAGCGCGTCGGCGCGGATATTCTCCGGAGGGGCGTCTCCCCTGTACGGTGCTATCATCAGCCTGAAGCGCTGAGTTTTACCATTGAACGAAGGCGCGTAGGGTGCGATATGATCTGATGCAGAAAAACGGACCGCCACCATCCAGCCCAGCCCCGTATAGGTCCCCGGGTACCGATACTGTCTGCCGGTGTAGCTACCAAAAGGATTCATCATTACTCGAAGCCCGTCTCCTTCCCGGCGGGTGCGAAGAGGGCAGAAAGCGAGTGAACACAGAACATCCGCCGTCTGCGCCACAAGCAGGCCGTGCGTACCGTTCGAAACGGCCACCCATCCATTCGTGATATGGTTGTTGCACGAATCGAGCTCCCTGTTTTTCGAAAAGCGCCCGTAATCGAGCTCGTAGGAACTCATGTGCCCCATGTAATTGTGTTTCCATACCCTGAGCCCGTTCCCCGGATTACCTCTGAAAATGGGCTCGAGCTCCAGAGGCCACACCTCATTCCAGCGGGTGTCCCACTTTCTCTGAAGCCGTTCAGCGCGGCCGGGATTATAGCCATGGAAGGGCGTTCTCGGATAGTGGACGGTTTGAGTAACATACAGGTATGGCATGCCGGCCGCAAGGAGGAGCTCGCGGTCCACTCGAAGCCGATGCGTTTCTCCGATGCCGAAGCCCATCTCGCCGTACATTCTGGCCACACCGATCAGACCATTACCGGCCACCTCCTGATCAAGCTTTTCCCATGTTCTAAGGTGCATACGTTTTTTCGCATAGGTTATGCCGGTTCGTATCGCACCGTCGCCCAGAAACGGCTCACCGTGCAGACTAAGTCCTGCGAGCGAACCGTCCGAATTCAGAGAAAGGGTGATGTGTTCATTCGCAAGCACACCCTTATCAGCGCGTACGGGGTTTTTTACGCGGGTCATCTTTTTACCCTTACGGTCGGTTTCCAAACGATATGATTTCCCCGCTCCCGCCTTGATATCCGCGACAAAACAGAGCTCTTCGTTCTCGCCATCTGCCAGTAGTGCCGATGGAACGGCTCGACCGGATGAGTCGACCAGGGAGAATGTTCTCTGAACCCGCACTCCTCTTTTAACCGCAACACGAAACAACGCCCTGGAGGCCTGTTTCCCGTACCGTACCGGACCACTGTCAACACCGCGCGTAAAATCCAAAAGATGCAACTCTCCAGCCCGGATCTTGCGGCCGGCAATGAGTCTCTCGAGCGCGGCAGATGATTTCTCAACCGACTGTCTTACCGTATCCGCCGCAGTGCGCAGCCGCGCCCAGTTCATCACCGGCGCGGCCATCCCGAAATGCGTAGAGGAAAGGGAACGCAACCGTTCCTCGAAGGAAGCATTAAGAAGGATTTCCGCCTTTCGAACGACACCGGGTGCTGCCTGTTCCATCAGCCTTCGAGCATGCAACTCGAGCAGCCTGGATCGCTCGACTCCCGTCCACAGACGCTGGTTCTCCCATTTCTCCGCCCAGCTCGCCATCCCGTCGAAACTGCCGTCGGCCGTGTCCTGACCGATACTTACCGTGCCGACCGGGCCGTGGCTCTCCAGATACGCGCACGGCGTCGTGAAACGCACGTACTCCAGGTCGATGACGCTTTCAATGATGCCGCGCAGCCCTCTCCCGAGGGAATAAACGCGCGAGACAAGCGGCACCTCGATACCGTACCAGAATTCGTCGTCGGCGTCCATATCGAGAAGGATGAGCAGATCGATCGGTTCACTCATCCGAAGCTGTTCACGCCGCAGACGTTTTACCCAGCGACGGAGTGAGATATTGTCGATGAGGTCGCCGGGATTGTAGGCCGGCACAAGAATCATTCGCTCCTTGACTCCCGGAGCCGTCAGCCACAGCGGGTTGTATTTTTCGACCACAGACAGAGGGGGAACGAACGCGCTGAAACCGTTGAAGGGGATCACACTGTAATAAAGGCTTATGGCCTTTATCCCATGGCGGGGATAGAGCGACAGGTGCGACGGCGTATACATCATCTCCTGCGGACGCACCATCGGCGCGAACGAGCCGAATATGTCCTGGACCCCGGAACCGTCGGGATTCGATATCGCCCTGCCGATTGCCGCCTCGAATTCCGCCGCGGTATGCGCGTTCATCATACCGTTGTTGTAGGACATCACCTGCATCTCATCCGTCCCGGCGCGCGTGCGCCTCGATATAGAATCGATGATATCCGGACAGTGAGCGGGCATAATAAGCTGCAGTGAAAAATAATTCTCGAAATCCCATGTCGCTCTAACCGGAATACCTCTCGCATTACAATCATCGAGGACCTCTATGATACGGCGAATAATGCGGATGTCCTTTCCGAAACCGAGCTCGTCCGCCGTATCCCCCCGGTAGGAATGGTAGAAGTTCGCATGAAATCGCAATGCGATGTGGATCGATGCGTTATCTTTGTGCATTTTAAGTAACCTCGTACAATTGCTGTCCCGATCAGGCTCTGCTCTCGAGCATGGCTTTCAATCTATCCTCTTCCGCCCGGTCAACCGGGTTCCCCTCCCGTTTCGTGTAAAGGAAGGTTTTTAACTTTATGTGCAGTTCGGGGGTGAGGCGATACCGCCAGGCATTATAAATGCACACCAGCAGGAACATGACAGGAATGAAGGCCAGCATAAGCCTCAATGTCATGATGAGCTCGGGAGTCTGCTGCTGTTTCACCAGCGTGCTCACCCCTTCTATGGTTTCACGCACGGGCTTTTTAAAACCGGCGATCGAAAGCGAATTCGAGACGATGAAAATGCCCAGAGCCGTACTCAGCTGCCTGAGAAAGGAAATTACACCCGAATACGTACCTTCCCGGCGCTCTCCGGAATAGAGCTCATCAACATCGGGAACGTCCGGAAGAATCGAGTAAATCATTATTACCATCCCCCCCGAACCAAGTCCAACGAGCGCACCGAATGCGTAAATGACCCATGCGGGCTGAGACGGGCCGATGAAAATACTCGATGCCATGATAAAAAGCCAGGCGCTCGCCGCCATTAAAAAGCTCTGCTTCTTACCCCTGCGTCTGCTTACCGCGGAAAAGATCAGTATCGCTGCCATCTGGGCCATTAGAAGAGAACCAAGAACGTAATTCGTCTCACCCGCCCTCGCCATGTAATAGGTCATAAAATACATCATTACAGACATGATAATATCCATAACAGACATTGTAAACAGATACATGAGGAGCACGTTAACGAATGTAGGTGTCTTAAATGGCTCCAGGAAAGTTTTCTTAAAGTTGAATGGTTTTTGCTTTTTCTGAAAATCCTCACGTTCTCGAGTTAAAAAAAATGTCGCAAGGTAGGGCAGACCAAAGACCAGCCCGAAAATGATCGCCATTACGAAGAATCCCGTGCCTTCGCTCGGAAACCTTTTTACAATCTCGTATGGAACCACCGCGCAAACCAGAGAAGAGCCCATTGAGAACAGCATTCGCACCGTCGCGAGAGAGGTACGCTCATTATAATCGAGCGTAAGCTCCGATGCGAGAGAAAAGTACGGTATCATCATAAAAGAGTGGACCGTAGTGAAAAACATATATGACCCCAGCGCGTAGGCAAGCCGCTGCCATTCCTTTTCGAAACCGATCGGGTACCAGAGAATGGAAAACGCGATGAAAACCAGCACCACCCCCGCCAGAAAATAGGGGCGCCGTCTGCCGAAGCGCGTGCGCGTGCGGTCCGTTATTACCCCTATAATAGGATCTATCGACGCGTCCCATATTTTACTGATCAGGAACACGATACCCGCAAGGGCCGGTGATATAAGCAAGACATCCGTTACAAAATACAGGTAAAAAAAACCGATGATGACCAGCGACCCGCCCCCGAAGATATCCCCGGCGCCGAATCCCAGCTTCGTCGACAAGCGCAGCTTCTCTCCCCCGTCGTGATCCATTACGCTTCCCCTCTTAAGTGGTATCGAGCTCGACAGCTCACGCGATGCAGTACGCACCTATCGGCAGATCATGGCATCTTCCGGGTTCTCCCGTAGAATGGCCATCTGTCTAATGCTATCGCGATATCGATGAAAATATTCTATTTGCGCGCAAATATTGCAACTCAATAACAAAATCAAACACAAAAAAAGGCCGGGCATAAACCCGGCCTTTTCAGCACTGCATGGTATATCCTTACTTAACGACGATATTCACCAGTTTCCCCGGCACCACTATAACTTTTACTACCTGTTTCCCCGAGGTAAATTCGGCGATGCGCTGGTCGGCCATGGCCAGCTTTTCCATCTCCTCTTTCGTGATGTCTGGCGCTACCGCGGCCTTGGAGCGGTTCTTCCCGTTGACCTGGAAGACGATTTCAATCTCTTCCCTTATCGTGAGGGCTTCAATGTACGAGGGCCACGGGTGGTCGACGAGGAGCTCGCCGTGGCCCAGCATGGCCCACATCTCCTCTGCTACGTGTGGGACGAAGGGCGAGAGCATGGGGATCAGCGTATCGAAGATTTCGGAGAGAACTTTCGCTCCGTCAGGCGTGGCCGCCTCGGCCTCGGGAAGCTGATACAGGGCGTTAACCAGCTCCATCATGCGGGCGATTGCCGTGTTGTACTGCATGCGCTCCTCGATATCGTTTGTGACGATCTTCACGGTGCGGTGGAGCTCTATGCGGAGCGCCCTGAGCGCGTCCGTAAGCGCCGCGTCGGGCGCGCATCTTTCAGCCGTATAGCGTTCGGCGTATTTGGACACTATGCGCCAGACGCGCCCTATGAAGCGGAAGCATCCCTCGACACCCTTGTCGGACCAGTCGAGGTCCTTGTCGGGCGGCGAGGCGAACAGCATGAAGAGCCGCGCGGTATCAGCGCCGTAGTCCTCGATTATCTTATCGGGGTCCACGATGTTCCCCTTCGACTTGCTCATCTTCGCGCCGTCCTTGATCACCATCCCCTGCGTGAGGAGCCTGGTGAAGGGCTCGCGGCAGTTGACGATGCCCAGGTCGTTGAGAACCATGTTAAAAAAGCGCGCGTAGAGCAGATGCATGCACGCGTGCTCGATGCCGCCGATATACTGGTCCACCGGCATCCAGTAATCGACCTCCTCCCGGTCGAACATTTCCTTCGATTTCGGAGAGGTGAACTTCGCGAAATACCACGACGAGTCCACGAAGGTGTCCATGGTGTCGGTCTCGCGCCGCGCCTTACCGCCGCACTTCGGGCAGGCCGTAGTGATAAAATCATCCATGAACGTAAGCGGCGAGCGCGAGTCGCCGCGGAACTCCACCTCGGTGGGAAGAATCACCGGCAGGTCCTTCTCCGGCACGAGCGCCGGACCGCATTTTTCGCAGTACACCACGGGGATGGGACAGCCCCAGTAGCGCTGGCGCGAGATCAGCCAGTCGCGCAGGCGGTAGGTAACAGCGCGTTTCCCGAAGCCTTTGTCCTCCGCGTAGTCGGATATCTTCGCCATGGCATCCCGGTTGCCGAAACCGTCGAAGGGCCCCGAATTCACGCACACGCCCTCGTCAACATAGGCGTCGTCCATGGTCTCCACCGACAGGGGGTCTCCGGGCCGATCGATAACAACCTTTATGGGAATGCCGTATTTCTTCGCGAAGGCGAAGTCGCGCGTGTCGTGCGCGGGCACCGCCATGATCGCCCCGGTACCGTATTCCATCAGAACGAAGTTGCCGACGTACAGGGGGACGATATCGCCGGTGAAGGGATTGACGATCTTTAGCCCTGTATCAACCCCCTCCTTTTCCTTCTCTTCGGAGAGTCGATCGACCAGCGACTGGGACTTGAACCGGTCGATAAATTCACGAACCTTCGGGTTTTTGACTCGTTCCAGAAGCGGATGCTCCGGCGCGATCACCATAAAGGTTACGCCGAACACGGTGTCCGGCCGCGTCGTGTATATAGGAAAATCCTCGCCGCTCTCGAGCCTGAAGTTCACGGTCAGGCCGGTCGAACGCCCGATCCAGTTGCGCTGCATCACCACCACGCGCTCCGGCCAGCCGTCGCCCAGCTCGTCGTGCCCCTTGAGAAGATCGTCGGCATAGTCGGTTATCTTGAAAAACCACTGCTCCAGCTCCTTCTGCGTGACGTTCGATTCGCAGCGCCAGCAGAGGCCGTCCTCCACCTGCTCGTTCGCGAGCACGGTATTGCACGACGGGCACCAGTTCACCGAGGCCTTTTTCTTGTAGGCCAGCCCCTTCTCGTACATCTTCAGGAACACCCACTGGTTCCAGCGGTAATAATCGGGATCGCAGGTGGCCACCTCGCGCGTCCAGTCGTACGAAACGCCGAGCTTGCGGAACTGCTCCTTCATATAGCCTATGTTGTCGAGCGTCCAGCGGTAGGGGGGGATACCGCCCTTTATCGCCGCGGTCTCGGCGGGGAGGCCGAACGCGTCCCATCCGATCGGGTGCAGCACGTTGAATCCCCGCATGCGCTTGAAGCGCGCCATGAGGTCGCCGATGGAATAATTGCGCACGTGGCCCATGTGCAGACGGCCCGATGGATAGGGAAACATCTCGAGAAGATAATACTTTTTTCTATTCGGGTCTCGCCGTGATTCGAAGACCTTCTCCTCCTCCCAGCGCTTCTGCCACCTGGACTCTATTTCCTTGAATACATACTCGCGCTCCGCCATGGAACACCTCACCCCGCGTGATATCATCGCTTTCATTCTTTTTAAGATCGATAAAAGTCAAGTACAATGCCGAAAATCAGGACGTGCTAGCGTCTCTGCGGTCTCGAATCGGTCAGGAACTGGTCTGTGGCCCATGCGTCGAGGAGGCGGTTGTAGGCCTGTATTATATCGCGGTGGGTAAGGACGCCCGTAACCGTCCGCTGATTCTCGGACTTCACCACGGGGATGGTCTCAAGATCGTATTCCTCGATCTTCTGCATGGCGAGCGACACGGGGTCGTCATCCGTTACAACCGGCACCTCGTCTATCACGTCTCCCGCGATCAACAGTTCGGTGAGCTCGTGCGATACGATGGCCTGCCGCACCTGCCGCAGCGATATCACGCCGGCGAGCTCCTTACGGTCGTCGAGCACGAACACGTCGCCGTACGTCGAGTGCATAAGGATATCCGTGAGCTTGCGGAAAGGCGTTCGATGACTCACCACGTTGAAATCGGTCTTCCGAAGCTCCTTCACCTTTATCTTGCCGAGCAGATCCATCTCTCCGCGCTTGGAGACGTCAATCCCTTCTTTCATGAGTTCGAGCGTGTAGGTGCCCCCGCGATTGACGTAAATCACAACGAGATAGGATATGATCGATACAAACATGAGCGGCAGGATGAAGTGATAGTCCTCGGTCACCTCGAACACCAGCAGAATCGACGTCAGCGGTATGGCGTTGATTCCGGCGAGCACTCCCCCCATGCCCACCAGCGCGAAGACAACCGGGTCAAGCGACAGGGCGAAGAGCGAGTTGAGCGCAAGGGCAAAAGAATGCCCCAGGAGCACGCCGATCATGAGCGAGGGCGCGAAAGTCCCGCCGTACGAACCGGCCTCGAGGAAGAGGGCCATGAAAACCAGTTTGAGAACCAGCAGCGCAAACACAAAGACAAGCGAATAATGATGATTGAGGACCTCGTTGATGGTGTTGTACCCTATGCCGTAGAGCTGATGGAAATGGAGCAGCACGATGCCGAAGAGCGCGGCGACCGGAATCAGCCGCGCGAACTCGTTACGCAGTTTGAGCTTCTTTGTCAGAAGATAGCCCGACCCCCTGCGGAGCTGGAAGAAAAGCAGTGAAACCACACCGCACAATATGGCAAGCATCAGAAAATACGGAAACTCACCGATTTCACCGGTAACATACTGCGGGATCCTGAACACGTGCTTGTTGCCCAGCACCGCGCGGGAGAACACGTCCGCCACAACCGAAGAGATGACAAGCGCGCTCATCGCCTGGTTCTTGAGGTCGTTCAATAAAATTACCTCTATACCGAAAAACACACCGGCGATGGGCGCGTTGAACACCGCCGCGATGGCCGCCCCCGCGCCCGCGACGGTGTACATGCGCATCTCCCGCTGATTCAGGCGGAAGAACTGGGCCATGAGCGAGCCGAGTCCGCTCCCCATCTTCGCGGCCGGCCCCTCCGGCCCGAGCGGCGCCCCCGAGCCGATCGAAATTATGGGAGCGAAGAAATGAAACAGAGTCACCTTGAAGGGAATGAAACCGTTACGCAGGAGGACCGCCTTTATGACGCTGGTGACGTCGCGCTCGCGGGCCAAGATGGGCAGATAGCGCGTCATGGCCGCCACGATCAGGGCCCCCACCACCGGGAACACAAAGACCATGTTGATGTCCACGCCGAGATACGACCGCAGGTTGAAGTACTCGAAAGAATGCCGGGTCCCCTCCAGAAGCGAATGGAAGACCACCGCCCCCGCGCCCGCGAAGAGCCCGAGGACAACGGAGAACACGATATGCGAGATGTATTTCGAGATGTCGGTACTGGCATAACGGGCCCTGAGGCCGCGTTGCGCCTTTGCCAGTTCAGCCCAGTTGAAACGTCCTCCTTCCGGCATCATTCCACGGATAGGATCTTGATTATTTCCGCGGGGCCGGGCGCGTTAATAATCTCCCAACGCCGCGTTTCATCTTTTAGAATGGACATAATTCCGGATAGCAGCGTCAGGTAATCCTTGTGCTGGCGGTCGCCGGCCGCGACCAGTATTATGAGATTGACGGGCTTTCCGTCCATTGAATCGAAGTTAATACCCGCTTTGGATATTCCTATCGCGAAGGCGATGTCCTTCACGGACTTAATCTTCGCATGAGGGATCGCCAGGCCGAAACCGATCCCCGTGCTCATTATCTTTTCCCTCTCGACGAGCGCGTTTACCAGCTCGTCGACATCGGAACATACCTGTGCTCCGTCAAATAACCGCGCGAGTTCCTCTATCGCCTTGTACTTGTTTCTCGCCTTGAGTCTTTTAATGAATTTCTCGTCCGTATACTCACATATCTTTTTCATCGAACCCGCCGTATTCGGTATAATAATCGTCTTCACCCCTTCCGCCGGTATCTCCCGCATTTCTGAATACCGTTAAACGGACACGGCTGTACAAAAATCGGGCATGATCGGAATTCAGCGCAGAAGGCGATGTAGTGTGTAATCCCTGTTATTCTTATCATATATTTTGGGATATTTCATGAGGAAAAAACCCTGACCACATCCTTACTTTCCGCGCGTCAGTCACCGGGCTGTACCGCCGTCTGGAAAATCCAGCCGAAATATTTCCTTACGTCCGCAACGGCCATTCCGTACCCAAGATAGAAGCCGTCCACCCATATCTCGAAATGAAGGTGCGCCCCGTAGCGCTTTCCCTCGGCCTCGCCCAGAAGACCGGAGTTGCCCACGAAGCCGAGCGGCTGCCCCCTGGACACCCTGGCCCACTTTACTACCTTCGGGTCGATACCGGACAGATGGTTATATGTCGTGACCACACCGTTGCCATGGTCAAGCCACACCTGTCTGCCTCCGAATGAACGAAGCACAAAGGTGCGGGGATTGCTCTTCGTGTACTCAGACTGTAGTCGCCACTGGCTCGGAGTCAACGATTCGTAGTTCCAGTCGGCGCGGATAACGGTCCCGCCGTCCGCCGCGAACACCGGCGTGTTGAAATCCACGGGTACCGCTTCGTAGCTCCCGTCCGCGAAGAAATGATAGATGTCCAGCCCCGCATGCGTCCCCCCCCTGTACGACCGGGGCGCGTTGGGATACGAGGCGTCGTCGGGAGGCAGGAGGGCGTTTCTCACCGGAACGCACAGGCCCTTGAGGCGCCCGTCGAAATACCTCAGTGCCATCGAGCCGACATAGCACTCAATCTCGGCAATCGCCGCCCGTCCGTCCATCAGAGCGTCCGCGGGCACCATGATCCGGAACGTGCTCGCGTCCACTCCTCCGAGGTCCACCACGGCGCGATCTGAAGACCCGGAACGCCCCGCTAGCCGGGCAAGGAATCCCCTTCGCTCGTCACCGCTGAAATCAATCCGCGTGAAATCGAACCAGTCTCCGTTGTGCAGAAACTGCACAATGCAATAGCGGAGCATCCTATGGTTGTCCCTGTAACCCGGAACCACCACGATTTTTGTGAGCAGCCGCTTCGCTCCGAAGTCGACGCGAAGCCATTGCGGCGAGCCGGACTTCTCTGACATCCACGAGCTCTCAGGATCGCTGTCGAGCGCCATCAGGCCGGTGTGTCCGGGACCGTGGCTCGAGCTGACCTCCCAGCGCACCTTCTGGGCCGTGTTGGCGCCGATAATGAAATAATCGCCGTTCTGGGCCCCTTCCCCCGCCGGCGGCATGCAGAGAAACAGCACACTAAAAGCGATGAGTATGATTCGATTTCTGCTCAGGTTCTCCATCTGTATGACCGCTCCCCTGAAGAGCAACAGGTAAAATGCGTATCGGGCGCTTTCAAGCGCTTGACGACGCAAAGAAACGGGGATAGTCTTAGCTTCCGGCCCTGACCGGTAAACAATTATTTCGGGGAAGAGGATGGAAAAGCACATAGTGGTATACTGCACCACGCCCTCGAACGAGGTTGCGGTCGCCATAGCCGAATCGCTGGTTCCCGGCAGGCTGGCCGCGTGCGTGAACATAGTCGGAGGAATTTCCTCGATCTACACGTGGAAGGGAAAGCTGTGCAGGGAAGAGGAATGCCTGATGATAATCAAGACACGGCGCGAACTTTTCGAACGCCTCCGGGAACGTATCGTCTCGCTCCATCCCTACGAGGTACCCGAGATCGTCGCCATCCCCATTGTGTCGGGGCATGTTCCGTACCTCGACTGGATAGACGAATCAACCGGCTGAAACGCCTACAGCAGGCCGCCCCACGACCTTCGCCCGGCGCGGAAAAATCCCCGGTCCTTCCCGGATTTTTTCTCAGGCTCAACCTGAACGACGCGCGCGGGAGAGCCGGAGGCGGTCTCCATCGAGTCGATCTTGGCGAGCAGCACGCGAACGAGATGGGCGATATATTCCTCCTTCTTGTTCATGATCTCGATGAGCTCGCGCTGGCGGTCCTGTATCTCCTTCCTGAGGTTGCTTTCGACTTCCTTCAGCTTCATGACGGTCGTTAGATCGACCACCTTGTTTTCTTCATTGTTCATCTTTTTTCCCGTCCTGGCAATAAGATCATGGGCACACGTTGTAGCAAAGATAGCATGCGGTTAGGAAAATCCTAAAAATCTTGGGTGGGAGCGCCTACAGGCGCACGATGGAGTCGAACTCGAGGGACTTCCCCTCGAAAAGCGCGCGTACGCGTTCCTCATGAGCGCTCGGAAAACGCAGGCACACCCCGCAGTCCGAACTCAGGTGGCGCGGAACGGGGATGAGCTTAACGGCAATGGCCTCCCCGCGGCACAGCTTTTCACCGCGAAGCGCGAGGCTGGTCGAATGGAAAAGCGCCACGCAGTATTCCTCTTTCACGAACTCTCTCCGTTCTTCGCGAGGGTGCGAATGGCTTTAACGGCCGATACGATGTCTTCCTGGGTGGTAAAAAATCCCGCGCTGAGACGCACCGTACCCTCAGGAAAGCTTCCGATCGTAGTATGAGCGGCGGGGGCGCAGTGCAATCCCACTCTGCAGAGAATGTCGAATTCCTCGTCAAGACGGAGCCCGAACTCGCTCGGGGCCAGCCTGTCGCAGGTAAAGGAGACCGTTGAAAGGCGACGGCCCTCCGGCCCCGCGAACAGACGCACACCGTCTATCGTCGACAGCCCCCGGCAAATCCCCGCGGCGAGTTCGTCTTCATGACGACGAATCGCGGCAATCCCGGTTTCCCGGACAAAACGAACGCCTTCCAGGAGCCCCGCGATACCGATGGTATTCGGCGTTCCGCTCTCGAAACGGTCCGGTATGAAATCCGGCTGAGTCTCGAATTCCGAGCGGCTTCCCGTCCCCCCGTACACGAGCGGCCGCATGCGTTCGATCGGCACCCTCTCACCGACGACCAGACCCCCCGTTCCCTGAGGCCCGTACAGGGCCTTGTGGCCGGTGAACGCGAGAAGATCGATGTTGTCACGTTCCATATCGATGTCCACACACCCGGCAGTCTGAGCCGCGTCGACCAGGAACAATGCCCCCGCTTCCCTCGCGGCTCCCCCGATTTCCCTTATGGACTGCAGACAGCCGTTAACGTTAGAACCGTGGTTGACGACCACCATCGATGTCCTCTCCGAAAGGAGACCACGCAGATCATCGGGATCAAGCGTTCCATCGGATGCACCCGGCGCGACCACCACCCTGACACCTTCGGCCTCCAGCGCCCGCAGCGGCCGCATCACGGAGTTGTGCTCCATCCCGCTCGTAACGACGCGGTCCCCGCTCCTCAGAAGGCCGAGCAGGGCCTGGTTCAGCCCCCCGGTGGCGTTAGCGGCGAACAGCACCCGGAGCGGATCGCGCTGGTTGAAGAGTGCGGCCAGAGCCTCGCGCGCTTCATACATGATGCGGCCCGCATCGACTGATAGGCAGTGGCCGGACCTCCCGGGGTTGGCTCCATACTCGTTCGTAAAGCGGGCCATGGCCTCCAGAACGGCGGAAGGCTTTGGGAAGGATGTAGCGGAATTATCGAGATAGATCATTTCCTGGAGTACATGAAGCGCTCCGGACGGAAGCTCTCGTCCCGCCCGGAGCGGCAAACCGATTTATTTGCTGAGAGTCAGAGTAAACTCGTCGTCCTGCTCTTTGATTGAAACGTTCCATCCCTTGCTCTCGGCCAGGCGGGTGACATTATCACGCGAGGTGCCCGAGTCCACAAGCACTTCAAGGGTACCGGAACCCATCAACTCGATTTTTTTCTTTGTCTCGAAGACCGGTTGCGGGCATGAAAGTCCGCGCATATCCAGTTTTTCAGCCATCGTTTCCTCCTTCTCTCACGCCTTCTGGCGCATGGTAAAACCGATTACGAGACACACGGCGAGCCCCGCTACAACCGACGCCGGTCCCCAGAGCCCGGGCCCCGCGGGCGAGCTTGCCGTGGCGAAATTGTGCGCGAAACCGGCCCCCACGATCATCCCCATCACAAAGATGGCCGCGTCTCCGTCTCCCTCACCCGAGAGAAAGAGCTGCCTGCCCGGGCATCCCCCGGCAAGCGCGAACGCGAGGCCGGAAAGCATCATCCCCCCGAAATTCCATACATGCGCCGTATGCGCCACGGGCTGACCGGCGAATCCAGGATTAAACTGGCCCAGGACATAATTCGTTACGAATGCCCCGACGACGAGCGCGATCACGCCCCACATCAGATGCATCTCCCTCATCAGCATAACGTCCCTGACCGCGCCCATGGTGCAAAAACGGGTACGCTGCGCGAGGAAACCGATAATAAGCGCCGCGCCCAGAGAGATAGCAAGAGGTGCGTACTGTGAGCCCGGCCCTTTCTCGCTGAAGAAGGGCGCGAACTTGTCGGGCTCCGGATAGACCAGCGATTTGGATGCTCCCCATACGGTGTTTCCGAGCAGAAGGAGAAGGAGCGCTATCATAACAACCGGCATGAGCCACCCGGCCGCCGTATACGTCTTTTTGCTCGCTCCGAGTGAATAACCGCTCCGGATGAACAATACTCCTATGCCGACCCCGGTAAAAAGTCCCGCCAAGCCCACAATGGCGTTGCCATCTCCGCCCGCGAGCCGTAGCAGAGCACGCCAGGGACACCCCAGAAATACCAACGCCCCCACCATGGCAAAAAAACCGAGAATGAAGCGCACCATCGGCGCCGAGCCCGAGCGGGCGCGGAATTCCCTGAACGCGAGCGCCGCGATGAGCGCGCCGAGCACGAAGCCTATGATTTCAGGCCTGATGTACTGAACAACGGCGGCCCGATGAAAACCCAGAGCACCGGCAATGTCGCGCTCCATACAGGCCACGCAGATGCCCATGTTCGCGGGATTGCCGAGCTTCTGGAGAACCGCCGCCACGACACCTATGAACAGACCGGTCGCAACGATGCCTTTTTTGGAACCGAAAAATCCAGTGAGTGCTGACATACTCCTCCCCGTCACATCAAAAAATAACCAGGGCCGGCATTCAGCCGCTGCATACCGATAAAGAACGCAAGCGGTTATGAACTGCACCCCTGGAAATACTCGAGTCAATTCAAACAATATGGATTTATTAATCAACTATTAATAAAAATAATATAAAAAATTATAATAATTAATAGAATATTTTTCGCCAGATCTTCCTTTCGGGTATTTGGAGAGTAGAGATTTTTTTAATTTGAACTATTGACTAATATGTTCGAATGTGCTATTCTAAACGAATTCATATGCACTACACACGGAGCACGGCGATGGCCGGAAGCGACACTGACAGAAAGCCCCGTACACACGAAATCCTGCAGGCGGCCCAGGAGGCATTCGCGCGCCACGGGTATAAAAAAACAACGCTCGAGGACATCGCCGACAGGCTTGGCATGGTTAAAAGCGCCCTGTATTATTATTACCGCAACAAGCAGGAGCTCTTCATCGCCGTCATAGAGCATGAAGTGGTTCTTTTCTTCGATAACATACGCGGCCTGCTCTCATCGGCGGGCACCGTCGAGGAAAAGCTCATCATCTATGCGCGCCAGAGTAACAAATTCCATCAGGACTTCCATAATCTCTACAACCTGACGGTCGACGAAATCTTTCAGAACTACGAAGGTCTCATCCGCGTACGTAATAAATTTTTCGGACGGAACATCCAGCTCATTGCCGAGGTCCTCGGGCCAATCAAAAGGACGCCGGGCATTGAGACACTCCAGGCGGCGCGCCTCTTTCTGAGCATGCTGGGCGGGATCTTCCAGAGCTACCAGCTCGAAAAAAAACCGGTCCCCGATGACGACCTTGTAGCGTTCATCTCCATTTTCCATAGAGGGCTCTATCGATGACATCTGCTGGTGCATCTCTTGCGGCTATACTCGTCGCCGTTTTAACGGCAACCCCGCCTGCGGCCGCGGACACGCTCCCCCTCCGCGAGGTTGTTCGCATGGCTATCGAAAACAATAATACCTACAAAACTTCAATAGAGGCCGTGGAGGAGAGCCGACTCAAGGTCCGGGAATCGTGGGGGATGCTGTGGCCGACCCTCTCCACAGACGTCTCCTACACGCGCCAGGGGGCAGACGCCGGCTTCAACGCGGACATCCAGGGCCGCTACGACGTCAAATACATCAACGGCCAGATAACGGTCAATCCCGGCGTATTCTACAACACCCTTCAGGCTTCACGAAATGCCCACATCATCGCCGAAAACAACGTGCGCAAGGTCAGGAGCGAAACGGTGGTGCGCGCCATACAATCCTACTACCGCCTGCTCATGGCGCGCGAGGCCGAGGCGATGAGGATGGAGTCCCTGAAGGCGCTCGAGGAGAATCTCAAAACCGTCACCATCGGATACAATAAGGGAATATTCTCGCGCCTCGACTATCTGCGCGCCCAGGTCGCCTATTCGAACGAGAAGACCCAGCTCATCAACGCCGGTAACGACGCGCTCTCGGCCATGGCCGACCTCAATATACAGATAGGCAATGACATCTTCGTCAGGATCGAACCCGACTCCGCGGCGATGGAAATCGACAAGTCCGATTTCGCTTCCCTGCCGTCCGATGCGGACGGTGAGCGTAGATTCCTGGTCGCCATGATCGGGGAGGCGCTTAAACACCGGCCAGAAATAATCCAGATAAGGAAAACGAAGGAAATGAAGGAGGACACGGCCGCCGCGGCCGAGGCGATCTACCTGTGGCCCTCGCTTTTCGTCAGCGGCAGCTACGGGTCCTCCAAGTCAGTAAGCTCGGCATCCGGAACGACGCCTCCGCCCGGGCCGGGTGAACCCGGGTACGATCCGATAACGTACCAGTTTTACCAGATGATGAGCGGCGTGCGCGAGAGCTTCGCGCCGTCCGGCTGGAATAACTCGTGGAATATTACCGTCGGCGCGACCTACCGATGGGGCGCGCTTTCGCCGCTCGACCCATCACACGCCAGAGGCAAACAGTCGCGAAGTTCGGCCAGGCAGACAGAGAACCAGATGGACGAATTCATCAAAGGCGTCACGCTCGAAATACAGAGGGGGTACCTCAAGCTGAAGGCCGCCCATGTTTCCCTCGCGTCACAGCAGGGCAACGTAGCAACGGCCGAAGAGGGGCTGAAGGCGGCCATCACGCAGTTCAGAAACGGCATAATCGACAACACAAAGCTTATCGAGGCGAACGTCCAGCTCATTACGGCGCGGACGCTCTACATACAGTCACTCTACGACTTCCAGGTCGCGCGCGCGGAGCTCAATCGCGCGATAGGGGTAGATTTTTTTCCCGTGCGCTGAGAAGCGCGCGGCGGAGACGATACGATGAAAAAAAGTACAAAACGAATTCTCACCGCCATCCTCGTTATAATCGCCCTCCTCGCGGGATACCGGATCGTCCGACTCGCTGTCGATCGAATAGCCGCCTCCCGCACTACCGAGGAATCAAGAAAAATACCCGTGAAGGCCGCCGCCGCACTTCGGGCCGATATGCGGAACACGCTCAAACTGACGGGCGATATCATCGGGACCGAGGTCGTTACTGTCTTTCCCCCCGCCCCGGGCAAAATCGAGTCGATTCTCATCAAGGAGGGCAACCGCGTCGGGAGGGGAGCGGTTATTTTCAAGATCAACCGGGATGTCGTGGGTATGGAATACAATCTTGCCGTCGTCGAGTCCCCCATAACCGGGCACGTCGGCACAATCATGGTGGACCGCGGCATGACCGTCACAACCGCTACTCCCCTGGCGCAGATCGTCAACATGAGCTCGGTCGAAGCGGTCGTGCGCATCATGGAGGAGAACATCAACCGGGTCGACGTGGGTATGGCCGCGCTCATCTCCGTGGAAACGTTCCCGGGACGGGTCTTCCGCGGACGCGTGTACAAGAAAAGCGCCGTTCTCGACCAGCTCAGCCGCACCCAGGAGGTGCGGATCAGGCTCGATAATCCGGGCCTGCTCCTTAAACACGGCATGTTCGCAACCATCGAGCTGGTTCTGGGGTCCAGAACCGGCGTACCCGCGGTACCCGTGGACGCGGTTATAACGGACCTTACGGGTGATACAAGTGTCTTTGTCGTGGAAGACGGCAGAGCGCGTAAACGCGTGATCAGGACGGGGATAACGGTCGGTCGTCTCACCGAAATCATAGCGGGCGTGCGGCCCGGCGATATCGTGGTGACGCTCGGCCAGGAAACACTGTCCGACGGCGACGAGCTTCTGGTCTACCGTGAGGATGTAAACCCGCCGCCCGAAGCCGAGCGGAAAACATCCGGAGACAACCGATGAAGATAACCGAACTTTCGGTCAACCGGCCCATTACGGCCATGATGGTTTTCGTCGCCCTCATCGTACTCGGATATGTTGGCTATTCGAAGATGCCGCTCGACCTGCTGCCCGATATCGAGTTTCCCATCGTCGCGGTCATCACAGAATACAAGGGAGTAGGACCCAAGGAGATCGAAAGCACCGTTACCCGGCCGCTCGAGGAATCGCTGGCCGGGATCAACAATATCGACACCATCACCTCGACCTCCAAGGAAGGCATGTCGATGATCCGCGTCCAGTTCATATGGGGGACCGACATGTCGCTCGCCGTTTCGGATATCCGGGAGCGCGTGGATATCGTGAAAAAGTTCCTTCCAGACGGCATCGAGACCCCCATCGTTCTTAAATTCGACGTCTCCATGATGCCGATCATGGTGTTGTCCGTTTCGGGTAGCCGCGATCCGAGCTACCTCCGTGAATACGCCGAGGACAATCTGAAAAACCTGCTCGAGCAGATAGACGGCGTCGCGTCGGCTACGGTCGTCGGTGGACAGAAGCGCGAGATCAGGGTAGAGCTGGTCAAGAACCGCATGGAGGCCTACGACCTCGGCATCGAAACCGTCGTCTCCATGGTGGGGCTCGAAAACATGAACGTGGCCGGCGGCGATATAAAATCGCCCCACCGCAAATACACACTGCGCACGAAAGGCGAGTTCGAGTCGCTTGACGACATCTGCAACGTGGTAATCGCCGTCAAGAACAACACGCCCGTATACCTGAAAGACATCGCGCGCGTCTACGAGGCGCCGGCCGAGCGCAAGGAGATTGTGCGCCTTAACGGCGAAAACGGCGTCGTAATCCGGATGAACAAGCAGTCAGACAAGAACACGGTTATTGTTGCGCGTAACATCATGAAGCAGCTCGAGATGATACGGAAGTCCCTTCCCCGCGGAATGGAGGTCACCCCGATATTCAACCAGGCAGAGTATATCGAACGCTCCATCAAGAATGTGATCGACAACGCGTGGCAGGGGGGGCTCATCGCCATCCTCGTCGTGTTCGTGATGCTGCGGAATATACGCTCGGCCCTCATACTCGGGCTGTCAATCCCGGTGTCCATTGTCGCGACATTCATCGCGATGTATTTTTTCGATATTTCCCTGAATATGATGTCGATGGGGGGGCTCGCCATCGGCGTCGGAATGCTCATCGACAACTCTATAGTGATACTGGAAAACATCTTCCGCTTCAGGGAAAGAGGGGCGCGGCCCACCGAGGCCGCAAAGCTGGGCGCCGACGAGATGGCGATGGCGATTACCGCCTCCACGCTTACCAACCTCTGTGTATTCATCCCGTTTTTCTTTACGACCGGGCTGGCCGGCCAGCTGTTCCGGCAGATGGCGCTCACTATCACTTTCTCACAGCTCTGCTCTCTCCTTGTGGCCCTCACCCTCATCCCGATGATGACCTCGAGATTCATACGCTCCATAACCATACGCCACACCGGACGAACCGCCTTTCTGAACACGGTCTTCGCGTGGAGCGAGGACAGGTTTACGCGCATCGAGGCCTATTATTCGAACGTAATCCGCTGGGCGCTCGCCCATCGCCGACGTGTCGTGGTGTACACCGGCATCGCCGTTGTCGCCGGTATCGCCCTCATCCCGCTCGCGGGCATGGAGTTCATGCCCGAACAGGACCAGGAGCAGGTAACCTTCATCGCCAAACTTCCGGTCGGGACAAACCTCGACACCACCGAGGATGTAATGCGCATGGTCGAGGAGCGGATACAGAAAGTCGTAAACCGGGGCGAGTACCGGGTGGTGAGCATACGCGCCGGATACGGCGAGGGCTTCGCCGCTGCTTTCGGAGAGACCACCGACCACACGGCGAAAGTCGAGATGCGACTGGTACCGATTTCGAAACGGGACCGCTCCGAGCACGATATCCGCGAGTCCGTCCGCAGGGCCATGGCCGACGTGCCCGGTGTCACCTTCAATTTCGCGGTGCAGAGCCAGGGACTCTCGCTGGGAGGCGGGGCACAGATCTCGATAGAGGTATACGGCTACGATTTCGACCAGGCCCGCGACTACAGCATTCAGATACAGAAAGCCATTACAGGGATACCCGGCCTTAAAGACGCCGAGATAAGCCGGGAGGAGGGCCTTCCCGAACTCCTCATAGAGGTCAACCGCGAAAAAGCCTCAAAAATGGGCCTGAACGCATCGTACATCGCGAATCTCATCAAGGACAATGTAGCCGGAAAGGTGGCCTCAATTTACCGCTACGAAGGGAAGGAATACGATATTTTCGTCCGCCTCAGGGAAGAGGACAGAAAGAACCTCGACGATATACGTTCACTCATGGTCCGTACACCCGTCGGCGCGTCGGTACCGCTCGGCACTATCATAGACATCAGGTCTTCGAGCGGACCATCCACAATCCAGCGCAAGAAACAGGAACGCGTGGTATTCATCAACTGCAAGGCCGAGGGGCGCGATCTGAATTCCGTCGTACGCGACATCAAGGTGAAAATTGACACCCTCCCGAAACCCCGCAACTTCTACGTTCAGATAGCCGGGGCCTACAAAGACATGCAGGAATCCTTTCGCGACCTGGCTCTCGCGCTGGCGCTCGCCATCGTGCTCATCTACATCATCATGGCCGCGCAGTTCGAATCGTACGCCTATCCTTTCGTCATCATGTTCTCCGTGCCGACCCTCATCTTCGGCGTGATGCTGTTCCTTTTCCTCACCGGCACCACCTTCAATGTCGTGTCGTTCATGGGAATACTCATGCTTTCGGGTATCGTGGTCAATAACTCCATAGTCCTTGTCGACTACACGAATATCCTCAAGGCGCGCGGACTGTCAACGCGAGATGCCCTCATCGAGGCAGGGGGCAAGAGGCTGCGCCCGATCCTCATGACCACGTTCACGACAATTCTGGCGCTCATCCCGATGTCCTTCGGCTACGGCGAGGGCTCCGAGCTCTCTGCTCCCCTCGCACGCACCGTGATGGGAGGGCTGAGCTCATCGTTCATATTCACACTGATATTCGTTCCTGTGGTGTACTCGGTATTCGAAGACATGTCCGCCAGGATAAAAAAGCGTTTTCCAGGGAAAAGGTGACTCAATGAACCTGCTGTTCATCGTTTACAGCAACGCCGTCGATGATGAAATGGTCGAGATCGCCCGCAGGACGGCGGGCGGCTATACCCGCTTCTCCGGGGTTCACGGCGAAGGAGAAGGGGAGCCCCATCTCGGCACTCACATCTGGCCCGGGGTCAACAACTGTATAATGGCCGCGGTCGACAGGAAGCGGGAGACGGCGTTCGCCGAAGAGATCCGCGCCCTCAGGGAGAGGTTTCCCGGCGTCGGCATCAGGGTCTTCACGATACCGCTTAAAGATATGTATTAATCCCTGTATTCGCGGCGTTGGTTGTGATCAGTCGGCGTCGAATATAATAAATGTATTGACGGGGACGGTTTTATTCCACACACTCCGCACCGATGAAGTCAAGACCACACATTTTAATAACGAGGAGCAGCGGAATGAAAAAGATCGGATACATGGTTCTGCTGGCGTTGTTTTGCGTATCGTCAGTCGCTCTCGCCAATCCGGAGATTCAGAAAAAACACAAGGGCCTTAAAAAGGACGGCAAGATGATCAACTGCGCCTATTGCCATACAAGCGCGAAGATAAAAAAAGAAAAAGGATACGGGATCGCTCTGGTAAACAAAAACTCCATGTGCATGGGAGCGGGATGCCATCCAATCAAGTAATTAGAGCCTTTTCACATCATCCGGACAAGCATGCCTTTCAAAGGCATGCTTTTTTTATTTGACGTACCGCCGCAAACGATGTTCCATATTCGCTCGCGGAGCCCGTACGAATAGAATGCCCGGAATTATTACCCACAGCAGGCTTTTCCACGAATCGCTTTCATCCCTCCACAGGACGAAAGACCCGTCACCATACAGCAGGTCAATCCAGGCCCTTTTCGCCCCGCCCGAACGGCGAAGGGCCGGATTTTTCGGAGCGCTCGGCCCCGACGTATTCGATTATCTTCCGCTGTCACGCAGGGATTTCTTCGGAACCGAACTCACGATGCGCCTCCACTCCCCGCTGCTCGCCGAAAGCCTTTCCTCCCTGCTCGGCCGAACCCTTGTGGTCCAAGATTTCAACAACGAATGGGCGGCGACCGGCCGTGCCTACAGCTACGGGTACGTCGCTCATCTTATAGGAGACGCCGTCTTCCACCCCTTCGTGTACTACTGGGCCGGTTTTCCCGATAACGGCAGCCGTTCGGAGATATACCGTTACCGCGAGCAAGTTCTGCTGTTCCAGTATAACATGGACCTCTTCTTCCAGTATCACTACAACAACCAGGCATTCGAGTACAGCCTCGAGGACTCGTTACCCGTACGACGGATACGCGGTGGACTACGGGTACTCGACACGAGAATCAAGAATCTTATCATTGAAATGATCGCGGATTCCTGCCCCGCCGAATTATCGCGCCTGATTCGCAACTCCCGGTCGCCGCGCAACGAGAACGGCGAGTGGCGAAGCGGCCTCATCGACCTCCTCCCGTACCTGATCGCTGGCGCGTACGGTATAAAGCGTACGGGAAGCGCCACCGTGCGTAAACTCATGGACAGGATGAGGATTCGGCGCAGGTTCTTCCCTGACTACGTGACACGGTACCCCGACCCCAGGCGCATGAACCGACACGCACTCAATCTTCACCGCGAGCGGTGGTTTCATCCACTCGGCAGCCCCGGGCTGCACTACGAATCGGTCGAGGACCTGTTCAAGATCGCGCGCGACCGCACGGTCGCTGCGTGGGAACGCATGGAATCGATCCTTTACACCGGCCAGGCGGACATCCCCGCCATCATCGCGGAGTTTATACCGGACCCATACACGGGCGAGTCCGGCTCGGGCCCCGCGGGTCTTAAAATTAAAAAGCCCCTTCGTATGCACTTCTAGCGACGCGATCAGGGAAAGGTCCTTTCCCGGCGATTACCTGATGTTCTTTACCAGAGAATTAAAATGAAGGCGCGACAGCCGCTGGATCTCGGCCTGGGAGAGATTTTTCATGAGGGATGCGTTCTCGACGATATCCTTTCGTCCGGTCTCGGCCGCCACGTATCGTATAAAATTGATGGCCGCGATCCTGTGCGGGTTGGTGCTGTTGTAATCAAGGTATGCGTACAGCACCGCCAGTCCGAGGTAGGGATTCGCGTAAATCGTGCTCGACAGCGCCAGCTCTTCGCCCATCACCTGGTCGAAATAATTGAAGCTGTTGTTGAGTATTTTGTGTGTCAGCTCGTGAATCTCGAAGAGCTTCCAGATCTCCCCCCGGATCGATTTAGAATTATCGAAGGCCCGCGCCAGGCAGTACTTTATATCTTCGCTTACGCGTGCGCCGACGAAAAACATCGAATCGACATTCTCAGCGGCGAGCACGCGCCTGGCTATCACATAATCGTTCTGCACCTCTTCGGGATTGATGTAGATCATATCAAAGTAAAATGTCGAGTTGCTCGTAGAAAATTCGTCGTAGTATATGAATGGAATAATGTTATAAAAGCGTTCACTGGTATTAAAAAGCGGATGGCTGATGGTAAGCGGCTTGCGCGCGCCGAAGATGCAATAGTCGAGGAGTATCCTCTCGTCATCGCCTCCTCTTCTGTCGCGTGAAAATCTCAGGATGATGTTGCGCTTTTCCAGGACCTCTCTCAATGAATCCAGCACTCGGTCCGGGTATTTTTTCGGCTGCAGGCTCACGTTGAGAAGCTGCTCGGCGATACGGTAGATTGCCGGTTCACGGAGGTTCTTCAGATAATTCCGGTATTCAGCGATATGAAATCCGTCCTTCTGCATCTTCTCCACGGAAATGCTGTACTCCTGGATCATGTTAACGAAGTGGGGGTTCTCGTTGAAGAGGAGGACGACATACGCGTACAGCTTGCCGTTCGGAGTCCTGATGTTGATGAAACTCTGAGTGTATGAATACTCCTGAGGGCCATCACCGTGCACGTCCGCGAGGAGTACCGGAGAAGGACGAAATGACGCGCCCGCGAGAGCCGTCGTTATAACCACGATCCTGACCGCCAGCCACCCCTTGACCACCACAGCCTCACACTCCTTGCCGCCGGGGACATCTGTGACAAATGAAGCATGGCCCCACCTCTCGCGGCGGACAGACTACACGGCTCAGAAAATAACACAAATAGAATTTACACCGTCGACCGGCGGGCGGCAAGACGAAAGAGCCGTATTTCTCTATTCCCTTCCGAAATATGCCTTCAGTTCGTATACACCGGCGCCCAGATTACGCTCGGTGTCGAGGCCGCACTTGTCCAGGAGATGCAGCACCGGTTTGTTTTCGATAAGGGCCTCCGCCGATATATACAACAGGCCCTCTTTTCTCGCCAGCAGGCCGAGATACTGGATGATCTCGGTGCCGATTCCGCGATTCCTGTATTCTTCGCGCACGGCGAGCAAAACCTCCGCGCCATGATCGTGCTCCAAAACACGGTATTTCCCCATACCCAGAACAGTCGCCCCAGGTCGCGAGCCTTCCATGGCAAGAATTACCGTTTCATTCATATAATCGAGGCCGTTCAGCCAGACGTCACTATCCCCTTCTTCCGAACTTCCCACCATCCGCCCCCGCACACTCCGGTCCTGAAACGACTCGAAGAACATGCGCACCTGTTCCGCGTCGGCGGCGCGCGCGGGGCGAAGGATCAGGCGGTCGCCCCCACGCGTCGTGCGGCGCGTTTCGAGGTGCGCCGGATACCACCCTTTTCCCCCGGGGACGCCGACCAGACCATCTTCCACTACGCCGAGCTTCCCGGCCTCTTCCAGCAACCACGGCCTGAAATCGGGATGCGCGATGGCGATGATTGACAGCGCGCGCTCGCGCAGGTTCTTGCCGTTTATATAGGCGATACCGTATTCGGTGACAATATAGTGTATATCGCCGCGATTGAGGGTGACGCCCGCCCCGGCGTCGAGCACGGGAACGATACGGGAGACCTCGCCTTTGCGCGCGGTCGATTTCAGCATAAGAATGCTTCGTCCGCCCTGTGCGAGCATGGCCCCGCGCATGAAATCGGCCTGGCCCCCGATTCCGCTGTAATTGTATGTACCGAGGGATTCAGCGCTGGCCTGCCCCGAAAGGTCAAGCTGGAGAACCGAATTAATAGCGGCGATGTTCCGCAGCCCGGCTATAATGAGCGGATTGTTCGTGTATTCAACCGTATGGAAAGAGATGCTCGGATTGTCGTGGAGGAATTCATACGTCGACCTCTTTCCCATGCAGAAGGTAGCTACGGTTTTACCCCTGTCGATCGTCTTTCTGGAGTTGTTGATGGCGCCGCTTTTAATCAGGTCCACAAGTCCGTCCGATAAAAGCTCCGTGTGTATCCCGAGGTCTCTTTTCGTGTGAAGATTCGCCATGATCGCGTTGGGCAGGCTGCCGTACCCCACCTGAATGGTATCGCCGTCCCGGATGATTCTCGCGACGAATCGACCGATCCGCTCCGAAACCTCGTCCGGCTCTCCCGAATCGTACTCCAGAAGCGGCTCGTCGTGATGGAACAGGAAATCGACCTCGTCCACACTGATGAAGGTATCCCCGTGTACCCTTGGCATGAAAGAATTTACCTGCGCAATGACGATCGACGCGTTCTCTACGGCGGCCTTCACTACATCGATGCTCACGCCGAGGCTCAACATGCCGCTCGGATCGGGCAGCGAGGTCTGTATGAGCGCGACGTCTATTTCGATTAGCCTGTGACGGAAGAGCCGCGGGAGTCCCGAGAAAAATGCCGGTGTATAATCCGCTTCACCGTCGTTAACCGGCTTGCGGATGCTGTGCCCGATGAAGAACGAGTTGTACCGGAAATTCTGCTTCAACCGCTCGTCGAGATAGGGTGATACGCCGAGCGTATAGGTACGGAGCGCCTCGTCCTCCGGGAGAAAATCCGGATTGGCCCCGACGTGCTCAACGAGAGAACGAACGAGATATCGCGGAACGGCACACGCGGTCGATATAAAGATGCGCGTACCGCTTTTAATATGGGAGAACGCCCTCTCAATCGTGGTGAACTTTTCGGGGTGCCTGGCGCGCAATTCCTCAATTATCGCGTGTCCGTCTTCCTGATTGTTGCTGGTCATCAATCACCCCGGGGTATCAGATGGTGCGCAATAGGGCCGCCCGCTCCCAGGATTCTGCCCCGAACGCGGACCTTAGTCAATTATTTATTGTCCTCCCTCAATCCCCGAAGAGTCCCTTCGCCACGCGCCCGGCGAAGGCGCTCCTCTCATCATCCTTGAGCATGGACGGATAAGGAAGGCTCATTGAAGCGCGCTCGCGTCCGCCGGCGATGATACGCGCCTCAAGCTCCTGCGCGTTTTTCCTCCTGCAGTGACCCGTTCGCGCGAACCTGCACTGGGATACGACGATGCGTCCCTCGAATCCCTCCACCGGCTTTAACGAAGTCATTTTGGCCCTGAGGACGGCGGCCAGTTCATCAAAAAATTTTTTCGCGGCCCCGTCGAGATGGTCGTCCGAAATCATGGGATCGAAAACGAGAACTACCCGTGCCCCTCCGAGTGAAATCACGGTTTCCGATGGTGAGATTGGATCTCCCCAGGGGGTTTTGCCATCGAGCGATATAGTCCGCTCGGTACCGCCGGGTGAGCGGTAATGCCGCGTTCCGTCGAATTCGATCACGAGGCTCCTGCCGTCGGGAACCTTGATCTCCCTTTTCCCGTCCGGGTATCGCTCGATGACGGTTCCGTCCTTTAAAACGGCCTTTTCCCGTCCGGGGTATTTGTATATTATCGTGCCGTCGGGTTTGGCGTATTCCTCATATCCGGCCTCTTTCTTTCTCAGTTCCGCGCCGAAGTAATCAAAATTCGTAACCGTCTGGGCGGCCACGGGCCGGCATACGATTACCCCGACCAAGAATACCGCGCACGAGGAAAGATCCCGAAAATTCATATAAGCTCTCCTTGCAGAAGGAAAAATTGACAACGACGAACCGCCGGCTACATTTGGTCAGTATGACCGCACTCGACCATTATCGCTCCCTCCTGCGCCGCGTCGATGAGTTTGCGGCCGGGGTATTTCGCGAATACGGACGGTCCATGGCCTGCTCGCCCGGGTGCGATTCCTGCTGCACGCTCGAAACCGTCAACGCGATCGAGGCATGGGTGCTGCTCTCGCATGTGGCATCGCTCGGTTCAGCCGAGCGGAACGCCATTCGGCGCCTGGCGGCGGATGGCCCCGGCGAACGCGGAGAGTGCGTGCTGCTGTCAAACGGGCTCTGCACGGTTTACGACGCGCGGCCCATAATCTGTCGCACCCACGGCCTGCCGGTCTATGTTGACGGCACAGTGGATTTCTGCCCCGGAAATTTTCACGACGTGGGCCGCATCGAATCTCCCTTTATCCTGGGCCTCGACGCTCTCAACACCATGCTCGGGGCAGTCAACCTGCAATTCCAGCGCGAACACCCGGATCCGTTTTTCCGAAAGGAGCGTTTCGTTCTGAGGGAGCTATGTAAGCGCCCTGTGGCCGATATCCCTTCGGAAAAACGCCCCCTCGAATGAGATTCTCTCGACCGCCTCGTACGCCAGGTCGCGCGCCCCGGCGAGACTGTTCCCCATAGCTGTCACATTAAGTACTCTTCCCCCCGCCGTATAGCAGGTATCGTCACGCCTTTCGGTGCCGGCGTGAAACACGATCGCCCCATCCGGCATCGTCTCGAGCCCGCTGATCGGTTTGCCTTTTTTATATTCGCCTGGATACCCGCCAGACGCCATCACGACGGTGATCGCGCTCCTCCCCGAAAAGCGTATGTCGCGGCCGGTGAGGGTGCCGTCCACGGACGCGTTGAATAGCTCACCCAGTCTGTTCTCAAGCAACGGAAGAATGACCTGTGTCTCGGGATCGCCGAAACGGGCGTTGAACTCGAGCACCCGGATGTCGTCGCCGTTTACGATAACGCCCGCGTACAGAATCCCCTTGAACGGCGTTCCCTCTTTGCTCATGCCCTCCACCGTGGGCACAAGCACCTCGCGGCGGACGCGTTCGAGCCGCTCCACCGTCATCACCGGCGCGGGAGCGTACGCGCCCATTCCACCGGTGTTGGGACCGCGGTCACCGTCGAATGCGCGCTTGTGGTCCTGCGCAGCCACCAGCGGGAGTACGGTCCGTCCGTCGCAGATTCCGAGTACCGAGGCCTCCTCCCCCTCCAGAAACTCCTCAACGAAGACCTTCATTCCATCACGGACCATCGTCTCTACGAATGCCCGTGCCTCGCCCCGGTTTTCGGGAATACCGACTCCCTTCCCCGCGGCCAGTCCGTCCAGCTTTATTACCATGGGGAACGTGGGTACAGAATCGATGTATCGGAGAAGCTCCTGGCGCGATACGAATTCGCGATAATCGCCTGTCGGAACGCCGTAGGCGCGCATGATGCGCTTGGCGAAGAGCTTGCTCCCCTCGAGCAGGGCCGCCTGTCGCGAGGGCCCGAAGGTCCGTATTCCCCGATCGACGAGAAAATCGGTAATACCGGCGGAAAGCGGAACCTCGGGACCTACGACTACCATATCTATTTTTTTCTCGGAACAGAAGCGTGC
>Ga0116174_10000521_pt1 | contig 38365 bp, 33 predicted proteins | sample AD_UKC087_MetaG_FD_89801 | JGI IMG/M metagenome (GOLD analysis project Ga0116174, IMG submission 89801) | Active sludge microbial communities of municipal wastewater-treating anaerobic digesters from USA - AD_UKC087_MetaG | ecosystem: Engineered > Bioreactor > Anaerobic > Digestate | place: USA...
CGACACGTCCACGAAGAACGCCGTCTTCGGCTCGCGGGTGCGGAATGCGCCGTTGTTCATCTGCGCGAGGAGGAACGCGGTGATGGTGCGTCGGACGGTGGCGCGCAGGCCTTCGGTGTTGTTCTTGTGGCGAGCGAACTGGAGCCCTTGCTTCAAGCTGCGCTCGATGAAGATGACCCCGCGGCGCTCTGCCACATAGGGGAAGTTGCCGTCGCCCTTCAGCGTGCGGGAGCCGTCGATGAAGCGCGGAAGGCCGGGGCCTGTGGTGAGCGGGTTGATGCGCTTCGGGTAGACCAGGTCGCGCTTTCGCTCCTCGAGGACCTCGTCGGTCTCGAAGCCGAGCACGCCGAACATGCGGCCAGGATCGATGCCCGCGGGCGGGTCGTAGATGCCTCCGGGGTGGGCGGCGTCGGTGCGCGCGTAGACGCCCGCGAGGATGCCCGAGGGGGGCACTACCAGCTTGTCCTGCGAGCCGAACACCGCCTTCGACGGATTGAGCACCTTGACCCTGGGCCAGTACAGGGCGCCGAACTCCGAGAGGTTCAGGAGCGCGGCGGTGAGCTCGACGTAGCCGACGATCTCGATCGCCGACATCCCCGCGGGCGGGTCCAGGACCGCAAACACCGTCCCGTCGCGATCAACCTCGCAATACCGGAGCATCGCGTTGTGAACCGCCGACGTGGCTCGCCCCGGGACGAGCAGCAGCGCGATGTCCTGCACCTGGTCGAGAGCGTGCATTGCGGTCTTGCCCGTGGGCGAGCCGATGAAGTCGTTGTCGTCGAGGCCGGCCAGCCCGTCGTCGCCTCCCGCAAGCTGCACGGATTGGATGGCAAGTGATGGCGAGCCCAGGAGCAGCTGGTCGATGACACGGATCAGATTGGAGCCGGTGCGGGCGTCGTTGACGACGCGCTCGACGTAGCGCTCGGCGCCGGGGGTCATTCGGACGTTCGGGAAGACCTCGCGATAGACACCGTCCTCGACCACAGCCAGGTCGAAGGCACCGACCTCCCCGGAGCTCGGCACGCGAACCTCGACTTCGATGCTGTTCGCGTACGCGCCCGGGTCTTTCCCCTCGACGCGCAGCGCGTTCGCAGCGCCGGACGCGGCTCCCTGGTGCAGAGCCGTGTCGAGGCCGAAGCCTTGCGACGTCGCCACGCGCACCTGGAGCTGGGCGGTCACCCCGGTCGCGACCGTGCGCAGCTCGAGGAAGCCGCCGGGGAGCGTCGACACGATGACGCCCGCGACCGCACCTTCGACGATCTGCTGGACCTCGAGCGCGGTCACCGCGTGCACGTCGCCCACGTTGCCGGTGCCGAGGGACGGGTTGGCGGGGAAGCCAAGCACCGTGTTCGCAGTGCCCCCGGTTACCTCGACCCGGCTCGTGGTGCCCATCCGGTCGCTCGCGAGCCGCACGGCATTCCCGGAGACAATCGCCTTCCCACCCTCGAGCCTCGCGTTGACGGCGGCAGCCACTTCGTTGGCGGTCGCGCTGGCGATACTGTCGAAGTCCGCGGTCGCGAACGCCAGAACCTGCGGAGGCCCGCCGTCGATTCGGACCGTGAGGGTCTGGCCGTCCGCCAGGGCGAACGGGCCTGCCACCGACTCCACGTATGCGGGTTCCCCCTGGAACACCGCTTCCTGGTCCGCGCCGCCATTCACGGCGCCAACGAGCTTGTCGCCGTTCTCGAGCCGGAAGGGGGCGGGCGCAGTACCGACGACCGACGCTGGGGTCGGTGCGCCCGGCGATGTGAGGTAGCCCGACGCGCGGATCGCCGTCGCCGTCGCGGCCTCCGCGATCTCCGCATGGTGGCACGTGCGCACGCACCAAAGCTGGGTCCCCCCGTTCTCGAAGAACCCCATCGCGCCGAGGGTCATGTCGGCAGTGAGCGTGAAGCCTCCGAATCGGGTCTGGTACTCCTCAAACGACGAGCACAGCACTGGCACATCGATGGGACCGCGTTCAGCGATCCCGACCGCCGAGGCAACCGACGTTGGAGCGGAAGGAATGCCGCGCACGCGAGGCTCTTCCTCGACGACTACGACTTTGGATGACAGCAACTCTCCGCTCATCAATTGCCTCGCACCTTCATTGGGTCGCCCCGTGAGAGCCGATGTTCACCTCGGCGCCAGCGTCGGACACGGCCTTGCCCAGGTCGAGGAGCTGGCCCTCGTCGATGTCGAAGCCGCGGATGACAAGCCCCCACGTGAACGCGCGGACGTCGTCCTTGCCTTCGAGGTTCACGTGCAGCTCGCCGAGGGGATCCATCTCCCAACGTACAGAGCCCTTGTCGGGCGCATCGGGGTCACGGAGCATCGCGATCCAGCGGTTCGTGTTCAGGAACGTCGAGGTGGCGCCGATCAGATTGAGCAGCTCGATGGCGCGATCCGAGGCGCCCGTGATGCCGAACTCGAGGTCGACCGTCAGGGGCGGTCGTCGCCGTCGCAGCTCGGGGCCCGAGGGGCCGGTCACCGCCTCCTCGAGCAGCTCGTTGGTCGAGAGCGCTCGATTCTCACGCAGGCGTGGGCCGGAGAGCACCAGCGAGGGGAGCTTCGAGATCGCGATGATGTCCAGGCCATCCAGCGGTGTGTCGTCGAAGTCGACGGCGACCGACAGCGAGACGTTCTCGATGACCTGGCGCTTGAGCTCGCGGAGCAAGGAGCGAATGAGCCTGGTGAGGTCCGCCTCGCGCACGATCCGCGGCCGCAGGAAACGGTAAGCGGAGGACAGGAGCGCGAGCTCACCGGGGATGATCAGCCCAGCAGCGTCGAGGTTCTGCAACGCGATGTCGACCAAGGCCTCGGCGTGCGGTGGGGTTCTGACGACCGCAATCGATTGCGCGCCGTCCTGACGAACGGACTCCACCACGGCATCGGCAGCGCCGAATCGAACTGCCACCTTGGTGGCGAATCCGATCCCGTGCAGGGTGACCAGGTCGCCGCCGCTGGTGGGGCCGGACGCCGGCTCGGGTGGAAGGAGCGTGGGAATCGCCACGACCTACACCCGCAGCCCGAGCGCTCGGGCGATGCGCTCGAGAAAGCGCTTCTGCGCGCCTTTCTTGAACGCCTCGAAGGCCGGACGCAGGAACGGGCGCGCCGGAATCTGGATGACGACCACGCCCTTCCCGCCGCCCGATGACGAAGGCTCGACGCCGGCCTTCTTGAGCAGCACGAACAGGAACCGCCGCATCTTGGGCGTCATCGGCACCACGAAGGGTCCGGCCCCGAATTCGTGGATCTCGGCCACGTTCGCCAGCGACGAGCCCCCCTTCCCGCGAGCCTTCCGCAGCACGCCGACGAATACCTCGTCCGCGTCGCCCACGACGGTGATGGAGTTTCGCAGGTCGCCTTTCCGGATGAGTGCTTTGCTCCCCCCGAAGCCCTTGAGCTGCCGCGCTGCGATGGTCGTGGGGGCAAGTCGCGAGAACGCCTGGCCGCCAGGAGCCTGCTTCGTAATCCCCTGGACAATCTCCTTGCGGAGGCCCTGCGCCTCTTGCTTGAGCGCTGTGGCGACCGCGCCCTTCAACCGGGCGCCTCCCCCGGCGAGGATTCGCCTGGCGAGCGCCCAGTCTCCGGTTTGCAGCGCGGCCATCGGTCAGTTCGAGGGTTGGCGGAGGTCGTGGGCGTACGCGTCGAGGTACTCGATCGCGGCGTGGCTCGCGTGGTTCGTGATCGCCCCACGCCGCACCGCCTCGGAGGCCGAGCGGATGATGGTCGCGGCGACCGCGATGTCGTTATCGCTGACATTGTAGGCCTTCAGCGGCGCGACGATCTTCTCCGCCGGCAGGATCTCGCCCGTACGCCAGTGATGCAGCTCGAGCTGGCAGCGGTACGCCTCGGCCTCGAGGTGCGCTCGTCCGGCGGACGAGCCGACATACTTCCAGGCAAAGCGGAGTGGTCCCATCCAGTCGAGCTGGTGAATGTGCTGGCACTCGTGGGCGCAGACCACGATCTGGCCCCACAGGCTCCACTCCGCCGTAGGGACACCGATGTCGAATGGCACGTAAATCCGCCGGCCGATAGTGGTCGCGTAGTGTGCGAGGAACTTCTCCGGGTCGAGGATGCCCGCCTTGCCGAGCAGCATCGCAAGCGCCTTCATCTCGAACGAATTGCGCTTGTCGACCACGGAGGCCTTGAAGACCGCCAGCATGTATCGCCAGTACCTCTCGACCTGTTCGGGAGTCGGGTCCTTCATCTCTCACCTCCATCCACCGTCGCATCGGTGGGGACCGGCAGGCAGGTATGCCCGGAGCCGTCCTCGAACGGCGCGCAGTCCCACTGCCCACCGCTGAAACCGGAGACTTCGTCGCAGTCCATGAACGTGGCCCAGCGCCCGTCGCTCTCGCAGACCTGCACCTCCGCGCCGGAACAGCGGGTCTCGTTCACCAGACACTTCTTCTCCGGGCCACAGGCGCAGAGCGCCAACGCCGGAATCAACACCAACAGCAGCTTCATCATCGAGACACTCCCCTCGGGGCTGCCGTCTCGCGGTCCTCGAAGGTCGCGAGCAGCAGGTTGCGCCGCGGTCGCGGCATGAAGAGGCCAAAGCCCATGGGCTTGGCCTCGGTCACGAACAGTCCGGGCGGTGTGCGCACCGCCTGCACGAGCGCGCCGCCCAGGTCGTAGAGGGCGCCGAGCCGGTCGCCGACGCGGACGAGCGCTTCGCCGGTTGCGAAGTCCACGAGGCCCAAGCGCTCGAGCTCGGCGAAGTGGAACACCAGTCGGACACGCGATCGCGGCGAGTTGCCCGACGCGTACTCCTGCAGCGCCTCGAACGTGTCGGGCTCTACCTGGCAGGGCACACGCACGGGAGCGTGCTCGTTGCGAATGCGCTCGCCGATGCCGTCGTCGTTGGTGTCGACCAGCACGGGCTCCTTGAAGTCCGGGTCGTAGCCCCCGGTGAGCGGTCCTGCGCCGTCCGGGTCTTCCGTGGCGAGGGCCTTCGTGTCCAATCGATGGAGCTCGGCCAGGAACTTGAAAATGAGCCTCCCGCGCATCAGACCGCTCCCAGGCCGATGGGCTTCCGATAGCGCGCTAGGAGCAGGTCGATCTCCGGGTCGCTCGTGAAGGTCACGCCCACGGAGGAGAGCGGCGAGAGCCGATAGCTCTGATCGCGCGTCCGCTCCTCGAGAATGCGCCACTGCGACTTGGCAGCGGCGGCCTCGGCATTCCCCAGCAGAGGGAGCCAGCGCATGACGAGCAGCATCACGGCGCGGCGAATCGCGGGCGGCGTTGCGCCGGTGGGCGTGCCGTCCGGCTCGGTGTAGCCCCAAAGCCCCGTCACTACGATGTTGTCCGTGCCCTTGGGGAACACGGAACGAACGAGCGTGAACCGCGGCGCATCGAATCCAGGCGATACGGGGGCACCGCGAATCGCGATGTCGTCCTGGGCAAGCGATGCGGCGACGCCATCGATCAGCAGCTCGTCCACGCGGATGGGGGGGACCGGCGGCTCCAACGAAGGCGTCCCTCGGCCATCCATGCGCAGGGCCATCGTCCGGGGCTCGAAGAACCACCCCGTCACGTGGTCGACGAAGGCCGACGCCTCGACGAGCAGAGCGGTGAGTCGCTCGTCGCTCGCCTGGGCAGGCGTCACGCCTTCAGCACGCATGTCGGCCAGGGACGCGTACATGTCAGCCGCGGTCCTTGCGCGTCTTTGGATCGGCCTGGCCGTTCGGCTTGGCCGGCTCCGGGAGCTGTGCGCTCGTCAGTACCCCGTCGTTTCGCGACGGTGTCAGCCGAACCTCATCCGTGGCGCTGCGGCGGACCTTGGTCTCGACCTCCTCACGGGCATCCAGCGCTTTGGCTTCCTCGTCGGTGCACACGTCGAAGGCGAGCGGCGAGTACTCGTCACCGTTCACCTGGCGCACACCGCGCAGATAGTCCGCGACCTGCTTGCTGACGCGATGCCAGCCGCGTTCCTCGTGGATCTTCACGCCTGCGTACGTGAAGCGCCTCAGCACGTGTCCGCGACGCGGGTCGAAAGGCTTGAGTCGAACGAGCATGGTGTCCATCGCGACTGCCTCACAGCTGAATGTTGACGGCCTTGGCCGTGCCGTTCTCGTCGGCGAATTTCACGTCAAAGCGGAGTGTCGCCACGATGCGCAGCACGCCTGCCGACACGTCGCGGAAGGACTCGAGCCGGATCTGGCGCCAGATGCCGACGTGGACGTTCTTGGGGTTGCACAGCAGCGCAACGGTCTGGTTGTTTCCCGGCCCAAGGTTGTCCGGGAAGAGCGGAATCGGCGTGACGGGCACGCCCGAGTACAGCACCGGGGTGTCGTCCTCGAGGAACTTGTCGCCGCCGACCGTCGCTCGCTCCGCCAGCGAATTGCGGTACTCTAGGTCCGCATCCACGCTTGTCAGGTACGACATCGCCTTCTTGTCGCGCAGATACTCGGTGGGCAGCGACTTGAGCAGGTCGCGCAGGATGTTCTTGGTCAGCGGGCCACCCGCGACATCGACCACGTGGGAGGTCGACTGCTTGAGCACGCCGTCGAGCACCGCGAGGAACGGGTCGGCAGAGGTCTTGTCGCCGTTGATGACGATCTCCTCCATGTCCCGGCCCGCGGCCTCCGCGATCATCTCGAGGATGGTCTGGCGGAGCTCACCGCGCTCGATGTTGTCCTCGAGCACCTCGTCGGAGAGATGTACCTCGGCCTTGAACAGCTGGGCATCGAGCTCGAGGAACGACAGGTCGGGCCGGCTGCGCTCGGCCGGGGTCAGGGCAACGCCCTCGTGTCCCGGACGCAGGATTCGGCTGCCGAACCTGATCTTCGACACCTGGTATTTGGGCGCGGGCATCGGGACGACGGTCGCCGCCTGCATCAGCACCGACTGCTTGACGAGCAGCCGCATGAACTTCTGCGCCTGCGCGGGCAGCAGGATGCCGCCTCCCGCGGTCAGGTCGGCGATGGCGAGGTCCGCCTTCTCGAGCAGCGTCCGATTCGACGTGTAGCTCATGGGTCTTCCTTCCTCAGCGGTCGTGGAAGGAGGTCGTCTTGTCGACGCTCTCCCGGTCCATCGGGCGGTTGAGATCGAGGGGCCAGCTCACTTCCTCGGTGCCGGGTCGCCCGGTGGGGCGCTCCGGAGCCTGCCGGCTATTGGGGAGTCCGACTCCCTTCTCCAGGCGCCCGAGGCGCTGGGACTGGTCCTTCATCGCGTCGGCGAGCGTTCGCATCGAAGCGGCCACCGAAGAGAGCTGCTTGGAGACCTCGTTTGGCTCGCTCGCCTGCGGCCCGGGCTGTGGCTCGGACGCAGGGGCCGGAGTCGAGGCCGTCGGGGGCTGCTCGGGCGTGTTCTTCGTGGCCGACGACGCGAGCAGCTCCGACACCTGAGCGAGCATCGATCGCACGCCCTCGACCGCGCCGCTGACGTCGCTGGACGTCCCTGAAGCGCTGGGCTCGACGCCCGCTGCGGAGGCAAGCTGCCCGGCAACCGAGGAGAGCTCCTCGGCAAGCTCGGCGACAATCGGGGTCGTGTCGGCGTCGCCGACGATCTGGCCGAGTTGCTCGATCGCGTTGGTGAGCGCCTCGAGCGCCGTCGTGGCGATGCCGAGCGCGTCGCCGATCGCCTTGGTCACTTGCTCGGCGCCGTCGCTCTCCGGCGCGCTGGGTGCCGCCGGCGGCTTTGCGCTGCTGTTCTTGGTCATGTCAGCCATGGATTCATCCCTCTTCACGACGAGAAATCGGTGCTTGTTCGCAGCGCGGTCGACGAGGGAGACTTCCTCGACGACCATGTCGACGAGCCGGTGGACACCAGCGTTGGGGTCTTCGGGTGCGCTCAAGCGGGAACCTCCTGAGCTGCAGAGTCGGCGGCGGTGGAATCGGGGACGTTCGGGGACTTGCTCGGCTCCGGATGACGTCGAGCAGAGCCACCGATCGAGAAGCCGGTGAGCGTGCCGTCCTTCACCTGGCCCCAAAGCTCATCGGAGATGACGTGCACGCCGAGGAGCCAGGTCCCTTTCCGCACCGCCACCCCCGCGAGATCGAACTCGACCGGAGCGAGGTAGCTCTCCAGCACCTTCACCTGGTCGTTGACGCGCATCCGGTGCATGAGCCCCAGACCGCCGAACTCCTCCATGAAGCGGTGAGCGGCCTGGCGGATCTCGTCGGCGGAGTAGATGTCGCCCTGCGCGTCGACGACCTCGGGCTCGAGCACGATCCCCAGCACGAAGCGCTCATCGCCCGGGTCCGTTCCCTTCAACAGGGCGCACGTGCGGGTAAAGGGCTCGCCTTCGCGCTTCGGCACGAGCTCGAACTCCACGCTCTTGCGAACGGGGTAGTTGGCGCAGAACAGGCGCATGGCCTGCTTCGCACCCCCGCGGCCGGAGGCCTCGCGGACCTTGAGCTTGAAGATGTGCCCGACCTTCTTGAACGCGGCAACGTTCTCCGGGCTGTTGTTGAGTACGGCAATGAACTTCCCGCGAATCCCCTTCAGCACGCCGGTGAACTCGTCGAGATCGATGACCGCGTCCTTGTCGAACCACTCGCCGGGATACGGCGGGTCGATGAAGAAGAATGTGTCGGGGCCGTCGAGCTTCTCAATCGTCTTGCGGTAGTCCTGGCGAAGGATGGTCACGTCGCGCAGCCGCTCGGCGGCTTTCAGGTACTTCTCGGGATTCGTGGTGGAGCCCAGGTGCTGGCGTGCGGGGTGGGTGCCATCCGGCCGGCAGTCCCGTGCGTGGGTGCGCACGAACACGAGCTTGTAGAACCGCGCGAGGTCATCCTTGGGCTCGAGGTCCCGCGCCTTCGCGAACGACTCTTCGGTGACCTCCCACGGGAACCGGCGCGAGAGCTCGGCCACCTGCTCCGGTGTCATCGCCTTGATGGACCGGTGCAGGAACACCACATCGGGATCGAGGTCAGCGAGCACTTCCTTCTCGGAGGGTTCCTTGGCGTGCAGAAGCGCGGCAGCGCCAGCGAACGGCTCCACGTAGACCTTGTGCTCGGGAATGAGCGGGAGGAGCCGCTTGGCGTAGTGGAACGAGCCCCCGAAGGTGCCGAAGGGCTGGGCCTTCTCCAGCTCGCTGGTGGGGGCTTCATCACCGGATTCGCATGCTTCCAAGGCGGATCCGTCAGCTATTCCGATGTCGGAATAGCCGGGCACCGACACCGTCGTGGCCCGCTCGGGCTCCTCGACCTCCCAGCCGTCGTCCTGCAGCCCATCCAGGCTCTTGCGAGCAATGGCGTAGTTCGAGATGAGCAGTTGGGTGAGAATCGAAGGGCCGCCGACTCCGCGCATGGAGCCGATGCTCCGGCGCGTGCGAATCCGACGAATCTCGAATCCAGCCTCCTTGACCAAATTCGGCAGCTCCCCGCGAATGCCGTAGGTTACGAGGAACTTGCCATCGAGCTTACAGAGGAGTTCGCAGAACGCGGCTTCATCAAAGGCGTCCTCGCCGACATCGACGTTGTATCCGGCGTAGGGAGGGTCGAGGAAGTGGACCGTGTCCTTGCCGTCGTACTTCTCGACGATGGGCCGGTAGTCGCCGCCGTAGATCTTCACGCCCCGGAGGCGGGGCGCGAACTGCTCGATGCGGTCGACAGTCTTTGCTTCGACGCCGCTCACCGAGGGCGAAAAGCTCTTGCCGCGCATCTTCCCGTACGAGAAGTGGGTCAGGTAGAGGAAGCGGTGCAGCCAGCCGACGTCGTCGCGAGGGTTTTCGTCGATGAGGCTCTTGAACGTGGCTTCGTCACCGACCCACTTCTTCTCGCGGAGTCGGGCGATGTCCTTCGCTTTGAGCTTCTGAACGAGCTTGTAGGCGCGAGCGATCTCGGTGTCCGCGTCGTTGATGACCTCGACCTCGCTCCGCTCTTTCGCGAACAGCACCGCCGCGCTGCCCGCGAATGGCTCTACGTAGGTCTTGTGCGTGGGCAGCATCGCGACCAGGCGGTCGGCGATCCGCTTCTTGCCCGCGGGCGATCCCCAGATGGTCTTGCAGACCGGCGCGGTGCGCTGAGTTTCGAGCAGCTCGTAGGCCCGCTCGATCGCGCGCAACAGAGCGCTACCCACGGCGCGCCTCCACGGGTGCAAGGCCGGGCTTGGACGACGGGGCGTGGAACGGGTACCTGCGCTGTGTCACGCAGGGGGCAGAGGGGCGGCGCTCGAGAGCGGGGACAGCGACGCTGCGCTATCCGCCGAGGTGCTTCTGCACTTCGTCCATCCGCTTGAGGATCATCTCCCGCAGCTCCTTCACGTCGTCCACCTGCTCCGGCGTGAGCTCAGCGAAGTCGGCCTTCCGGAACACAATGCGCCCGGTGGTCTGATCGCGCAGCAGTTTGGCGCACGATGTGAGCACGCGCACGACGGTCGGAGTGGGCTTTCGCCCCTGCGGGTTCTTCTTGCTCTTCGTGCGCTCCTTGCGCACCAGATCGCGGAGCTTCTGCACGGTGAGCTTCCCCTCTAGCGCTTTCTCCGCGAGGCTCTCCGCCTTCTCGGGGGTGCTGACGCGAAGGAGCTCCTGCTTGTGACTCGGCGGCAACTTCAGGATCGGCGACGACCGAGGCAGGGGCTTGGTCATCACCGCGACGCCGATCGCGTTCGCGAGGAACGTGCGGCTCACGGGCAGGTCCAGCGTCTCACAGCGCTCCTCGAGCAGGGTGAGCGACGCGTGTTTGCTCGGCTTCAGCGACTGGTACAGCTCGGGCTTTCCGTCGTAGAACGTGTCGAGGAGGTAGTTGCCCACGTCCTCCAGGCCTTGCGAGACGGTGCGCGCGAGGATGTCGCGGATTTGCTTTGCCGCCTTGTCTACGAGCTTTGTGTCCTGCTTCGCGGCGCTGGCCGGCAGCACTGGTTCCTGCTCGGCGACTACGATTGCCTCGGTCGGGGATTCTTCGGTCTTGCGTGCCACGTTGACCTCCGTTTGGACGGAGAAGAGCATCGCACGGCGAACTGCGCAACAGGGTAGTTGTGAATTGCAGATCAGACGTCGGCAACCGTGGTGGTCCTGCAGAGGCCATGAAATGGCGGGAATCCGATTCCAGCGGGCGCGAGTTCTCGACCGGAGACAGCTTGCGAATACGCGCCACGGTCGTCGCGGGCACCGACACCGGATCGCTCGACGACGGCCAGCAGTTTGCGCTCGCCGTCGCGGTCCACCACGAGAGCGCGCTTCCCGTCCTCCCCGAAGCGTTCGCGTACCCACGGGCGGACTTGCTTGATGGCGGCGGGCTCGTCGGTGGACTCCATGCGGTCGAGCATCCTGACCGCGTCCTCGGTCTGGATGACTTTCCCGTCGAGGAACCGGCAAGTATCAGTCGTGTGCTCGTCGAGGACCGCGGACAGCATGTAGCGTTCGATGCCGGCCTCGGCATAGGACGAGATCTGCGAGAGGCTTCGCGCTTCGCCCACGAACGAGGCGGCGATCACATCCCAGTATGACGCGGACCGCTGCACCATCGCCGCGTTCGCGGCGCGCGACAGGTCGCCGGCAATCTCGTCGCGGCCGAGCCCATCTTCGAGCCCTCGAGCGACAATGCGCTTTGCCTCGATGCCGAACCAATCGAGCCGTCGGCCGTACTCGTCTCGCACGAACAGGCTGTTGGCGCGTAGCACGTACGCGACGGCGCGCCGGTCCACTGCATTGAAGTCCGCGGCGATCGCGAGTCCGCGCCGCCGCCCATCGGATCGCGTCGCCGCCACCACGTCGGACGCGGCGCGCCCAAGCGGCGCCCGCACCTGCTCGTGAACGGTGGACACCACGCGTCCGGCCGCCGCGAGTGCCTGGCGAACGAGCTGGCTCCGCCGCGCGGGAGTCATTACTCGCCAGTCGACGTCGAGGACCGCGACTGCCTGTCGCACAGCCTCGGCCTCGGAGACGCGAACCAGCCTGCGGAGTAGAGCCGCGAGTCGCGAGACCGCCGCGTCGAAGCCTCGGGGCGTCGCCACATCGAAGGCCTTCCGAACGGGAACGCCGAGGTCGACGAGCAGTTCGTCGGCTGCGCGCCGCGCACATCGAATCAGGGCGAGGTCATCGGTAGGTGACGTCCCGCACACGGTCATCCTCCTCGAGGGTGAGCTCGCCGGCGGCGAGGTGGATCAGCACGTTGCAGAACACGCAGCGCGCCGGCTGGGAGAACGAGACTGCCTCGTCCACCGACTCCGTGATCGCCAGGCCCCCGGCGCCGTTCAGCACCGCCGTGACGAATCCACAGCGGGGGCAGCAGACGTGGTAGCCGACGATACCGCGGTAGGATCGGTCCTGCGGAACACGCCGCATTTCGCTGCGACCGAGGTTGCACGGTCGCTTGGTGGCCACGAGGGCCTTCACGGCGCTCCCCGAATCACCAGGGGGCCACGGCTCACGCCTCGCACCTCGATGCCCGCGCCGGTCGGTCGAATCACAACGTCGTGGCTCCCGCAGCATCGGTCGCACACGGCGAACACGAGGAAGCCGTTGCGCCAGAGCGTGATCGCCTCGTCGAGTTGGCTGTGGCGCTTGCAGATGCGGCACACGATGACTCCCCGGTCGGCGTCGGCTTGCGCCTGCGCAACCCAGGCTCGGTGGAGGGCGTCACTATCCATCGCCACCCTCCTGGAACCAAGTGCGCCACTCCTCGGACGGCACCTCGACGCGCTCAGGCTCGGGACGTCGCATTGCGTCTCGTGCCATGTGCATCCGCTCGGCAGCCCGGCGCTCCTCCTCGGCGGCGAGCTCTTCGCGCAAGGCAAGGAGGCGCTTGGCCTGGTCGATGAGGGTTTCGCTTGGAGGCTTCGGCCGGAGATCTTCGACGCCGTTTTGGATTCCCGCGAGCGTGAGTGTGATGGGGCGCTTCGTCCAGTCCGCGCTGAGCTTGGCAAACTCGCGGTTGAAGATGTCGCTGGCAAGGGCGCGCCCTTCCTCAGGGGTGAGCACGCCGACCCGCACGAGCTTCTCGACCATGTTGGTCATGCGCTCGGGATCGCGGGTGACGGGAGTCTGCGAGCGGAAGCGCCAGAATCGAATGCCCATGTCGGCGAGGAGCTTGCGGTTGACGATGAAGTCGAACTCGTCGCGCTCGGGCTGGAAGACCTGGTCCTCGGCGAAGCGAAGCTGAGCGTCGGCGACGGCCCTGTTGAAGTCGCGGCTGTCTCCGCGCAGCAGGCGCGGGAGCCGGAACGCGCTGCCCACCTTGTCGATGTTGCGCTCGTCGTATTGCTGGAACAGTGCGTCGTGCTGCTGCGCCTCGGTGAGCGGGCGAAGCTCGATGCGAGCGCGGGCTGCGTCGTTGGCGCTGGAGGCGCCTTCAGCCTCGAGGATTAGCACCTTGTGGAAGTTGTTCTTCCCCTTGAGGTTCTCTTCGATGAACCGCTCGATGCGCGGGACAGAGGCTTCGGAGAGCTTCCCGCCGGACACGAGCAGCGCCAGCGGAGGGACGCTCTTGTTCTCGAAGTAGAGGTAGTTTACCTCCTCCATCGACCGGGACCCCATCACGGCGAGCAGGCCGCCCACCCATCGCGGGATGCCGTAGGGTGATCGGGGCGACGGGATGGCGAAGTGCAGGATCTCGGTGGCGGGGCCGTCGGCAGCATCGCGGGCGCGGAGCTGGTCGAGGCTGGCGAAGACCTCGCCCGTGGTGCGCGACACGAACCGCGGATCGCCGAAGGCCTTGAAGAACGTGCGCTGTGTGTACTGCACCTGCAGAAAGCGGCGCATGCGCTGGCGCGTCGTCACGCGCTCGAGGGTGACAGGCGAGATGCGCACACTCTCCTCGACGGGAACGGGGTTGGCGTCGAGCGGCAGCAGTCGCATCGTATACGACGGCACGTACACCAGGCGGGCGACCTCGCCCGCGGCGTTGCGCAGCACCTCCCAGTACGCGTTGCCCGTGACCTCGAGGTCCTGACGCGTGCGGCGGCGCAGCTCGACGAACGAATGATCGAACGAGCAGAACTCGAAGAAGCTCGCGAGCCGAGCCCGCTCGGTGCGGGCGAGCTGGACCAGCTCCCGCCGTCGCTCCTTGATCTCGTCCAAGGTCGGCTCGAGCTCGGCCTCCGGGGGAAGCTCGCCGTGATCGCGCGCGGCCAGGCGCTCGAGGAAGATGCACTCGCCGACGCGCCGATCGGCGTCGTCCGCGTCGAAGTCGATCGCAGGGTCGAGGCGGTGGCCGAAGCCGTCGATGTTGGTGGCGTAGGCGTCGACGTTCTGGCGCAGGGAGTTCGAGTGCTCGAAGAGCAGGCACAGCGCCTCCGGGTCGTAGGGCGGCTCCAGCGCGCCGAGCGAGGCGAATACGGCGCCGACCTCGCCGCCCGGGCGCGAGGCTTGGTCGGGAGTTGTGGCGCCGAGGACGAGGGCCTTGAAAACAGATGTGGCCGTGGCTGCGGCGGCTGGTGAGGTTGATTCGGGAGTCACGCCTCCAAGCAGAGTCGATCAGACGGGCGCATGGGACCGCGGGAAGGTCCCACCACGAACGAACGCTTGACGAGATCATCCGCCTGCAGTGAGATTCAGGCGAGAGAGGGTCCTGATGGAAGTCTTCAAGAAGAGCCTATCGAACGTTTTCGCGAACGAGCGGAGATACGCCATCCCGCTCTTCCAGCGACCATACGTGTGGTCTCGCGAGCTCCAGTGGGAACCCCTGTGGGATGACATCGTTGATCGAGCGGAGGTCGATCTCTCCGGCCCATCTGAGGATGTTCCGGTCCACTTCATGGGCGCGATCGTAATCCAGCAACGCAAGTCCTGGGGCGACGAGATTCTTGCGCACGATGTCATCGACGGTCAGCAACGCCTGACCACCTTCCAAATTTTCCTTGCGGCGTTGCGCGATATCGCGTTCGAAATTGGGGACAAGCAGGTCGCTCCGTGGCTGGACGGACTCACGAAAAACCCCAACGTTATCGCGAATCCCGAGGTCGAGCAGTTCAAGCTCTGGCCGACAAGCCGAGATGTGGAGCAGTTCCGGCTTGTCAGCTCGGCCCGATCCAGGACGGCGATCGAGGCAAAGCACCCGCCCGTGTTTCGTCGCAAGCGGCTCCAGCCCCGCCCGCGCATGGTGGAGGCATATCTCTTCTTCCACGATGCAGCCACGGCGTGGCTTCGCGAGAACGGGGAGGAACATGTCGCTGAGCGTCTACGCATCCTTCGCCGGGTCATTGATAAGCGCCTCCAGCTCGTGTCGATCGAACTCGGAGGACACGAGGATCCACAGGCGATCTTCGAGACGCTAAACGCTCGGGGAGTTCCGCTGCTTGCTTCCGATCTGATGCGCAACTTCATCTTCCAGAGAGCAGGCGGCTCGGCCGAGGCGGATCGATTGCATAGGTTGTACTGGACGAGATTCGAGACGCCGAACGACCCCTCCATTCCAGACGGCGCGAGATTCTGGGAGGCCGAGGAGAGGCAGGGCCGCTTGTTCCGGGCGCGTCTCGACTTGCTCGTTCAGCACTACCTCACGATGAAGCTCAGCCGAGACGTGCACAGCGGCAGGTTGTATCCGGAGTACAAGGCGTGGATAGAAAAGGAACGCCCGTTCAATACTGTTGAGCAGGAGTTGCAGGACATCACTCGCTTTGCAGATCACTTCTTGTCTCTGCTTCGTCCAGACACGTCCACCCAGCTTGGGCAGTTCGCTGAGCGCTTGCGCGTCCTCGACATCAGCACCGCATATCCTCTTGTCCTCGCGCTGCTGGGCAACGAGCGCCTCCCCAACGCCGAGCGCAACGGCATCTACCAGGATCTGGAGTCCTTCCTCGTTCGTAGGCTCATCTGCAGTCGGCCGACGAAGAACTACAACCGGTTGTTCATGCAGCTCTTGCGGGACTTTGAAGCCATCGAGAAACCGACACGGATTGCATTTCAGACGCTTCTCGCTGCCGGAAAAGGCGAGAACGTCGATTGGCCCGACGATGAGGCTTTCGAGAAAGCGTGGCTGACGCTCGATGCCTACAGCGAGTTGAAGGCCGGCCGAGCCGAAATGATCTTGCGCGCGCTTGAGGAAGCCGAGGAAGTTAGAATGAGCCCCAGGCGCGAGAAGAAGATCACCATGCAGGACAAGCTGACGATCGAGCACGTTATCCCGCAGTCATGGAAGGCCGAAGACTGGCCGCTGCCGGACGGTAGCGAGCCCGAAGCGGCTGCTCTGGCGCGCGAGGAAATCATCCACGACTTCGGAAACCTGACGCTGCTGACTCAACCGTTGAACAGCTCGGTGAGCAACGGCCCTGCAAAGGAGAAGCTTCCCCAGGTTGCGCTGGAATCTGCGCTCGTCTTGAATGCCTATTTCCAGGGCAAGACATCCTGGTCTGAAAGTGACGCGTTGGAACGAGGGCGGGTATTGTTCGTCATCGCGAAGCGCGTATGGGCGAAACCCGAGTAGCGGGTTGTGACTTCGTACTACCCGATCACCCGCATCCCAACCTCGATCCCCGCCCCGCCCCGCCCGCCCGCTCGCTCCCGCTGACATGCGAGCGCGATCGCCCAGAACCGGTCCGCGTGCCCGCCTCGCGACGTGCGCTCGGCGTCGAACGCGACCTTCCCCGACGGCAGCATGCGCTTCTTGATCGAGTGCACCTGCGCGACCAGGTCGCGGTTCCGTGGCAACGACACCTCGCGCCGCTGCAGCGTGATCTTGAAGTCCGTGGCCCAGCGCTCCTTCGCCTCGTTGGTGAAGTTCTCGGGGACTACCTGCGGGAAGTCGCGCGCGAGGTTCTCCGCGAGGTTCATGCCGATGCCGCTGCGGTCGATCGACAGCCGCGCGACGGAGAGCACCTCGAGCAGCCGGCGCAGATCGGCTTCTTGCTCGGCAAAGGGAGCCTCTGCATACGTGCGCAGCAGGCGACAGGTGAAGCGCCCGCTCGTCTCCTCGAACACCGCGAGCTCCGACCGGTCCCTCGTGCGGCCGACGTCGAAGCCGGCCACCATGCGCCCCTCGGGCTCGGGGATGTCCGTGAAGTCGTCGGCGAGCACCAGCTCGTCGCTCGTGTTCGGCAGGATCAGGTCGTACGGGTAGTAGCTATAGCTCTCATCGACGAAGCTGCACTCGAGCTCCTGCTGGAAGTCCTCGAGCGCGAGCGAGTCGAACTGCTCCACGATCGCTGGCTTGCCGAACGCCCCGACGCGCTCCTCGGTCGTCATCGACAGCGCCTCTGCGGCGGCCCGCTTCGGATCCACGCAGAAGAACCGGCTCAGCCACCACGGCACCTCCTGCCGGCGGTGGTGCGGGTACTTCCTGATCTCCTCGGTCGCGATCTCCCAGAAGATGCCGCGGCGTCCGAGCGGCGTGGAGCAGCCGGTGAGCTGGCCGTTGCCTCGGAGAATGAGCGCGGTCGAGCCGCGGTACACCTCGCGGTCTGTGACGTAGTGCGCCAGCTCATCGAGATATACATCGCCGCGTTTCCCCCGCGGCGCTTTCGACGGGTTCGAAAGAATGCGCGACAGGCGCTTGTGTGTCCCGTTCGACTCGAACGATAGCTCGGTCTTCGAATCGACGACCAGGCGCTTCTGGTACGCGAGGGGAAGTTCCTCGTGCACCTGGCGCGCAGCGAGAATCTTCTCCTTGGCGTCCTCGAGGTTGTAGCTGACGAAGACCGCTGTGTGCTTCTCCCGCAGGTGGCAGCGTGCGAGGGCCTCGAGCGCGAACACGAACGAGAAGCCCACCTGGCGGCTCTTCGTGATCCACCGGAAGCGCGAGCGATTGCGCAGGAAGGCAACCTGGTAGGGCTCGAGTTCGACGGGCTCATCGTCGAACATCGCCAGTCCGCTCAGGAAGCCCCACTCCTCGGCGAGCCAGTCCGCAAACTCCTGCTCGGAGCGCTTCACCACCCCGAGCGTCATTGCCACTTTCCCTTGCTGAGCGCGTCGGAAGAAGCCTGTATCGACGCATGAGCAATTACGTCGAATCCATCGCACGCCCTCCGCGCACCCTGACCGAACGCGAAATCGCCGTGCTGCTGCGAACCACCGGCGAGCACGCGGCGGGGTGGCGCGACCACGTGATCTTCAGCCTCGCCCTCGGCACCGGCCTGCGCGAGCACGAGCTCTTGGCCCTCGACATCGGCGACGTGTTCGACGCCGACGGTCGCGCTCGCCGCCACGTCGCGCTCCGCGTCTTCAAGCGCGCCACCGAAGACCCGGCGCCGCAGGAGGTGGTCCTGTCCGACACCGTCCGAGCCAAGCTCGAGAAGCTGCTCAAGCAGAAGCGGGCGGAGGGGCACGCGGTCGAGAGCGACGCCCCGCTCTTCGTGAGCCGCAAGCACAGGCGCCTGTCGTCGCGGCAGCTGCGCCACCTCTTCGCGGTCTGGCAGAAGCGCGCCGGCTTCGAACGACACTTCAACTTTCATTCGCTTCGCCACTCGGCGTGCTCGGGGCTCTACCGGCGCACGCGAGACATCCGCCTCACGCAGCGTTTCGCGCGGCACTGCTCGATCCTTTCGACCGCGATCTACACCCACCCGACCGACGAGGAGCTGGTCCGCTCGGTCCAGGAGCTGCCCTGCTGAGCGCCGCCGACCCCACTTGCAGAACGATACCGACCGGGCCGAACCGACCACGCGCGCGGAGCGGTCGGTTTCCAGAACCAGCCCCTGTCGAAATCGGCACCAGGCACCCAGGGCGGGGCGTCCTGGCTGCCGAAAATCTGACCACCCCCCGCCCATCTGCACCTTGTAGGCAAGCGCCGGCATCCTGCCCCACCAGGGCGGCGCCGGCCTCGGAAAGCGGCGGTTCGATGCCGCGCAAATGCGCCGCGAATGACCGCTGATTCGCGCAAAGCGAGGGCGCCCCGGGACCTCGAATGGCCGCATTGGGGTAAAAGCGGCTATTCGCATTCGCCCTCCGCATCGGGGGGCGGCGGCGGAAGCGTGTCGGCCAGCGCGTCCTCGGGCCTGAAGTCGGGCACCGTGGGCGGCCCGTGTGTTTCCTCGAGCCTCGCAGTCTCCTCCGCAGTGCTCGCGCAGGCTCGCCCACGCTCGCTTCGGCCGGGCTCGGGCGGAATGACGGTCGCTCGAGGCGCATCGTCGCGACTTGGGCCGACGTCGCGCCCGGACCCAAGCACTGTCGCCGCCTGGTCGGATTCGCGGAACCGACCGGCAAACCGAGCGGGCGGTTCCCCTGCGCCGTCCTCGGTCGAGGGCTCCGGGGGGTGCAGGAGCATTTTCTCCGTGTCCCTTTCCTCGGGAAGGCTGTTCTCGACCTCGCCTCGCTCCTCGGCCGTGACATCGAGCGTGCGCATCATCCTGCGGTGCCGTTCCTGCAGGGTCTCGAGCGAGAGCGCAGCGTGGATCTCCTGCCGCGAATCGGCGTTACCCAGCACGAACTCCTTGAGGCGCACCATGGTGTTGAAGTCCGCGGCGTTGTCGAAACGCACTCGATTCTCCGCGAGGGCGGTCTCGAAGCCGACGAGGTAGGTGTCGATGATGCGAAGCTCGTCGTCCTTCGAGACGGCGATCGCCTTCGCACGCATCTCGACGAGCTTCTGCTCGGCCTTCACCTGGATGCGCGCCTGAGCTTCCTTGCGGCGCCGCTGCACGTTGTGGGACTTCGCGTACTCGGCAATCACGCTATTCGAGACTCCGTAGCGCTCTGCCAGCTCGCGGTAGCTCGGGTAGTACACGGTCGTGCCGTTGCCGTCCTCGCAAGGCACCACCTCGCCGAACACGAGGATCCGATCGAGGTCCTCGTAGGGTACGCGTGGCCCCTCGCCTTTTCGAGGTCTGCCGCCGCGATTGCGGTCACCGAACATCAGCGACTCCTCGCTGCCCACCACTCGCGCAGAAGGTCGAGGAAGTCTTCGAGGTGCATCGCGATGAAGGCCTGCTCCTTGTCGTCCTTGCACACCGCGACGGGCCAGAGCCCCTTGCCGAGCGAGTCCTCGGTCGCTTGCGCAAGGGCCGCCCGAGGATTCGTGCGCGCGCCGCGCTTGCACTCGAGGTGGAGAGCCGGCGCGACGACGTCCGCGCACTCGGCACCGTCGCGGAACTGCATCCCGCGGTGCACGCGGTCTTTGCCGAAGACCTCGGCGAAGCGGTGGACCATCTCCCGCTCAAAATCGTGTCCCTTACGGCGTGAGCTTCTTCCGGGCATTGGTTCCTCCGGGGGTGGCAGAGCAGTCGGCGGTCAAAGCGGGGACTCCGCGATCGCGTCGCGCAGGCGTTTCTTCGCCCGTGACCGAACGCGCTTCAGTCGCTGGTATGCGCGCTCGGGGTCGTCGTCCGGGGCGAGCGTCATCTTCGCCACCAGGGAGTGCAGCGTCTCCGGGCCCAGCTCGGTCTCGCGGATGAGGAAGGCGCCTTCCTCGGACACGTTGGCCGCGAGCACGCTGACGACGGCATCGAGCTGCATGGTCAGGGGCGGCGTCGACGTGGAGCCGGCCGGCACCTGCGAGATGCCGCGCTGGAGCATGTCACGTTGTGTCTCTCGCCAGCGCCGCTGCGCGAGCTCTTTCTTCAGCACCTTGAACACGCGGCGGCGTGTCATGTGGGTCAGCCGGATGGGCGTGCGTCCTCGCCAGGTCGGCCGGTACGCCGCGATTGCTGTCAGGAAAGCTTCGAGCACGAGCTGGTCGAGGTCGTCCTTGGGAAGCTCGGCGCACACGAGCTGCCGTCGCAGCCGCAGCAGCATGGGCAGGTACACCACGGTCAGCACCGACGACCACTGCGATGCGTACCCGGCCGCTCGCTCGCGGAGCAGGGCCAAGGTGATGGCGTCGCGCTCGGAGTAGTCGTCGCCAGCGTCCTTGGCGAGCTCGACGAAGAGCGACCGGAGGTCCGGGTAGGCTGCGAACACGGCGTGCCGAGTACGGGCGTCCTGGTACAGCCGCTCGTACACCGGCCCCTTCACGTCCTGACGCAGGAGCTTCGCCAACGTGCGGAAGTGGTCGCTCACAGCCGGGGCCTCCGACGCAGCCGCACCAGGCCGGCGGCGCAGTAGTGGAGGGCGTCGATCACCTCGTCGAGGGTTTCCGCGGGGTACTCGCGCCCATCATCGACGTTCCAGACTCCGTACCGCTGCCGCCCCTCCGCGAGCCGGTCGAGCAGCGTCTCGAGGATGGCGCGTTCGTCGTCGGAAAGCGCCGCGATGCGATCGGCCAGGTCGGCTGGACTCGACATCACGCCACCTCCTTCGCCCAGAACCGCGGCGTGTGACGCGTACTGGCTTTGGCCTCGAGCTCCGCCTTGAGCAGCGCCACGCGCGGCTTGTCGAGGGTCTTGCCGAGAGCCTTCAGCACCGTGTCGAGCGCCTTCTTGTCGACCACGGCGACCTTATCGAGCAGCTCTTCCCGCGATTGCCCCGTAGCGTTGGCAAGCAGGGCGAGGGTCGCGTCGACGGGGTACTCGTGGCTCGCTGTGTTGAACATCCGGTACCGGACGCCGCCGAGCACCAGCTCGTCGCGGTCGCGGAGGTGCGCCTTGAGCACGCCCTCGAGCTCTTCCTTGCGGGCGTAGAGGATCTTGGCGAGGCGGGCCGCCTGCTCTCGCTCCCTCGCGACCGCCTCGAGGTCCCGCGTGTCCTCGCACACCAGGTGAGGCTTGCCCTGCAGGGCTTCCGCGTATGCGTTGCAGTGCGTCCGGTGGTCGCAGTAGACGCAATTGGCATTCAGCCGGGCGGGGAACTCCTTCGCGGTCTCGGTCTGAATGCCCAGCGTCTCGACGTAGGCCAGGGCGTCGGCGAGCTGCTCGGGCGTTCGGCGGGTCTGCTGCCGAAGGCCGTGACGCAGCATCCGGAACGTGAGTTTGACGTTCTTGACCCAAGGCCATAGCGTGCGCGCCGCCACTTCGTACAGGCTCATCTGGAGGCTCGAGTCGACCTCGTCGCGCGCGAAGATCTGGCGGTTGGTCTTGTAGTCAATGACCTCGACCGTCTCGTCGTCGACCCAGTTCACCCGATCGATGAAGCCCAGCACGGTGAACGGCCCGACCGACAGGTGGAACTCCTTCTCGACGGCGAGCACGTCGCGGTGGTCCACCACACCCTCCTCGCGGACCAAGTCGCGCAGGATGTGCAGGCCTTCCTCAAACACGTTGATGCCGGACAGGCCGTCGGCGGCCCACGCGTCGCGGTAGAGGGCAATCGCGCGTTCTTCGGACAGCGGGCCGGTGAGCTCGTCGAGGACGTGCTCGCTCACCAGCTGCTCGAGCACGGCGTGGATCACCTTGCCGAAGCGGAGCGCGACGCCCGGTTCGGCCTGTTGCTTGTCGAGGTAGTGAAGCTTGTACGACAGCGGGCATTGCTCGAAGCGGGTCAATCGCGAGTAGCTGAGATGGGCATTGCGAGGCGTTGTCATGGATTCTCCTGCTGGGCTGCGCCGGGCTTGACGGGCGGGTGGAACGCGACGACACGCGAGCCGGGGAACACGCTCAGGGCGTGCAGCACGGTCGCGAGGTGTTCGGGGGTGAGCTCTCGACGGGGCTGGCCGGTGTAGGCGGGCACGAGCCACAACTCGCCAAAGCTGTCGGACTGGAGGCACACCTCGACGCCGAGGGCCTTGAACGAATCGATGTCCTCGGTGGTGAAGCCGCGGAGGCGGCTGAGGTCGATGCCAGAGGATGGCTCGGTGCCTGCGGGGACAGATGTCGGGCTCGGACGCGGCGACGGTGCCGCGACGACCGGCTTGGGTGCGGGAGCGGGAACGCCGGGAAGGCTCTTCTGCGTGGGCTGGCGTGAGCTCACCCACTCGACGCAGGTCAGCTCATCGGGCAGGGCGCAGCAGCCGGTGGGGAGCTGGTGCTTACAGTGTCCGTCGGCGAGCGGTTCGCGCTTCGGGCAGACGGGTGTCGAGGGTGGCTGGGGCATCGGCGTCTCGTCGAGACCGCGGATTGCGGCCTACGAAGACGAAACGCGGATTCGGAGCCCGAAATGGGACAGGCGATCGTGAGAAATCTTCGCGAACGGGTTCAGAGACGGTCGGATTGGAGGGAACGCGGGATTTGCTTGTGCTGCAGTCGCTTGCGGGATGGTGGCAAACCGAGGTCAACGCGCGAGCTATTAAGAGATCTATTTATAGCTCTGGTGTTGACCTCAGATTGCCACCTTCAGGATTGAAGCAGCTACGAAGGGCTCCACCAGGAGGTCAGTTCTCGAAGCACCTCGGCCGGAACAGGCCTGCTGCCCGTGACGTACTTCGCCATGCTTTGGCGGGTCACCCCTACCAAGGAGGCAGCAGCCACGACTCCGCCGAGATCAGCTACTACCTGCCAGAGCTCGGGTCGTGCACGATCGCTGTGCGCACGGTGCGCAATTGGCTCACGGACGTCGACCCGATCCAGCCGCCACCCCGATCCCGATGGCATGACGTTGCCGATGTGCAGGGCCCGACCTGGCTTCGTGCGATGGACCGCTCTGATACGGCCGTGCGCCTGCTCGAGCTCGGCCTTGCACATCGCGTCGACGCGCTGCTCCCAAGCCTGCGTGAGGCCGAGGAAGGCAACGTCGCTCTTCACGAGCCCGAGGTTGGGCCACGGATCCCCCAGCGTCGCGAGGCAGTCGACGTCGGCCATCGAGTTCATGCCGCGCACCCCACCGAAGTGCCCCCACACGAGCTCGCCCGGCCAGCCCTGCAGGATGGGGCCGAGCCGCACGCGCGCATCGTCCAGGGGTTCCCAGACCCGATCGACTTGCTCGCCGCGGGCGGCGCGAAGGGCCATCTCGATCGGAAGGAGCGTGATGATGCCAAGCTTCCGAGCCGTGGGCTCTTCCCTGGCCCATGCGAACAATGCTTCGAGCGCGGAGACGAAGCCGTCCGAGACCTCGAGCGATCCGGCGCGGAGCCAGCTCGTGCGGGTCGCCGAGGCGCAACGGATCATGCTCCGGCGGATCGGAGCGCCGTCGACCGCTGCGAACCGGTGCAGCGGTGGGTCGTAGCCCGCGACCTTGCGGAGGATGGGAGCGTGCAGGTCGGCGTTGGCGTCGGTGACAACGACCGCGCCCTGTCGTTTGACCGCCTTGGCGAGCTGCTCGTTGCACCTCGTCACCACGAGCACCCGCTCGCCAGAACGCTCCTCCACGCGGGCTGCAACGGGAGTCTCGGAGGTGAGCCCGTGGTGCAGCGTACGAAGCACACGGGATGCCGCACCGAGGGACTCCGCGCGGGAGGCGGAATCCCGGGCCAGCCGCATGTGGACGAACGAGATGGGCGGCGCCTTGCCCCTCCGTTCGTCGAGCGGGGCCGCGATCGCGCAGGCGACTGCGTCGGCGTCATCGTCGAGCTCGGCGGAACGGCGCGCTTGCGCCAGATCCTCGGGTAGGACGACGCGATCGCAGCTTCGGACGGCGTCCGTGAGCGTGGCCGACGCATCCAGCTCCGCGAAGCGGGCGACCCAAGCACGAGTTGCCTGCAGCGCCGGGAGCATCGCGCCTGCGTAGGTGCCTTCGAACCAGCCCAGGCACCGCTCCGCCGTATCGAGGTCCTCCCCGGTCAGGACGAGCGATTCCAGCAGGGGAGGAGGCTCGTCGATGACCAGCAACCCGGTCGAACCAGCCTCACCGTCGAGGGCACTGAGCAGGGAATGGCTGCCCACAATGACCCGCGCGTCCGAGTCGCCTTCCGCGCCGTCGCGTGCCTCGCAGTCGTCGTAGTGCGGGCAGCGTTCGATGTCGCGCCCCCGGCACAGCTCCCATTGCATGGGCTGGCCGCCATCGACCAGTGGACGCGCGACGTCCGCGAGCTTGCATACCGGCTCCCCCGACGCGTCCTTGCAGGAGAGCGGCCCGAAGATGCGTCGGGTGGGAATCCCCTGGCTCCGCAATTCGGCGACGACCTGAATGGCGAGTGCGTTCTTGTCGACCGAGATCGCGGTCTTCGACTGCGCCGGGGCCCGGAGTCCCTTGGCCTTCGGCGACGCATGCTGCTTGCTGGCGCGCTCCGATGCGACCTCGATCGCTGCGGCCGTCTTGCCAATGCCGCACTCGGCAGCGATCACGGTGAGGCCGTCGGGGGCCCTGCGGATTGCGTCGACGAGGGCGGTGCGCACTTCCCCGAGGGAGAACACGGGTGGCGCAGCGGCGGGAACGTCTCGCGCGGGCACGTCAAAGGCTGCCGCGACGTCCGGCCACCTCCGGAGGAGCTCGCCGAAGCCCGTGATTGGCCCGCCGGCGGCCCACCGCGCGATCGTGGACCGGGCGCCCGCTTCCCGATCGCCCGTCCGCGAGTCGGCCCGGGTTGCGATGGAGACGGCGCGCACGATAGCGGGCACGAGCTCTGGGGCAACGCCGCGGCTGAGCAACGCGCCTGCGATCGCCAGGAAGAGCGCGTGCCACTCGGTTGGAACGGTCAATGCGGCATCGGCCAGCCGTTGCACGATGGGCTTCCATTCCTCGGGCACATCCGCCGCCCAGGTCTCAGGCATAGGTGAAACAGGCCGCGCGGTCCGTGTGCGGGTCGCAGCGGGAGCTGGCTGCTCCGGCTCCGGAGCAGCGATCGGTCGCATCCGATCGAGCAGCACGAACGGCGATCGCGTGGCGATTCCCGCACGCCGCACATGAGGAAGACGGAAGTGCCGGGTCCAGTCGCGGCACGCCCAGTCGACGGGGAGCCCGGCATCGGAGAGGCTTCGAAGCCAGCTCTTCAAGAACGGCTCGACCTCGCCCGCGTCGATCGGCTCGAGGATGGGCTGGACGATTCGGCGCCCATGCTGCGTGTGATAGATGCCCGTCGACTGCAGCGCAGGGATTGCGTCGTAGTCGCGCTGCGCCGCCTCGATGAGCTCCGCGTTCCAGGGAGCATGGCCCGGGTTGTCGATGTCGCAGAAGAACACGCTCACCGAGACACGGGACTGGAACTTCGGCAAGCCGAGCTTGTTGACGCGGGGCTGGCGCGTCGCTCCCTCGACCACGTAGGTGACCAGGTGCGCGTCTGTCGAATACACGCGTCCCAGGGCCTCGCGCAGCTCGAGGACCTCGTACGCTTCAGGGACAACGCGGCCGCTACCGTCGAAGCCCCTGGCGTACTTGTCCGGGGCGACGGCGACGAGCGTCACGGCGCGCGCCACCCCCGAGGATCGGGCACCGGCTCAGCCATCGGCGATGCACCCGGCGCGAACCGCGGTGTCGAACCCGGCCTTGCTGAGCGTCGCGCCGAGGGCTCGCCTTCCGAGCCGTGATGCAGCGAGCAGAATCTCGCCGCTCTCGGCCGAAGGGTCGATGACCAGGTCGCCGGGCTTCGTGGAGTGGCGAATCAGCCGCTCTGCGAGGGTGTCGATCGTGGCGCAGTCCCGGTGGACGGTCGTGGCTTCCTTGCTCCCCTTCGCTTCGAGCACGGGCGCGTCGAGGCCGCGCAGGTGCAAGATGACCTTGTGCTGCGGACGATAGTCGTATCCCGGCGTGCCGCGCGCCGGGCCCGATCGGCTCCAGGTCATCACGTGGCAGCACTCGAACTGTGCTTGGCGCCGGCAGGCCGCAGCGAGCGCGTGCACCATGTCGATGTCGGGCTCGCAGATGAGGAAGATCCGGCTTGTGTACTTCATCGGAGCCACGGCCTCGCCGAGCCAGTACCGGGCGTGAGCCTCGTAGTGGTCGGGGGTTGTGTCGAAGGTGGGGCGCGAGATGAGAAGGTCCGCGGTCTCGATGCGCACGGTGTCGAGGAAGGTCTTCGGATCGCAGCAGCGAATGCGGGCCTCCGTCGGCGGAACAGGCGCGGAGGCGGGTGGTTCGTGCGTCGGTTGCTCCGTCGCAAGCTTCGCTGCGCGACTGACGCTCATCTTGCCCGCGCGGACTGTCTCCACGACCTCGGGAGTCGCAGCCCGCAGAAGTTGAAGTGCGGACTCGACGGTCCTGCCAGAGACTCCTACGGCTCTGGCGGCAATGTCACGGGACGGACCACAACCGTCGCCAGATGGCAATTTTGCCATCTGCTCGCTGGTCTTCTGGACGCGGGCTGCTTCCCGGTGCTTCCGGGCCTCCTCCTGGAGGTGCTTCTTGATGAGCGCACCGATCATCGCTCGCTGGGACACCGACATATGGCGCCGATGGATGTTGGCGGAGACAACGTAGATGAGCGGCGACACACACTCGGTCAGCTCCCGAAACTGCGGCTCGACGCCGGCCCGCTCGCAGGCCTTCAGCCGATTCCGACCGTCGAGGATTTTGCCCTCCCACAGCACGATGGGCTCTTGAAGCCCGTTCGCCTTGATGTCTCGGATCAACCCAGCAAGCGCCACGTTGTCCATCATCGGAAAAAGCTCAGACACTGGATGCGGCTCGTACATGGTCACGACCTTCCTCGCCCCGCAGGGCGCACGTCTCCCAGAGCCCGCCATCACCTCGATGGGGGCGGCTCGCCGAACTCGACCCTGAAACGGAGCGCCGCCCATGCCGGGCTGCTCTCCTGTGCCCGGATCCGCGCGAACGCCGCCGAGCGGGCCTCAACCGGCGGAGCGATCGCCACGCTTCGCTGCGGTGGGGCCCGACCGAACTTCTCCTTGAACCGGTAGTAGACCCAGCCCGGCTTGTACCCGCGCTCGATCGCCTTGCGATTCAGCTTCTCCCATTCATCGAGCAGGTATTCCTCGCGGGCCTGCTCCGCGGATACCAGCACGCCCTTGCGCTCTTCGGGCACCCGCTCGGACGCGGGGAACTCACTCCCGCACTCGGGACAAGTGCGGCACGCGACGGCCACTACGGCGCAGCACGACGCGCACACCTTGGTCGGAGCCTCGACGGGACCGCGTCGGCCCGTCTTCTTCCTGCCCTCGAGAGAGAACTCGCGGTCGTCCTGCGGGAGCCCGTGTTCGACCGCGCAGCCGGCATGGTCGAGGATGATCGCTCGCTCGTCGTTCCAAGGCCGCAGGATGCGGCCGGCCTGCTGAAGGTACAGTCCCGTGGACTTCGTCGGTCTGGCGAGGATGGCGCACTTGACCGAGGGTTGATCCCAGCCTTCGCAGAGCACGTTGCAGTTGGCGACGACCTGGGTCTCGCCGCGTTCAAGCCGGGCGAGAATCGCGTCGCGCTCGGCCGCCGGAGTGGTCCCGTCGAGGTGCTCGGCTGGGATGCCCGCTTCGACGAACCGCGCAGCGATGTTCTTCGAGTGCTCGACCGAGACGGCGAAGGCGACGGTGCGCTTGCCCCGCGCGAGCTCCAGCCAGTGCTCGACGATGTTGCCCACGAGGGACTTGCGGTTGACCGCGTCCTCGAGCTCGCGCCCCTCGTAGTCGCCCGCACGCGTATGCACCGACGACAGGTCGGGGAGGTGCTCTCGCGGCACGGTGAACACGCTCGGCTCGACCAGGTAGCCCTCGGCGATGAGCTGGCTCGGCGAGGCGACCACGACGAGCTCCTGGTAGGCGTCGCCCAGGCCGCGCCCGTCGGCGCGATAAGGCGTGGCCGTGAGCCCCAGGTGGACGGCGTCTGGGTAGCACGCGGCGATCTCCTGGTACGAACGGGCAAGTGCGCGATGGCACTCGTCGATGAACACGATGTCCGCCTTGGGCTTCGCCCGGTTGCGGAGCGTGTCCACGCTCGCGACCTGGACCTTCGCACCAGGGCGGCGCCGTGGGTCGTTGCCCATCAGCACGCCGACGTCATGCTCGGGCACGCCCATCTGTACGAGGCGCCGGTACGTCTGCGAGATCAGCTCCCGGCGGTGCGCGAGGAACAGCACGGACTGCCCTTGCGCGATGGCGTCGAGGATGATCTCGACGGCGATCGTCGTCTTCCCGCCTCCGGTCGCGAGCACGACGACCAGTCGCCGGGCGCCTGCGGCAACGTGCTCGTGCACGCGCTCGATCGCTTGGATCTGGTATGGGCGAAGGCGCACGACTCCCGTGCGAGCCTTCGCCGGACAGCTCAGCGACATCCCACACTCCGTGCCTCGCTCGGAGGCAGAGGGCGCGGCCCGGCCAAGGGCGCCGAGCCGCGCGCATCACCGTTGATCGGCTCCGATCAGGCGAACGGGTCGACGTTCGCGTCCGGGGAGAACTCGGTCACCAGCGCTTCGACGAACACCTTGGCCTTGGCTGCCTGCGACGCTCGCAGGTCCTTGATGCGCTGCACCTCGAACTTCTGGCAGAAGCGGTCCACGGCCTCGCGGGGCAGGGCCTTGAGCGCGGCGCCGATAGCCTGCGCGACGTGGGGATCGATCGGGCCGTCTGCGGCAGGCGCGGGCTCGTCGGCTGGAACGCTCTCGTAGAGCTTCGTCAGGTCGTGCTGCTGCAACGCATTGAACGCTCGGAGTTGCTCGGGCGAGAGCTGCTGCTCGGGCAGGATCGAGTAGGTCGTCTTCGGGTCCTTGGCCGCGCCGTGGCGCTGCACCTCGAACGCCCACTTCTCGAGCGTGTACTTGTCGCGCACGCGCACCAGGTCCTTGAAGAACGTCACGCCCTGCTCGAGCACCTTCACCTCCTTGGTGTCGAACAGCGCCACGTTCAGGGCGATGCGCAGCGTGGGCTTGAGGCCTTGCGCCTTGAGAGCGTCGTCGTAGGGCACGTACTTTCCCTCTACGAAGCACACCTCGCGCGGGTACGGCTCGCCCAGGAAGACCACGACCGCGCGGTCGCCGTCGTTCTGGAGCTTGAGCCATGAGCTCGCGCCCGCCTCGTGCTGCTTCGCCATGTCCTCGGTCTGCTTCCACATGTCCTGTCCCATTGGGTCTCTCCGTCGGTCGGGGTTGCGTTCCGGGAGGCGATCGAGCGCGTCGGCGAGATCGCCCCATCTGTCTGAGGAAACGCGGTTTCGGATGCCGAAATGGGACAGGGCCGATGTCGATTCTTGCTCGCCGTCGTCCCGCGTCTCGAGGAAGGCGCGAATTCGAGCGCAGGACCGCTGGATGCGCTTGCGCGCGGAGTCCGGCTGAAGCCCGAGCGCGATCGCCGCTTCGAGCTGCGTGAAGCCCACAACCGATACCGACAGCACGAGATCGACGTCGCAGCCATCGATGCCCCGGAGCCGGTCGCGCAGCATTCGGACCTGGTCCTCGGGGTCCGCGCTCGACGGCAGCGCGAACACGCTGTCGTCGTTGGAGCACCCTGGCTCCGGCGGCTCCTCGTCGTCCCGAGCTTGGATGCGCTGGTCGAGGAGGTCGGCGGTGACTTCGCGCTCCGTGTTCCGTACCAGGGTGGCCGCCACGCGGCCGACTCGCGCGAGGTCGAGCTCCTGGGCCTGGCAAGCGAAGTGGTCGAACATCGCCGCCGCGAGGTCCGCCTGCTCTCGCCCCATGCGGCGGGAGCGCCGACGAAACGCGGCATCGAGCCCCGGCCACAGCCCGAGCAGGGCCAGGTGCAGGCCCAGGTCTCTGTTTGCCTCGGTCTGTGCGAGGGCTACGAGCGCGGCGACGACGGCGTCCTTGTCGTCGAGCTCGCCGACCCTGCCGTGGAGGTACGCGATCACGTCCTGCGGGGTCTCGAATCTGCTGAGGGCCTTGTGCTTCCGTCGAGCTTCCTTGAACCGCGTTGCCATGCCAACAGAGCGAACCGACCTGCTGAGGCTCGTGTGGAGAGCCTCCCAAATCGCGCGCATGTGCGCCTGCCTTCCGGCCAGGCGTCACGCGCTCACTGGGGGCCGCTAATTTGGCTTCAAGAGCTCTGGTTCAGTTGTTGTTGTCGCGCCCGACCATCGGCGCGCGACGGGGTCGTCGGTCAGCCGGAGCCGACATTCATCCAGGGTGGTACGCCGCACACGCAGCTGAGCTGGGGCTCGCGCGAGTCGACACCGTTGAGCCAGTACAGGGCGAAGACCTGGCAGCCATCGCTCGTGGTCCCGGCCTCTTCGAGACGGAAGGTCACGCCAGGGACGATGACGTTCTCAACTTCCCATCGCCGTAGCAGACCAGGGAAACGGACGAACGAGCCGTCGTGCGTGGTCGTGGGTGCGTGCTGTGTCATTGGTCGCTCCTTTCGCTTCGTTGGCGCAATGCCGATCAAACGCGGGTGCGCGGACCGAACTGGGACATCACCGATGTGAATCGGGAGGAGAGACCTCGAGGCGGTTGATCCTCCGGCACGAGGGCCGGTAGCAGACGAAGGTGGCGTGCTCGGCGCCGCCGATGAGGACCTCGAGCTGGCTGCGGTGGATGCGCAGGCCGTCGGGGCCGGTGGTGGCGAGCAGGGCGCCGCAGAAGGCGCAGCGGACGGGCTCGCCGACGGTGACGGGTTCTGGGTGTCGATCGCTCGGTGCGGGTTGTCGGTGCATCACGCGAGGAGCATCCGACGAGGCGACGCGCTTGTGGTCGACTGGGAGTCGATTCTTTGTCGACTGTTTTGGCGACGGCTATCTACGCGGAACGCAGAGGGTTGTTGGGGGCCGTTGGTCCGCTTCGCCGGTTGATCGAGACCGATTCCTGACGCCCACCGCCGAAGCACAAGACGCTGCCGTTGTGGTCGCCGGGGGTGTCGATTCTTTGTCGACTATTTCGGCGACGGCCATCTACGCGGATCCCGACGTGGTTCTCACGCCGAGACCGGGGGGCACGCCGCGCCCCTCGGTCAATCGCTGTCAGGATCTCTTCCATCGGGGGCCGGCGGTTGCCACACGTGAAGCTGAACCCGCAGGTCCGACATCATGTTCGGCGGCAACGGCGGGAACTCCAGGCCTTCCTCGTGCCCCTCGGCTTCGTCCGTGTCGTCCCGTCCCTCGACGTTGTCGGCACCAACGTCCCCACCGGTGAGAACCTCGAAGGTCTGCGCGCGAACCCGAAGCTCCTCGTACATGCGCTCGTCGTACGTGCCGGCCAAGAACGGAACGCCGACGTCGAGGAAGGCGTGCCCGTTGTTCGTTCCCGAACGTTCGCGAAATGTCTTGCTGCCAATCCTGTCGACCCTGCCGGTGCGCTGCTCCAACACCGCCGGGTTCCACGCAAGGTCATAGTGCACCACGTTGCGGCAATGCCGGTGCAGGTCGATTCCCTCCTGGCCGACCGTGGTGCATATCAGGACCTCGGGCAGTAGCGGCGTGTTGAATCCAGCGAACACGCGCTCTCGCGTCTCTGGCTTGGTACTGCCATCCACCAACGCGACGAATCTCTGGCCGCGAAGCCGCGTCGCATCGTAGAGCGTGTACCGCATCGTTCCATTCTCGTGGATGCTCCCGCTCGCGGCGCGCAAGTCTTCGAGGAAGACGCCAATTCGATCGGCCATGCTCTCGGATTGCCCGGGCAGCGTCGAGAAGAAGGCCTTCACGATGAGCTCGCCCCACCCCGCTTCCTCGCGATCGCTTCGTTCCGGAAGGAGGCGCAGGAGCACGGACTCCCGAAGGAGCGCCCGCCGCATCGCCTGGAACACCAGGAGTCGAGACGGCCAATCGATCACGCGCTCCGACCGCGAGAGCCCGAGCAGGTGGGCGTGCGTTGCGGTCAGCGACTGCGCAGTGGAGTCACCCCGTGACTCGTTCAAGTGCGCGCGAGGGTGGGGTCCTACCCAGAAACTGGGCCCGTCGACGTACACGTCGAGAATCGGAATCTGGTCCTGCCGACTGGCTCGTGTCCGTCGTTCTGCCAGCGTGGCGGCGAGGTCCAGAACATCCGCACGCGCTGGGGATGCCACCCGGACGTCATACGTCGTGTGCACACCGCGTTCATCGAAGTCCGCGGTCTCCTCGCGTTCTTCAACACCCTCTTCTTGGTCTCCATCGGCGTGCAATGCGTAGGGGCTGCGCACCCACGTTTCGTCCGCAATGGCCTGCAAGATATCACGCAGGAACTGGCTTCGAATCCCTCCTCGCAACAGTCGCTGCGCCACCACATGTTCATGCGCGCGGTGAAGGAATACGCGGTCCACGCGCTCGGCGGTCAAGTCCACACCGTAGCGAATCGCAACCTCGGCGAGGGTCTTGAGATCCTCATCGGCAAGCCTGAGTTGCTCGGGTTCGATGGTGTCGATGGGCGCTTCCTCGCTCTGTGCCGCCCAGATGAGGGACCACAGAACACGATCCAGCCCGAGGACAATCAGGTCGCGATCACGCCCGGTGAAGCGAGCACGTAGCGTCTTGAGGCTATCGGCGCCCCCCAGCACACGCTCCCGGCGTGCTGCCATCTCCGCCCTGATACTCTGGTCCGCGAGGTCCCGAAGCCGACGCGCCGTGTGCGTCCGGAAGCAGAAGACCAAGGTCTTCTCTCCTGCTCTCCAGCAGCGCAGGATGGAATCCACCAGCTCTTTGACTTTCGGATGCTCCGCGTCACGCGACTCGTCGACCATGGTGAGCAGCAAGTCGAGGTAGGCCTTGCCGGTTGGGGAGGAACCGAGACTCTTGTGTATGTCCTTCCCCTCCGCACTGACCAGCAGCGTCGAATAGCAGCCGGTGAGTGCGCTCCCAAGGGAGGACTTCCCTTTCCCACCCTTCGCTTCGGATACGCAGCGCATGAGTAGGTAGTGGGGCAGCTCTCCCGGTCCACGGACATCGATTCCCGGTCCACTGTGCAGCACGTGCCTGTCCGATCGGGCCGCGCAGGAGGCTTCGGTCTCGGCGTACTCGGCGCCCACACGCACCAAGCGGTGGTCCGTCTTTCTGCGGTGCCGAACCACAAGAGCCCCGAGCTCTTGAGACAAGTCCGCGTTGTAGGCGTAAAGCATAAGGGCTTCGCGCAGCAGCTCGCGGACGTTGGGATCGAATCCGGCGACGGCCCCATCGATCAAACGTGACATCTCCCGCTCTTCGATGACTCCTTCGAGGTTCGCGATCCGAAGAAGCTCGTTCCTCACCTTCTCGAGCTGGGGCGAAGCCCAGGCCCCGGCGAGCTCGCTGGCCGCGTTGCGGGGGAGCCTGGCCCACGCTTTGGCGAACCGTCTGCTCTGTTGGGACGAGTTCTGCAGGACGGGCTTGATCACGTCGCGACGGTGCTGCCGCAAGTGCTCTCGACGCTCCACGGAGCGTGTCTGGGTAGGGCAGGGCTCGATGTACTTGTCGACTTTGAGGATCTCGAGCATCTCATCGGGCCGGAGTTGAAACGGGGTGGCCGTTAGCATGAGCACGCGGCGAGCTCGCGGCGCGATGAACTGAGCGAATCGCTTGAAGCCGTTCGCGTTGCGTGACGGACCGTTCTTCCAGTTGTGCGCCTCGTCCACCACCACGAGGGGAAGCGCCTGACGTACGCTGGCGAACACCGCTTCCCGGTAGATGCGAACGAGGGCGCTCTCCACCTTGCCGAACAACGCGTCGCGGTGACGAACATAGGGCGCAGCGATCTCCTGGCACAAGCCAAGGAGCTCTTCGACCGGTGATGCGCCGTTCGAGGCGCGGTCGATTGCTGCTATGGCAGACACGACGTCCTCTTGCGTGTTGAAAGGGATGAACTGTCGCTCGGCGTCGTCGAGCAGGGAGAGCTCGTTCGGGTTTCGAGGCCAGCTGTCGGGAGCCCCTCGCAATAGTCGTTGTCGCGCATCGCGGTGGAATCGGTTTCCCCAGTACCGGAAGACCGCGCCGAGGAGGAATCGCCGCTTGACGTCGTACCTCTGGAACTTCCCGCCGCCGAGCACGCCCATGTGCGTGACAAGCACTCGCCGACCTCGCCCGGGACGCTTCATTTCGAGGGCAAGGTCGTCCAACCGTTCGATCGGAACTGGAGCGAACCACTCGCCGACCTCGCCGCGCAGCTCCTCGTGGACGCACCGCCGCACGAACTCCGAGACCTCTCGCCACCACTTCTTGAACAGCGAAGAGTTCTGCGGTGTGATGACCAGGATCTTCTGGTAGCAGCCGCGCAGATCCTCGTCGCCGTTGCCCGCCCGAATGTGTGCGAGGATCGAGTACATCACCGCGAGCGCCACGAACGTCTTGCCCATGCCGACTTCGTCGGCCAGCACTTGAACCTCCCAACGACGTTCGAGATCATCGTCGAAAAATCGCTTCAGCAGGAGCGATGCCGTGGAGAGCTGACGATCCGCATCGTTGTGGTCCTTGATGCGAGTGCGGTCGAGACCGAGGTCAAAGTCGGTTGAGACGTGAATCATGTGCCCTCCGGCCGGCTCTGCTCGCGGACCAGTCGTTCGTAGGCGAGAAACGAAGGGTGTTTGAGCGCAATCGGGTCCGCGCTTCGAAGGTCGTCCACAAGCTGGACGATGGTCGCCTCCGCTCGGTCCAGTGCGGCGTTCCAGGCGTCGTGGAGTCGGTCCTGCACCGCGAAGCCGCGCGCCCGGGCAAGGCATGCGAGCAGCTCCATGAGCTGAAAGCCCCCTGCGGTGGAAGACCGTCGACCACCGCACACGTTCGCGACAACTTCCCGGGCGAGCGCGACTGGGCTGACGGGTCCCAGCACCGCCATTCGTATCGCTGACTCCGACACCGCTGCTTGTCGGAGGTCATCTTGGACGCCTTGAAGCGCCTCGACGAACGCGCGGACCTGGTAGGATTGGATCCGCGTCGTGTCCACCGCGCTAGGCTCCGCTGTCGCGCCGGTGGCGTTCGTCCCCTCGGGCGGCTCCTCCTCGGGGAACAGCTCCTCCCACGCGATTCTCCCCTGATAGTATGCGAGCAGCATTCCCTCACTCGGTCGAGCGTCCCCCGGCGCAAAGGGAAGGTGCTCGCGCGCTGCGGGGGTCACGTTCACCGGGAATTCGACAGCCTCAGACGCTCCCCACCAATCAACGAGAACCTTCTGTTCGCGCAGAAGCGTCCGCACGGCCTCGGCGTCGAGCGCGACATGTTGGGAGGGCTCGAGAGTGGATACCTTCGACGACAGGACCACGGTCGGAGGCTCGGTTGGAATCGTGATCGCGAATGCGCCCTGTACCCGAGAAGGGATGATCTCGACGGACAGACACAGGCGAGCTTCGTCGGACGGTTCAGGATCGAGCCACACGCCCCGGAGGAATGTCGGCCATGAAGGCTTCTCCTCGTCGGCCGGGGCGACGACGATCGGTTTTTCCCCCGCGCCGGTCAGTGGCACGCGATCGCCGACGGTTCTGGGAATGACAGCCTCAAGGAGCGCTCGCTGCTTGCCCCGGCGGCGCACGATCACTCCGGCCTCCACGTTCGCCAGCTTGGGGTCCTGGAAGAAACCCCAGCCGTGCAACGTGAAGTTGGCCGACCCGATGTAGGCCATCGTCGACTTTGGTCCTTCGAGGAGCAAGACCTTGGCGTGGAGGGCTCGTTCGCGCAGGACATCTTGCTTGCCACCTGCTTCCTCGGCTCGGACCCGTGGGTCAGCGGCGACGGCGTAGGCTTTCACGCCCCACGCGGCGGGGTCGAAGTGAATCGTCGTCGATGGGAGCTGGGGCCTGTACGCACGGCCCGAATCCACGGCTGCGTTGGTGACGAGGGTGAGCTCGGCACCATCCGCGAGGCACTGGTGGGCTGAGAGTTGGTCGAGGAGCATGCCGATTGGTCCTGCGCTGTGCTCCTCCGACCAGAACGGTGACACGATGGTCAATCGGCGCACGGCTTCGTCGGTGGGCCACTCGTCGAGGAAGGTCTGCCACAATGGCTTCTGCCCCCCGCCCCAAACGAACAGCTCGCCGTCCGTTGCTGGCGTGACACCCCAATCTTCCAGACGCGTGGCTGCGGCGGTCGTGACTGCGTTCGCCCCATCGGTCCACCATGCCCCGAGCAGGGAGGGCGCTTCCTTCAATGCCTGTGCGATCAGCGTGCCTTCGGCGGCGCGCTTCGGTGTGGCGGTGAGGCATAGTGCCACCTCGCGGTTCGATCGGTATCCAGGCTCGGTCAGATTCGAGCTGGAAACGACGAGGCGAACCGCGTTGTCGAATACGAGCAGAGTGATCTTCGCGTGGAGAACCTGACCTCGCTCGCCAATGGCAGGCAGGACTTCCACCCGCAGCGTGCGAGGGCGTCCTTGAAACCGTCTGCCGTCCATGAGGACCGTGACCGCACTGGTCGTTGCGAGAGCTCGCTCCAGGGCGATTCGACTCGTCCACCGTCGGTCGTCCCAGGCACCGAGTCCGAAGACCGCGGGAAGAAAGTCGACCTCGAAGAATTCGGGGTTGAGGTCGTAGGTAGTGGCAAGCACACCTCGCAACGCGCCAAGGTCGGGCCCGCCAAGCAGCGTGTCGATGAGTCGCTTGGAGTCGGTTGTATCGTCGTTGCGCTTTCTACTCATGACATCCCCGCCGCGGTGAGAAGGGCGTCCGCCGACCAGGTCCGATACCCGTGTGGTGCAACATCGAGAGGGACCTTCGGTTCCTTGTCTACGCGGAGCGCTCGCCCAAGCGTCGGCATGATCCGATTGCCGGACGATTCCAGCCAAGCCATCTTGGGCCGTCCCCCATCCACCTTCCCGCGCTGAACAGCAGCGTGCCGATCGAGAAGCGTCCTCACGAGGGATGCGATGTCGTCCTGTTCCGCTGCCGAAGACAGGAACCGTTGCACATCGCTAACGCGCGAAAGGTCCGCGCGAAACGCTTCCGTCTCCGACTCGTCGAGCGCCCGGTTAAACTCGGCAACGGCCTGCCGAAGCCCGTCGTGAACGCTGCCGAGGACGGTGTCGGACGACAGGGTGGAACGCTCGAGCCAGAAGGGCGCCTGGGTTTGGCAGGTCCACAGCATCCGCACGAAGGCGAGCAGAACGAGACGGTAGCAGCGTTCGTAGGCGACGATCGCGCGGATCGCCTCGGCGAGGTCCGGTTCATGGACGCCGTTGTTGAGCGTGCGACCGATGCGCGCCAACCGATCTAGCTCCGATTCGCCCTCTCTCGCCGGGTGCTGGGCGAGTAGCTGCACCGTCCGCCAGCGGGTTGGCTGAAGCTCCAAAGCGTTCCAGAAGCATCGTCGTTCGCGTTGCTGGGTCGGCACCGACATGTGCGCGCACTCTCCCCATCGGCTGAGGTCCGTGATGCGCACCGGGCGGTCGAGCGCCACCGCTTGGCGGACGGGCGCGGGCATTCTGGTTTCCTCAAGGAACGCCTCTCCCAGACGCACTCCGAGATCGGGTGTTGGAGCCAACGTGTCACGGTCCAGGATACGGAGGCCGTCCGCAACCGTGCCGTAGATGCCCACCGCACCGTAGGCAACCTGCCGGGACAGCAGGCGGAAGTCCGCGTCGGTCTCGACAGCGCTGCGCTCGCGAAGAAACGCTGTGCGAGCGCGCACGTAGCGGACACCCCGAAGCCCCGAGAGGTCGAACTCCTCATCGGGGTTGTCCTCAGCTGCAAGCACGTTAGCGAGCGTCCACAGCCGCTCCATTCGCGTAACGGCCTGCAATCGCCACTGGTAGCGTTCCCGGGGCTTGTCTCGGTGCCCCCCGTATCCGTTGTCGTCCGCGATGACGATGGCGGCCGCCAGCATCGAGAAGTACCGAGGGCGATTGGCGACGTTGGTGAGGCCCGGAAGGATCTTGTCTGCGAGGAAGAGGTACCCGCGTTCGAAGCCGAGCGGGTCGATGCTTCCTCCCGGAAGATCCGAGGGGTCGTAGGCCGTGAGAAAGGGCTGGATCTGGAGCAAGGTTCGCCTCCGTAGCGGCATGATACAACGAGGTTCGCTTCAGATCCACCCCCCAACGGACCCCTCAATCCAAAGGCAAGGGGACCGTGTGGTCGGGACCCGTCGACAGAAATTTTTTCCACAACCCAGCTTGGATTA
>Ga0116174_10000523_pt1 | contig 38316 bp, 41 predicted proteins | sample AD_UKC087_MetaG_FD_89801 | JGI IMG/M metagenome (GOLD analysis project Ga0116174, IMG submission 89801) | Active sludge microbial communities of municipal wastewater-treating anaerobic digesters from USA - AD_UKC087_MetaG | ecosystem: Engineered > Bioreactor > Anaerobic > Digestate | place: USA...
TAATGAATCAGATCGCACAGCAGGCGGAAATTATAATCATAGACGAAGCACATCATTTCCGTAACCGTTCCTCCAACAGATACAGAAAGCTGTTTGATATGATGCAGGCAGGCTGTAAAAAAAAGCAGATGTTTATGCTGACAGCCACACCGATCAATAACAGTTTCCTCGATTTACAGCATCTTATTGAGTTGTTTACCCACAGGCAGGAAGATTATTTCTCCGCTGCTCCTCTCGGCATACATAGCCTTGCAGGACATTTCAAAAAGAAGGAGAAGCAGCTTGATCAGGTTTCGGGTACAGCCATCAGCGATTCTCTTGATATATCCGGCGATATTATCCGCGCAGATAAACTTGTAACAGAGCTTGTTGTACAGCGCAGTCGTGCCTACGTTAAGCGGAGTCTGCTGACCGAGCAAGGAAATAACGTTTTGTTCTCCGAAAGGAAACCGCCGACAGTTGCGAACTACTCTCTTGAAAAGTCATACGGCAGACTGATAAAGGACTTCAAGGAGTCATTTGACCGCAAGGATAAGAACGGAAAGACGATAACGATCCTGTCCCTTGCTATATACTCCCCATACAGCGATGATTATTTCATCGGGGACAAGTCCAAGATGGACGAGATGGTAACAGGTCGTCAGCAGCAGGTAGTAAATCTAATCCGCATCTTGCTCCTGAAACGCTTTGAAAGTTCTATCGAAGCATTCAAAGAGACTTGTATCAAAATATATATCCGTCTGAACAAGTTCCTGAACGACTAAGGACGTTGACGCAAGCAGTAAGCGCCGTGTAGAGCGTAAGCAGGCAGAACAAGAAGAAATCCTGCGGTACGCCGAGGAATATGCGGCTCTGAATCAGACCTCTATCGAAGATATTGAAGACAGCCTGCCCGATTATGTGTGGAATACGCAGGAAGTCTTTGATGTCAATGATTTCGATATCAATGCTCTGCTTGTTGATACCATGATGGATATGGACACACTTTCAAAATTCATCGAAGATATGATGGAATTCAAACCCGAAAATGACGATAAGATACGGGAATTAAAGCATATGTCCTACTCATGGGGAGCTCTCTCAGGCGCTTTCCTCGGACCTTTCCTCTTTGGACTTTTCATGAAGAAGGCTTCCAGAGCTGCCTGCTGGACAAGCTTCATCACAGGTGTCGGCATCAGCGTCGCACATATGCTCCTCTTCAGTCTTAACATTGAGGCATTCAGCGGCATAAGACAGGCCGTTATAGACCTTAACTGCCCCCTCAACCTTCTCTCGCCAATCAATGCAGGAGCTTTCGCAATGATCGTTTCACTTATTATCGTTCCTATCGTGAGCAGCTTCACTAAGGCTCCCGAGAAGAAGATCGTTGACAACGCATTCAGCAGTCTTGCAACAAAATAAAAAACAAAGCGGGAACGCACCAGTGTTCCCGCTTTTCATGTACAAAAAAGCAGCTGTAAAAACAGCTGCTTTTTCTTTAAGATCATTCGCCCTTTATGAACTGGTTGAGTGACTTATCATCATGTCCTGAACCTGTGTATGCATAGTATGCAAGCACGTTGCTGGCGTCAACTGAGTCAAACTTCTTGTTGCCGTCTACATCAGCAGCCGCCTCCTGCTCAGGAGTAAGGCCTGTAGGCTGGCTTGTTGAGTTCTTAGCGTAAGCGGAAAGGATCTGTGAAGCGTCAACTGCGTTGATCTTTCCGTCGTTGTTGATGTCGCCAAGAAGTCTGTCGGAAGCGTTTATGCGAAGTCCCTCGCTGTACTCTGCGGGATTAACCTCGATGATCTTTGAAGGATCATCAGCATATCTGGGGATAACACTTGTGAAGTATGCGCCCTGACTGTAGAAATTGATATCATAGCTGCCTGCGGGAGCATTATCCTTGAATACTGCATTGAAGCAAGCAATAGGATAAGCATCTGAAGTATCACCTGTAAGCTGAAGGGGCTTTGTAGCGTCGGTCTCTGTGTAGTTTACAGATACCATGTTAAGGTCATCAAATATTTTGATAAGGTTTACAAGATCGGAATCTTTATTTGCGCCTGAGATCTTATAGGGGATATTTCCAGCCTTGGTAAAACCGCCTGTAGCGTCCTTCAGCTGGAGCTCCTTCTTCTCGCAGTTCCACTTTACGAATATCTGACCTGCGATCTTCTGGTCATCCTTGAAGTAAGCAGATACAGGAATGGAGGCATTTGCGCCTGAAACGCTGTTGTTGATATAAACAGCACCGTGCTTGAGTACCTCAACGCCTGTGCCTGCCTCAGCCTTAAAATAGAAGTAAGGCTTGTAATCATCAGCAGCATTGGCTGCAAGTGCAGATGTCATACCTGCAGCAAGTACAAGTGATGAGATAACAGAAATTATTTTTTTCATGATTGGTTACTCCTTTCAAAGCAGCTCTGCCATGCGGAGAACTATCTCCGCAACACGCTTGGCTGCAATTTTTTCAAATTCGTCAAAAGACATTGCTCCCTCATCATCTGCATTATCGGAAATGCAGCGAACGCTCACATAAGGAAGCTCATTGAGATAGCAGCAGTGTCCTACCGCCGCACTCTCCATATCAACGGCATAGGGATCAAATCTCTCCTGGATAGAATTCTTCACCTCGTTGCTGGAGATGAACGCTTCTCCCGAAACGATCCTGCCTCTGAAGGAATTTACGCCGAACTCAGCGCACACCTTTTCTGCGGTATTCATGAGCACATCATCTGCCTTGAATATTGCACAGTAGGGAGGGTAATCCTTGAGGAAGTGGAGGTCCAGATCGTGAGGGAGCACCTCTGTTGATATAACAATATCGCAGACCTTGACTGCACTGTTCATACCGCCTGCAATACCTGTGTTGATAATACAATCGGGGTGGAAGTTATCTATCATGACCTGTGTACAAAGCGCTGCGTTCACCTTTGCGATACCACAGCAGGCATTGACAACAGTCTTGCCGTTTCTTTCGTTTATATAGAAATCAAAGCCCGATACCCTCTTTATCTCAGCCTTGCCGAGTATTTCTCTTATATCAGCAAGTTCTGAGGGCATTGCTCCGATTATAGCTATAGTCTTCATTGTTATCACTCCTGAACAAAAATTATATATTCATTATAACACACAATTATGAAAAAAGCAACACTAACCGGAGAATAATTCAGTTTTGATGCTATTCTGCGAAAAAATATTACATCTCACTCAGAAGTGCCTGTAAAAAAGACCGCTCCGTTACTAATACAAACGGTGCGGTCTATCTTTTACGTTTAAATCTCGGCAGAAGTCTTTTCTTGTAGAGCTTATACATGACGTCAAGGTCAAGGTCATATACAAGGAAGATAAAGTTGCTTATACCAAGCATTATGTATGCTCCGTATCTGCCAAAGTCGCTGAATTCATCAAGCATCTCATCAAGCCCGAATATATATACAGTAACGTAGAAATAGCAGATTATGCAGATATTGAACAGTATCAGCTTTACCGCCAGCCTTATGAGCCTCAGCGGTATCTTCTGTATATAGAACCTGACTACGGGATAATGCCCGAAGAACATTATGAATATCAGTGCGGCTTCCTTATCGAAGGTTATGATAAGTGAAAGCAGGCTTACTGCAAGATAGGTCAGGAATGCCCAGGGAATATTTACCTCTACAGCTATTATCATCAGCAGTATGCCTGCTATTCCGGGAAGCAGCAGATAAAGCGCCGGGATAACTCCCGCCAGGAACATCGTCACAAGACAAAGTGCGGAAACTATTCCTCCCAGCGCTACTCTGTAGCTTATGTCTCTCATTATTTAAGTGCCTTGTCCTTTCCGTCGGCAGTTTTCTTTGCCTGCTGCACGTTATATACGATAGCAGAGAGAAGCTTGTGGGGCAGAAAGCGTGATCCCCATGTGCTGAGCTTTACCGTGAGTCCCGGGATCGCAAAGAACTTTCCCGCAACCGCCTTGTGGATAGCACATTCTGCGGCATAATCAGCGGTTATGGGCTTCATTGAGAAGCTTACTCCTGCACGGTTATTGAAGTTTGTGGAAACAGGTCCGGGACAGAGAACGGTGATGGTAACATTTGACTTGTCCCTGCGAAGCTCCTCATATATAGCCAGTGAAAGGCGGAGAACATAGTTCTTTGAGGCGTAGTACGCCGCCATAAGAGGTCCCGACATAAAACCGGCGGCAGAAGCCACATTGAGTATGGTGCCGTGGTCCTGCTTCCTGAAGTCACGGAGGAAAAGCTTGGTCAGTATATGAAGTGCAGTGATATTGACGTTTATCATGTTGAGCTCGTCCTCAAGGTCGGTCTCGTCAAACTTTCCGAAGAGTCCGTAGCCTGCGTTGTTAACAAGCATATCCACTTCCTTGTCCTTGCAGAAGTTATAAACCCTGAAGACCTCCTCCCGCTTTGACAGGTCAGCTGAGATTATCTCTGTGCCATTGCCAAGAGTTTTCTGCATCTCTTTGAGAGCTTCCTCGTTTCTTCCTGTGAGAATGAGCTCCCAGCCTCGTTTTGCAAGCTTCCTCGCAATGCTCTGTCCTATTCCCGATGTTGCTCCTGTAACTAATGCCTTCATTCATATCATTCCTTTCACTCTATTATTTTTGACAACATTTTCCTGTCTCCCAGAGAGTCTATGCCGAACAGGAAAAGTGTCTGTTCATATTCGTCTGCGTCAACGTATTTCGACATACCACCGCTCATGACCGAGGGGTCAACAACTGTTATCTCACTGTAATGCTGAAGCAGGAAGGGTATGAAACAGTCCGCGAAGCTGTCCTTGACAACAAGGAGCTTCTTGTCCGTATTGGCTGATGTGGTTATCCTCATTACCGGCACGGGTTCGCCCAGGTACATGGAGTACATATCCCCTGTTTCAAGCCTGCTTTTATCAAATATCTTTCCCTCTGCATTAATGCCGTCCCTGCGGACCACTATGCAGGAGGTGACCTCAGCACCTTCGCGGTATTCAAAGATATCCATGATATCTGCTCTTGGAGCCTTGGACATGGTCCTGTTGTAGAGATTGCCGCGGAAGCTGTCAGTAACGTGTTCGATAGAGAATTTATCGTAGGTGGTAGGGATTATTCCAAGCTTCTGTATAACGGTCTTATATACACAGTATGCCCCGTAGCTGGTCCATTTAGTATCACTGCGGTAATAAATGTAGTTATCCTTCAGCATTTTCAGGATATTGTATGCGTCTATCTTTCTGATGTCTCCGTCCAGCGCCTCATAGAGATCGCTTATCTGCTGGCTCTCTGAGCGGCCGGTGATATGACTTGGGAGCACATCTCCGTATACTCCCGCAGATGTGGGGATAGCCGCGAAATATACCATGCCGCTATAATTTTCGGCAAATGAGTCAAATATATCCGCAGAGGAAGCAGGCTCTGACTTTAAGTCGCTTTCAGCGTTTATAAGTCTTTCCCGGCTTACATAAACTCCGTTTACAATGCTCTCGGAAAGCTCCTTCTGCATAAGAGTGCTTCCGACCAGCCATCTGCTCCTGCCTGCAAAATGATCAGTAACATAGCTGTCAAGTCTTTCAGCCGTGCGCCCGTCATAGAGCTCAGCCGCTTTTACCGTGGGAGAAGCTGCCAGGGGACGGTTCTCGTCGACTGAAAAGTCCTTCTTTTTCCCGAAGAAGGTAAAAACTGAAAAAACTGAAATAAACACAAGAGTGAGAATTGCTGTTATCTTACTTGTGATCCTGTTCATCTCTCCACCTCCTTAAAGCTTCATCAGAAGCATATCGGAGCTTCCGCTGTATGACATAAGAGCCGTACATACCATGAGTACCGCCAGTACAAGAACAGGCGAAACTGCCATTATAACTTTCTTTGCCTTGCCCCTGCCAGAGCGTGTCATGAGATTTCTGAACAGATCAGTCGAAGCATACATGGAAACAAGTATCAGCACTATATATGATTTGAACAGGTAGAAGCCCTGTGCATCTGCTATAGCTCCGTTTCCGCCGACCATAGCAAACAGGTACCTGACAGAATATCCCAGAGTATCACTTGAAAGGAATACTCCGCATATCAGAACAGTCAGGAATGTGTATATGATACCTGAAAAGTTCATGATCTTCTTTTTCAGCAGCCTGTTTTCGATAATTACAGCAGTACCGATGATCGCTCCCCAGACTGCACCGTTTATGTCAACGGTATACCAGAAGCCGAAGATCGCCCAGCCTGATATAAATACTGCCTCTCGCATCCATCTTTTTCTGCATACGCCGTATATGGGCTTGGTTATATAACGCCTGAGCCACTGTATCACCTGAGACTGCCAGCGGGCTGCGAAGTATCTGAGCCTTGTGCTGAGAAGCGGGTAATTGAAGCTCTGAGGGAATTTGAGCCCATAGAGATACGCAATGCCTGTGCCCATATCTGCAAATCCGGAGAGCACAAAGTAAAGGCAGAGTATATATGCCGCTGCTCCCAACCAAGCAGTAAGTGCAGATATTTCCTTTACAGGAGCACTTTTTGCTGCTGTATAAAGCATATACAGATTATCAGCAGCAATGACCTTCTTGGCAAGTCCCTTTATGAAAACTGTCATTCCAACGCCCATGCCCGAAAGTGTCTCCCTGCGGTTGTTAAGGATATTGGTAAAGACTCTGTACCTGAGGAGAGGTCCCATGATAAGCCTGGGAAAAAACATGATATAGAGCGCAAAACGCACCATATTCCTGTCCGCCTTTATCCTGCCCTTGTAGACGTCTATCAGAGTACCTATTGCACCCAGTACAAAAAAGGAAATTCCCACGGGATAAAAGCTTTCAGGCGCCCTTATCATTCTGTGGAGCCATGTGAAATACTCTGTCCTGAAGGCAAATACGGCAATGAAGTCTATGATTATACCTGCCGCAAGAGGAACCGCCGCCACCTTTTCACTTCTGCGCGAAAGGCTTATCAGGTGCATGAAGATGTAGTTTACAGCTGCAAATACTACAACAAATATGAGGAAATACAGGCTTATAAGGCAGCAGAACACCACGCTGAGGAAAAGCAGTGCCATCTCACGGAGCTTCTTAGGCGTGATATAGTAAAGCAGTAATGAAACAGGCAGGAACCCGTATATGAACAGCAGACTGCTATATACCATTGCTCTCCTCCTTTATCTTTTCTGTGATACGGGCAAGCTCAGCGCTGTCCATCATTGTGGAAAGCACCTCTATGAGAGCACCTGCGGAAAGCTGTCTCGGAAGCCCGAGATGGACCTGAAGTCTTTCCCGCAGCTCACGGCTGTTCTCGCCGCCGCTGAGTCCCAGTTCATAGAGGGTGAGCTTGGTTATATCTGAACACTTTCCGCCCTCGGAAGCCGTTATGCCGGACTTTTCAAGGGCTTCCAGAAGCACCTTCGTATCCATGCCCTCAACGCCCAGCTTTCCCTCGGCCGAAGGCTTCACCTTGCGCCTTTCCTTGCCGAATATATCGGGAATATAAACATTTGTTATCCTTCCGTCACCGATAGCTCCCTTGATATAGCCGCGTATCTTTCTTCCTGCGGCATCTGAGTCGGTGAGTATGATTATTCCCGTTTTCTTTGCGTAATAACGGATAAGCTCCAGCTTCTCCGTGTCCTTGAATATGCCGAAGCCGTTGGTGATTATGATAACTGCGTCAACGATGGAGGAAAGCTTTATCTTGTCATATTTTCCCTCCACGATTATGGCTTCATCTATCTTTATCATGTTCTCCTCCGCTAATTCTTCGTCATGAGCATTTTTGTTACGGTCTGTTCAAGCACTACCTTCTCGTCACAGCTGCCCGAATTCAGCATTATATTGGTGTCGCGCAGTATAACGATACACTGACGGAGCCTTCTGATGCTCATTCGCGAGCTGTCGCGGAAGGCGTTCTTTACCTTGAACTCCCAGACATAGCTGAAATCCGCCTTCACATCGGCGATCTGTCTGCCCTTTTTTCTTGCGCAGGCAGCACGGTACATATCTATGAAGGAACCGGTTATGTTGGCGAGGACCGCGCCGCGATTATCCCTGTCCTGCATGAGCTCGTCAAGGGCGTCAAAGGCAGCCCGCTTGTTGAAAGCTGCCACAGCATCTGCAAGCTTGAAAAATGTGGCGTCGCTCTGCCTGTGCACCAGATTATGCAGTATATCAGCGGTTATCTCGTTCTTTCCTGCATAAGCACAAAGCTTATCTATCTCGTTGCGGATAGTGAGTGTATCAGACTGGCACATCTCTGCAAGCTCCCTGGCGTTGTCAAGAGAGATAAGACTGCCCCTTGCGGATACGCTGGCAGCTATGTCCTTTGCAAGCTCGTTTTCCGTCTTTACGGGGCACTCCACAGACTCGCCCACCTTGGCAGCGTAATCGGAGAGCCTCTTGTTCTTGTCCTTGATAACAGACTTACCCGTTTTGAAGTCATTCTTCACAGGCACCTCAAAACCTGTGACATTAAAGATAACGACGGTCTGGGGCGGTATATCCTTCAGGGCGTCCATGACCTTCCTGTTTATATCCTCAGCCTTGAGACCTGCCATGTTTTCACGGGGCTTTTCAAGGTTGTAATCGTTTACAAGTATGCAGTTGTAGTCCGACATCATGGGCATCATCTGCATCATGTCATAGAACTCGGAAATGTCAAAATACCGTCCCTCAAGCCTGTTGAGGGCAAAGTCTTCGTTATCGCCCACCGCTGCCTTTATTATCAGCCCGGTCAGTTTTTCCACCTCGGGAACGTTCTTTCCGAAGATATAATAAAGATTTTTCAGCTCGCCCTTTTTAAGCTGAGCCCTGATAGTCTTTGGGTCTGTCTGTGGCATTACAGCCTCCTTATATCAAAGCTTCCCTTCTCAGAAAGCCATATCTCAAAATTATTGCCTTTGTCCGTATATATAACGTTGTTGGGAGCAGTCTCCCCGTCAGCTTTACCGTATACTACAGTAAGTCCGCTGCTTGCAGGCATATCATTTCCCGACTTTTCTATGACTACTTCTCCTTCGCCGCCGCTTATAGAGAGAGTCCCCTCTGCAAGGGATATGGTGCAGCTCCGGCTCTCAATGGAAAAACCATCCTCGCCCATATACCGAAGCTGAGAATATGGCTCCTGAGAGACTATCTCCCCCTCGGCCAGCCAGCTTCCCGTCTCGGTAAACTCAAATGCGCCAAGATACGAAGCGTAAGCGGACTCTGCCCTGTTGGAGAGAAGGATAGTGTCAACTTTTTCTATTCCGCTGCGTGTAAGATATTTCCGCACATACTCCGCTGAGCGATAGTGTCCGCTCAGGTCGGCAACGGTAACATCTCCCCTGTCATTTATCACAACAGCCGCGTTATTGCCTCTGCCAAGCACTGCAACTATAAGACGGTCATTGCGCTCCATGCGAATGAGACCTGCGGTCACAAACATGAAAACTGCTGCTGCGGAAACTGCCGCAACAGTGAAGTGTCTGCTTCTGAAAACTGCAAAGGCAAACACTACCATGACAGAACATATTATGAGCCCGTACATCAGAGCGGTGCTGCCTGCGGAAAAGTGAGTTATCCTTATCCTTGCTGCTCCGTCAGAAATACGCAGTATAACGTCATTGATGAGTTTTGATATGAACAGTATATCTACTACTCCGCCTGTGAGAGCGTAGAGGAGTCCGATTATCACGGAAAATGAACACAGCGGCACCAGCAGCACGTTTGTCAGCGGCGAGATAAGAGAGGTCTCGTCAAAATATAAAAGCGACATCGGAAACACGCAAACAGTAGTACACAGCATGGTGGCAAAGCTGACCGCCGCCTTCTGAGGAAAGGTCTCACGGGGCATTTCCTTCGTCATATAAGGTGCGGCAACGCCGATACCGAAGGTACCTGTCAGTGACATGAGAAAGCCCTCATCATAGATAGAATAGGGAGACACAAGGCATATCAGCAGAGCGGCGCCCGCAAGTGAATTGAAGGTATCGTTCTGGCGTCTGAAAATCCGCGCTCCGTATAGGAAGTTCATCATCACAGCCGCTCTTATGGCAGAAACGGGATAGTTCGCCATAGCGGTAAGGAACAGGAGAAGTACCTCCATGACCGCAAAGGAGATATACTTATTCACACGGCAGCGCTTCAGTATGAACATGAGCACAAGGACTGCCACGGAAACATGAAGTCCCGAAACCGCAAGGATATGACCTATCCCACAGCGATATACGGCAGTCTTAACGTTATCGTCCATGCCGCGCTTCTCGCCGAAAACCATTCCCGCCAGCAGGTCTCCGCTGTCACCGCCGAGGGCAACACCAAAATCAAATATGATCTGCTCGCGGTAGCTGCTTATAAGACGAACGAGTCTTCGGCTTCGGAAAGGCTCAGCAGTAACGTCCTTTGCATTTGCAGCTGTGAGGAATACGCCCTCAGACCTATAATAGCTCTCACTGTCGAAAAGGAAATCCTTTGACGGTTTCGCGAACTGACAGCTGCCTATTGCTATCATATCACCGCGGTCAGCCTCAAGCTCTCCGCCGTAGAAACTTACCTTAGCGGGAATATCGCCGTTTATCCTGCCATCAATGATATAGGAGGAGTTGTTTCTGCTGTAACGGTATACTTCTGTGACCTCTCCGCGGAAGCTGCCTTCCCTGCCGTCCATTTCTATGGCAGGTTTATAACGGACTGCGGTGTAGATACTGAACACAGAGACCGCAGACACAAAGAATACAGCAAGCATGATATAGTCCCCTGCTTTAAAGCCGTATTTTCTGCCCGCTAAAAGAGCTGCTGCAAGAATAAGTGAAAGTATCACCAGGCACGGGATATCTGAAAAAAAAGGAAGCGAAAAACAATCCCGCCATATACGCTGCCGCAGCTCCAATCATTTTTCGCTTCATAATTCTATTCCTTATTTAAAGAAGAGCGGTAATTTCTCGAGGAAAGCAATATCCTTCCTGTCCGCTGCATCGCCCTCTGCAAGGACTGCGGATCTGCCTGAGATCTCGCCGCCCGCAGCAGCTGTGAGCTTTTCGAGAGCTATGAGAGACTCGCCTGTGCTGATAACATCATCTACCAGGAGCACCTTCTTGCCCTTCAGCATTGCAGCCTTTTCCTGTGAGAGGTAAAGTGTCTGCTCTGCTGCTGTGGTGATAGACTTTACGGTTACCGCAATGGGATCTGTCATGTAGAGCTTAACAGACTTTCTTGCAACTACATAGGGCTTTCCGCTCTGTCTTGACATCTCATAAGCAAGGGGAATTCCCTTTGACTCAGCTGTGAGGATAATGTCAAAATAGGGAGACTTGTCAAGAAGCTGCTCAGCAGCAGCAACTGTCAGCTCTACATCAGAGAACATAACGAAAGCCGCAATATCTATCTTGTCATTGAGAGGACAGAGAGGGAGTTCCCTCTCCAGTCCTGCAATAGTCATTTTATATGAACCTGCCATAATAATGCTCCTTATTCAGTTTTGCCGAGGGACTCGGGTCCCCAGCCCATTTTTACGCCGCCGAGAAGATGGAAGTGAAGGTGCTTTACTGTCTGACCGGCGTCATCACCGCAGTTGTTGATGATGCGGTAGCTCTCATAGCCCTGCTCCTTGGCGATCTTTCCTGCTGCCTCAAATACCTTGGCAACTACAGAGGAGTTCTCCTCAGTGATGTCATTGGCACTTGTTATATGAACCTTGGGTATTATGAGAATGTGCATGGGGGCGATAGGAGCAATGTCCTTGAAGGCATAAACGAATTCGTCCTCATATACCTTTGTACTTGGTATCTCGCCGTCGATTATCTTACAGAATAAACAGTCCATATTGATCCTCCTCTGTTTTATGGGTCAGTTATCTGACCTTTATTACTTCATTGTATCGGCAACAACATCTGCAAACTTAGCCATCGCCTCGTCGATCTTGGTTATGTCTCCTGCACCTGCCATAGCGCCGTCGGGCTTTCCGCCGCCCTTGCCGCCTGTTACTGCAGCGATCTCGCGGACGATCTTGCCTGCGTTAGCGCCCTTTGCAACAGCGTCCTTGGTGCATACGCAGTAGAATGTGCCCTTTTCGCCCATAGTACCGGCAAAGAGTGCGATGATAGCCTCGTTCTTATCCTTGACACTGTCGCCCAGCTTTCTGAGTGCATCGGGTGTGGAGCCGTCCATTCTTGCGGAAACTATCTTCACGCCGCTTACTTCCTTGGCGTTGTCAAAGAGAGCAGCTGTCTTGGAGTTAGCGATCTGCTGTGTAAGGCTTTCAAGCTTCTTGTCCTTCTCCTTGGACTCAGCAGCTATTGCTGCACACTTCTCGGGAAGCTCGTTTACGTTGGCAAGCTTCAGAGCCTTTGCAGACTTGGCGATAGTGCTCTTGAACTCGTTGAGGAGAGCGATAACGTTGAGACCTGTTACAGCCTCGATACGTCTAACGCCTGCTGCCACGGAGCTCTCGGAAACTATCTTGAAAAGTCCGATCTGTGATGTATTGGATACATGAGTACCGCCGCAGAACTCGATGGAGTTATGTGCGGTTACGACTCTTACTGTGTTGCCGTACTTCTCGCCGAAGAGAGCCATAGCACCAAGCTTTCTTGCCTCCTCGATAGGCATTTCCTCCATAGTTACGGGGAATGCAGACATGATCTCGGCATTTACGATGTCCTCGACCTTTGCTATCTCCTCATCGGTCATAGCGCTGAAGTGGTTAAAGTCGAAACGGCAAGCCTTCTCATTGACAAGCTGTCCTGCCTGGTGAACGTGGTCACCAAGTACCTGTCTGAGTGCGTGCTGGAGAAGATGTGCTGTGGTATGGTTGCGCATGATAGCCATTCTGCGATCCTTTTCGATCTGAGCGATAACGTTGTCCCCCTTGGAAAGACTGCCCTGCTCGATAGTAGCGATGTGGAGGAAGTGTCCCTCAGACTTGATAGTATCGTCAACAGCGGCGATGTTCGCACCGTTCAGGAGCATACCTGTATCGCCTCCCTGTCCGCCGCTCTCAGCGTAGAAAGGAGTTACATCAAGAACGATAACTACATTGTCGCCCTCAACGGCAGTCTCCACCTCAACGCCGTCCCTGTAAATAGCAAGTATCTCAGCTTTGTCGGCTTCAAAGTCTGTATAGCCTGTGAATATAGTTGCAGGTGCATCGACCTTTATGCTGTTGTCAGCCCATGATGAGCCTGCCTTTGCAGCGTGGTCAGCCTTTGCTCTTGCTCTCTGCTCCTTAGCCAGCTCTGTGAAGCGGTCGCGGTCCACAGTGTAGCCCTTTTCCTCGCAGATCTCCTCTGTAAGGTCAATTGGGAAGCCATATGTGTCGGAGAGCTTGAAAGCATCGTCGCCTGAGAGCACCTTGCCGCCCTCAGCAGCAAGCTTATCTGTGAACTGGTTGAGGAGCTCTGTACCCTTGTCGATAGTCTTTGCGAAGGCTTCTTCCTCAACGCCGATGATCTTCTTTATGTAGTCGCGCTTCTCAGCAAGCTCGGGATAAGCGTTTGCATTCTCGTTTATAACAGTGTCGCATACATCGCAAAGGAAAGGCTTTGTTATGCCTAAGAGTCTGCCGTGACGAGCTGCTCTTCTAAGAAGACGGCGGAGAACATAGCCTCTTCCTTCGTTTGAAGGAAGGATGCCGTCGCCTACCATGAATGTAGTGCTTCTGATATGATCAGTGATAACACGGAGAGAAACGTCAGTCTTGGTGTTCTTCTTATACTCAACACCGGCTATCTTTGAGATGTGCTTCATTATGTTCTGGACAGTGTCTACCTCGAAGATATTGTCAACGCCCTGCATTACACAGGCAAGTCTCTCAAGACCCATACCTGTATCAATGTTCTTGTTCTTCATCTCAGCATAGTGACCTTCACCGTCGCTGTCGAACTGGCTGAATACAAGGTTCCAGATCTCGATGACTCTGTCGCAGTCGCTTGCCTGCTCAAAGTTCTCAAAAGGACCGTAAGCCTCGCCGCGGTCGAAATGGATCTCTGAACATGGGCCGCAGGGACCTGAACCGTGCTCCCAGAAGTTGTCCTTCTTGCCGAGACGGATTATCCTGTCGTGAGGAATACCGATGTGGTTCTCCCAGATCTGCTCAGCCTCGTCATCGCTCTCGAAAATAGTGATCCAGAGCTTCTCAGCAGGGATCTCAAGAGTCTTTGTAAGGAACTCCCATGCCCACTCGATAGCCTCTGTCTTGAAATAGTCACCAAATGAGAAGTTGCCCAGCATCTCGAAGTATGTACCGTGACGTGCTGTCTTGCCCACGCTTTCGATATCGGGAGTTCTGATACACTTCTGGCAGGTTGTCACTCTCTTGTTGGGAGGAGTAGCCTGTCCCAGGAAGAACTTCTTCAGAGGAGCCATACCCGAATTTATAAGAAGCAGGCTCTTGTCGCCCTGAGGAACCAGGGAAGCGCTTGCCATTCTTGTATGGTTCTTGCTTTCAAAGAACGAAAGATACTTTTCACGTAGATCGTTAAGACCTGTCCACTGCATAAATATATCTCCTTTAATAAAAATATAAAACTTAGCAATACAAAAAAGCCCCGCCGCCAAATGGGACGAAGGCTCTCGTGGTACCACCCAAATTTGAAGGAGCACAGCCCCTTCCTCAATATCCTTAACGCAGAAATACGCCCTGATTTCTCAGAGTAGCTCAGGGGCAGCACCCGTCCTGCGGATAAAGGCTCACACCAACCGCCTTCTCTCTGAACTCCGCTTACAGACAGTCAATCCCGTCATTGCAATACACATATATTATAACGCTGTTTTTCGAAAATGTCAACTATTTCACAAAAAAATTACTGCATTATTTCTCATTTTCAAGGTCCGCTATCCTCTCGGCTATCCTCCTGAATACTGGTGCAGCAGCATCGTTGCCGTAGCCGCCGTTCTCGATGAGTACTGTAACTGCATATTTCGGCTTTCTTGCAGGGAAAAATCCTGTTATCCATGCGTGACATAACTCCTCCCCTTTCTCGTCGTATCTGCCTGTCTGTGCAGTTGATGTCTTGGCACCCACGCTTATCTTTTTAGTCCTCGCCTTGGAATTGTCATTCTCACGGACCGCAAGCACCATCATCTTTCTGAGGGCTTCGGCGTCATCGGTGCTCATTACCTCAGATAGCTGAGGAAGCTTCTCGCCGCTGACCGCGGTGCCGTCCGCAGTAAGTCCCTTTATCAGTCGAAGCACTGGCATTTGTCCGCCGTTTGCTATGGCACAGGTAAGCTGGGTTATCTGGAGAGGTGTGGCGGTCAGCCTCCCCTGCCCGAAGGCAAAGTTTGCCAGCTCCGCAGGTACGGAAAGCTCATCACAGGTGGGCAGCACTCCGCCCGAACCCGTAATGCCTGCACAGAGGTAATTTTCCCTGCCGAAGCCAAGATAGGTCGCCTTTCGCCTGTACTTTTCAATATCCAGGCATTGCGCCAGGTCTATGAAGTAGGTGTTGCAGGAATTTGTCATAGCCTCTGACATATCCTGCAAGCCATGACCGTCCAGCTTGTGGCAGTTGAACTGTCTGCCGCCGATGTCGATACTGCCGACACAGCTGTACATATTGCCGCCCAGTCCCTGATCAAGGGCAGCGGCTGCAGTGACAAGCTTGAAAACGGAACCAACGCTGTAGGAGTACAAAGCGCGGTCTATCAGAGGACTCCTGTTGTCTCTGAGCGCCTGCTCCATATTTGCAGGGTCATAATCGGGGAAGCTCGCCATTGCCAGTATATCTCCTGTTTTTACATCCGCACAGACTATTGCGCCCGTATCTATATTCCTGCCGCAGTCCTCGCATATCCGCTGTATATCTTTGTCAAGAGTGAGGACAACCCCGCTTTTATATGACTCCGAGCGAAAGACCTTCTTACCGTCGCCGATGAGAATATTACCGAAGCCGTCGGTGCTGTAGGTAACGCTGTTCTGGGGAAGGTCTCCGCGAAGAAGCGAATCATAGGCATATTCAATTCCGTCAGCTCCCGCCCCGTCGGAAAGGTAGCCCACGATATGCCTTGCTGTCTGGTTTTCGGAGTACCTTACAGGTACGGTAAATATAGTAAGCCCCTCCTCCTCAAGGGCTTTGTCGCTGCAGAGGAACACAAAGGGCTGCCCTTTGTCAAAATCATCAAGGAAGCTTTTTCTGTCAAGGGCATAGGCAGCTGTTTTCTCTCTGTCCAGAGCCGAGGGTACTGCCACCGCCGCCTTTTGCAGCTCGGCGTTGACTATGGGACGCATTTCCCTGTCATAGATAGTCCCCTGGCAGCTTCCTGCCTCTATAGTGACCGAGTGGTCTGTGTAGCTCGCAGGCATAGCTGCTCCCTCATAGGAAATACGGTAGAAATTGCCTGCAAGCACTGCAAAGACAATAAAAAACGCAGCTGTCAGCAGTATAACGCCGTGCTCTCCTCTTTTCCTTACCATTTTATCACCTCATGGTAAGTCTTGGCGGTTGAACTCGCTTTATTCAGTACTGAGCAGCTGCCAATATAAAAAAACGCCCCGAGGCGTTACAAAAGCGCTTCGGGGCATTGTATTACCAACTTATTTCTCATGTGGCGTGACTTTTTATTCGAGTATTACCGTAAAGGGACCGTCGTTGAGAAGTTCCACCTTCATGTCAGCGCCGAAGGAGCCTGTTTCAACGTGCTTGCCCTTGCTGCGGAGATACTCCACGAAATACTCGTACAATGCGTTTGCCTTTTCTGGCTTGGCTGCCTGTATGAAGTTTGGGCGGTTTCCCTTGCGGCAGTCCGCATACAGCGTGAACTGAGGAACTACAAGCATCTCTCCACCTACGCTGTCAAGGTCCAGATTTATCTTGTCATTCTCGTCGGAGAATATGCGCAGTCCCGATATCTTGTCGGCAAGTCTGCGGCAATCCTCCTCGGTGTCCTCATGACCGACTCCAAAAAGCAGGAGAAATCCCGTATCTATCTTTCCGATGACCTCGCCGTCAACCGCAACGCTTGCGGAGGTCACCCTCTGTAAAACTATCCTCATCTGTTCCTACTTTCTGACTATTTCCATATCGAAGGGCTTCAGCTTCAGCTTGTCCTTCTCTGTGTCGTCTAAAATGCTGAACATTGCCTTGGGGAGAGTTATATCCGCCTCCTGCTCTGAGTTGTTGAAGAAGAAGATATAATCGTCAAGACCGTTTGTCCTTGTGGTGACCTCCACACCCTTAGGAAGGTCCTTGAGACGGGGTATGCCTGTCTGCTTCATGATATTGCCTGCAAACTTCTCATAGAAGTCCATGTGGCAGACTGTGCCGATATAGTACGCAACACCGCTGCAATATCGGTTCATTGTAACGGCAGGCTTTCCGCTGTAGAAGCTGTCCCTGTACTCTGCGTAGGCACGGGCTGTACCCAGCTCAAGAATATCGCACCACTGTCTGCACTTATAGGCATTGCCCGCAAAGTCAACAATGGTCTGTTCCTCCTTGCCTATGGGGTCATACTCGCTGACCTCGGCGCCTATCATCTCTCTGTATACAGTGGGAAGCGGCTCCATGATGCAGTTGTTGCAAGGATCCTTGACACCGCTCCTTGCAGTCATTATGACAGTTCCGCCCTTAATGACATAGCGGTAGATGTTCTCCGCAGAATTCTTGTCATAGACGTACATTGAGGGCGCAACCACTGCCTTGTACTTGGAAAGGTCTGTATCGGGAGGAACTATATCCACGTTCACACCATACTTAGAGAAGGCAGCGTGGAAGTATCTCAGCTGCTCAAAGTAGCTGAAGCCTTCGGTCTGGGGCTGTATTCTGAATGCAGCGGCATTATCGTGAGAATAGAGTATAGCCACGTCGGAAACCAGCTCTGTGGTCTCAATGACGCTGAGCTTCGGAGCAATTCGGCAAAGCTCCGCAAACTCGTTGAATCTGCGCCCGGGAACATTACTGTGGTCGATAAGACCATGCCAGTACATCTCGGCGCCCTTGTTGGCTGTACGCCAGCGGAAGTGCATGACGGTATCGGCTCCGTGAGCCATTGCCTGGAGGGCATATCCCTTTATCTGACCCGGACGGGGGCGTGGGTCCCATAGGCATCCAGCTTCCCGTAGGCCCGCTGAGCTGCTCCATGACCCAGAAATTCTTCTGCTTGACACCTCTCATCATATCAAGATAGAAGGCGTGTGAACTGCTCATCCCCTCGTCATCGGTAAGTCTCACAGGCGGATAATTGTCATAGGAGACAAAGTCCAGATTGCTGAAAAGCTTATAGAAATCGGGAGTATTCTCGCTGAAAAGAGTGTTTGTGGTGACCTTTGCCCTGGGATTTTCACGTTTTATTATCATCGCCATATCATGAGCGAACTTGGCTGTCATATCTGCCGAGAACCTGGTGTACTCCAGACAGAGTGCAGGATTCTGCCATGCCTTCGGGTAGGCATTTGGCGGCTGTATCTGTGATATGTCGCTGTATTCGCCGCTCCAGACTATATTTCCGAAGGCAGCGTTTATGTTGTTAAGGTCATCGTACTTGTCGATGAGCCAGTCACGGAAAAGCCCGCGGCAAACCTCGCAGGTACAGGGATAGGACTCCAGCTCGTTGTCTATCTGCCAGGCGGCGATAGCGGGATTGTTGGCATATCGCTTTGCAAGCTGCTCAGTGATACGCTTTGCATAGTAAAGGAACATGGGCGCATTAAGACACCTGTGAGCTCTTATGCCTGTCTGGAGCCTGCTGCCGTCTGCCCCTACCTGAACTATATCAGGATAGGTCTCATACATCCACAGCGGCGGACAGCTGGTGGGAGTACACAGTACTATGCCCATAGCATGACGTGAGAAGTTGCTTATAGCCTCGTCCAGCCACGAAAAATCGAACTCTCCGTCCTTCGGCTCAAGCCTCGACCAGGCAAACTCGCCAAGTCTTACCAGCCTGACACCTGTTCTTGCCATAAGGTCCGCATCAGCCTTCCATAATTCTCTGTCCCATTGTTCGGGATAGTAATCAACGCCTATTTTCATTATATCCCTCCGCTTTTCAGATGTTATATTCAAGCAGTCCGCAGTTGTCCATGAACCAGTTTGAGAACTGCTCATTTGTCATGTCGTTGAAGTAGGTCTCAATAACACGGCAGACACCTCCGTGTGTGACCAGAAGCACAGTTTTGCTGCTGTAGTCTGCAATAATGTCATCAAGAGCCGAATAGACCCTGTGAGTGAGCTGAAGGAGAGATTCTCCGCTCTTTCCCATTCTCACCGCAAAATTTACCTTGTTCTCCGCGAAGCCCTCGGTGAAGCGGCTCTTGCCTTCATAAGAGCCGTAGTCCCACTCGCGGAACCTTTCCTCCGTGACTACTTCAAGTCCACAGCAATCCGCCACAGCACGGGCAGTCTTCTGCGCTCTTTTCATGGGAGATGCTATGATGATGTCGATAGTTCCCAGCTCAGCGATACGCTCTGCAAGGGCAACTGCCTGCTGCTCACCCGTCTCGTCAAGCTCAATGTCCGTTGTCCCCAGGATGATCTCCTGTTTGTTAAATGAGGTCTGTCCGTGTCTTGTGGAATATATCTTCAATATGCTGCCTCCATTAAAGCCCGCAGGCCTTTTTTATCTCTGCACGGGCGTTGTCCAGCATGAGGTCGCTGGGGTCCTCACCGCCCATAATTCTTGCTATCTCGGATACCCTGCCGTCCATATCGAGCTGCATTACATGAGTTTCAGTGCGGTCACCCACTATCTGCTTCTCGATGAGCAGATGATTGTCTGCCATGACCGCTATCTGAGAAAGGTGGGTAACGCAGATGACCTGACGGACACGTCCTATCTCACGGAGCTTTATGCCTATCTTCTGGGCAGCCTTTCCGCTTACGCCCGTGTCTATCTCGTCGAATATCATGGTGGGGATAGCGTCCTTGTCAGCGATAACGCTTTTGAGAGCAAGCATTATTCGCGAAAGCTCACCGCCTGAGGCTATCCTGGAGATGGGTCTGGGCTCCTCACCCTTGTTGGCAGAGATGAGAAACTCCACCGTATCCATGCCGTTGACCGTGAGCTTGCCCTTCTCATGCTTTACGGCAATGATAACTCCTGCCATATTGAGAAATTCAAGCTCCTCGGTAACTCTCTTTGTAAAGCGCTCCGCAACGGTCTCGCGGTAGTCATAGAGTGCCTTTGCCTGCTCCGTCACCTTATGGAGCAGGGCATCGCGCTTCTCCGCCAGCTCCTTTATCTCGCTGCCCGAACCCTCAAGCTGCATTATCTCGCGGCAGGCATCGTCATAGAGCTTTATGAGCCCCTCGCAGTCAGTGGCGTACTTGCGCTTCATCTTGTTTATGTTGTTTAGCCTTGTGCCCAGATATTCAAGGCGCTGACCGTCCAGCTCCACCTTGTCCGCAAAGGCTTCCAGCTCGGAGGCTATGTCTGCCAGCTCTATTTCAGCGGCAGAAAGCCTTTCGTAAAGGGCAGAAAGCTGTGTGCTGTTATCGGTAAATGCGGCAATTTCGGTCTCCGCCGAGACTATCATATCATTGGCAGTCTCGTCTCCGGTTATAAGGCTGACTGCATTTTTTATTGCTATAAGAGTTTTCTCGGAGTTCTTCGCAGTCTCATACTCTTTCTCAAGCTCATCGTCCTCGCCCTCGCGGAGCTCAAGCTCGCCTATATCGTCTATTATCTCGTTGAGAGTACGGCTGCGCTCCAGACGGGACTGCTCCTGCTTTTTCAGCTCGCCAAGTCGGCGGGCAGTCTGCTGTAGCTCGCGGAAGGTAACTCGGTACTCATCGAGGAGAGTATCGTCTCCGCCGAAATCGTCCAGTATCTGAAGATGCCTGTCGCTGTCAAGGAGTATCTGGTTATCATGCTGTCCGTGGATATTGATGAGCATAGCGCCTATCTCCTTCAGCAGTGCCGCAGAGGCTGTCCTGTGATTTATACGGGAGACGCTTCCGCCGTCTGCGCTTATCTCGCGTGTGACGGTTATCTCGCCTTCATCGTGAGAAATGCCAAGCTCGTCAAGCTTAGCACAGACCTCGTCGGAAAGCTCTGTGAAAAGAGCAGTTATGACTGCCTTGTCACAGCCTGTACGGACTATGTCTTTAGTGCAGCGCTGTCCCAGAACAGCGTTGATACCGTTTATGAGTATGGACTTACCTGCACCTGTCTCACCTGTGAATATATTGAGACGTCTGTCCAGCGGTATCACAGCTTCCTTTATTACCGCCAGATTCTGTATATAGATTTCCTTTAACATTCTGAGAGCTTGCCTCCTCGGAAAAAGCTCGCTGCGGAACTTCTTTGAGAGCTTTTCGCGTCTGCCTCGCTGCGCACGAGAATAAAGATAGTGTCATCGCCTGCGATAGTCCCCACTATGCCCTGATGCTCCACGGAGTCAATGGCGGCACAGGTTCCCTGAGCCATGCCTGCACGACATTTGAGCACTATCGTGTTCATGGCGTAGTCCACAGAGATGACAGCCTCCTCAAACAGAGACTTCTCCGCAGCCGCTGCGGCAGGAAGCGAATAGCGGTAGACTCCGTTCTCGTCTCTCTGCTTTACAAGTGAGAGCTGCTGTATATCCCGTGAAAGGGTAGCCTGAGTGGTCTTTATGCCCCGCTCTGCAAGCAGCTCTATGAGAAGCTCCTGAGTTGCAACAGGCTGTTCGGTTATTATTTCGAGAATTGCTTCATGTCTGCGATTTTTCATAATAAAAAGCTGCTCCTTACTTGATGGGCTTGCACATTTTCTTGCAGAGAGACTCATGGAAGGAATTTCCGATGAGGTTTACAAAATTGATATTGTTCTTTCCGCGGCAGATGTCTATGGACTCCCCTATGCCAATACTTGCGAAATGCTCTCCGTCAACGCTGATGACCATTGAGTCGTCACGGGTGGTGGTATCCTTCATTCTCAGCTTTCGCGAGGGACTGAACATGGTAGCTCTCGAGAACAGCGAATGAGGGCATATAAGGGTCATTTCTATACATTCAAGGTCAGGCTCGATAACGGGACCTCCTGCCGAAAGAGCATAAGCCGTAGAGCCCGATGGAGTGCTGAAAAGCACACCGTCTGCACGATAGCGTCCTATGAGGTACTCATCTGCGTAGACCTCAAAATCGCATATATGGAAGCTTCCCGACCTTGCAGACACTTCGTTGAGAACAGTGGCAGTTATATCTCCCTGCTCACCGTGATAAACAACATCGAGGGTCATGCGCTGGGATATCTCATACTCTCCTGTAGTAAGAAGACTCAGCTTGTCCAGCTGGTCGGCTTCAAGTCCTGCCATAAAGCCGAGAGTTCCCGTGTTTATGCCAAGAAGCTTTGTATCTGTTCCGATAAGGAGCTTTGCACAGCGCAGGATAGTTCCGTCGCCGCCGATAGCCAGCACTATGTCCGCAGTCTTAGCAGACTCGGATATATCTTCAAATATGATATGGGGCTTATCGGAGAAGTCCTTTCTGAATATCTCGCTTACCGAGACATCTATCCCGCAGTCCGCAAGCACATCACAGGCCTCACGGGCACAGGTGAGGGCATTTGGTTTCTGAAAATTAGGGTACAATGCTGCCTTCATAACCGCACTCCTTAAAGTTTACTGAAAGAGCTGTCTGTCAGCTCCCTGAAATCATGTATCACGGGCTCCCCTGCGCTCTTGCGCAGCTTCACCAGATACTCTATATTCCCGCTGCCTCCCCTTACGGGAGAGAAGGTGTATTTTTCCGTTATAAAACCAATGGACGATGCAAAGCTGTCTATCTCAGAGAGCACGCGGATATGAACCTTTCTGTCCTTTACGATGCCCCGCTTGCCTATATCGCTCCTGCCTGCCTCAAACTGTGGCTTTACCAGCACCGCAGCCACGGCGCCATCTTTCAGCAGCTCATAGACCTTGGGCAGTATCTTCGCAAGTGAGATGAAGGATACGTCCACGGAGACGAAGTCAGCCTGGCCGCCTATGTCATCGGCAGTGACCTCCCTTATGTCGGTACCCTCCATATTAACGACTCTCGGGTCTGCTATAAGAGACTGTGCAAGCTGACCGTGTCCCACATCGACGGCAAAGACCTTTTCTGCTCCCTGCTGAAGCATAAAGTCGGTAAATCCGCCTGTGGAAGCGCCTATATCGAGACAGACCTTTCCTTCAAGGTCAAGTCCGAACTCTGAGTAAGCCTTTTCAAGCTTGAGAGCACCCCTGCCCACATAGGTGTCGGTCTCGGAGGTCTCTATCCTGTCATCAGGTAAGACCTCATCCGAGGGCTTTTTAGCGACCTTGTCATTGACAGTGACACTCCCTGAGCGTATCATTTCCTTTGCACGTTCACGGCTCCTTGCAAGTCCCCGTGACACAAGCTCGCTGTCAAGCCTTGCCATTGTTTTTTCTCCTGTTTCTGATATAATCCGCCATTTTATCGTCGGTAAGTCCAAGCTTTTCAAGACATGACCTTACGGATGCCTGCTTTACAAAACCATGGGCGGTAACTCTGCTGTAATCTCCGCAGTAGCCCAGCTCAGAGAGTATATCTCCTACCTTTTCGGAAATACTTCCCTCGCCAACAGACTCCTCAAAAAAGATAATGCGCTTATATCCGCTTATCTCGTCGCCCAGGTCATCGTCCAGAGGGAATATCCTTGTGAGCTTGAGTATATCGCAGCTTATGCCATCAGCCTTCAGCGCCTGCTGAGCCTTGTAGGCTTCGTTGTAGAGCCTTCCGTAGGTTATGATGAGAGTATCGCTTTTCTCCTCACGTATGAACAGGTGCTCGGTAGTCAGATGGAATTCGCTGAATTCGACCTTTTCAGCACCTCGCGGATACCTTACGGCAGCCAGTCCCTTTTCCTCGTATATAGCCTTTTTCATGCACATCTTCATCTCGGAGTAACATGAGGGTGAGAATATAACAGTATTTGGGATAGAGGTAAGCATGGGCACATCAAGGAGTCCCTGATGGGTCTCGCCGTCCTCACCCACTATGCCCGCACGGTCAACACCGAGAACAACATGGAGCTTTCCGATAGCAACATCATGCACCAGCTGGTCATAGGCTCTCTGGAGGAATGTGGAATAGACTGCAAACACAGGTGTCATGCCCATGGAAGCCAGTCCGCCTGCAAAGGTAACGGCGTGCTGCTCGGCAATTCCGACATTGAAAAATCTGTCGGGGTACTTGAAATGGAAGAACTGGAGTCCCGTTCCGTACTTCATAGCCGCTGTGATAGCGCAGAGCTTGTCGTCCTTTTCAGCCAGTCTCACCAGCTCCTTACCGAAGACGGTGGAATAGCTGTCTGCGGGAGCCACCTCGGGATTTCCCGTAGCTATGTCGAATTTTGAGATACCGTGATACTCTCCGGGGTTCTGCTCCGCAGGGATATAGCCCTTTCCCTTGACTGTCTTGACGTGAATGAACACAGGCTGGTGATAGGACTTTGCCATGTGGATGACTTCCTCAAGCTCGGAGAGGCTGTGACCGTTTACAGGTCCCAGATATATGAAGCCCATGTCCTCGAACATGGTGCTCTGTTCAAGAATGTTGGATTTTACCGAGTCCTTCACATTCTTGATACCCTTGGCAACGCTGGTTCCCACAAGTGGGATCTTCTCCAGACCACGCTCCACCGCCCTCTTGGTGTGGAGGTATTTCTCGGTATTGCGCAGTGAGGTCAGGTACTTGGACACTGAACCAACACTCTTGGAAATGGACATATTATTGTCATTGAGAATGACAATAAGGTTTCTCTGTTTGTCACGTCCGCAGTTGTTCATAGCTTCGTAGAACATTCCGCCTGACATAGCGCCGTCACCTATTACAGCCACCGCATAGTTGTCCTTGCCCTGGAGCTTCATAGCCTCGGCAATACCGCAGGCTACGGACACAGATGTACTGCTGTGACCACTGATAAACGTGTCATGCTCCGACTCCTCAGGCTTGGGAAATCCCGAAATGCCGCCCTCCTGACGAAGCGTGGAAAAACGGTCCAGACGTCCCGTAAGTATCTTGTGGGTATACGCCTGATGTCCAACGTCCCAGACTATCTTATCCTCGGGAGAGTTAAAATTGCGGTGTATAGCCATTGTCAGCTCAACAGCGCCGAGATTTGACGCAAGATGACCGCCTGTCTTTGAAACGGTGGAAATAAGCAGATTTCGTATCTCCTTGCACAGTGCCGAACACTGGGGCAGCGTCAGCTTTTTAAGATCCTGCGGCAGCTCCAGATCCTCAAGAGTCACCTTATCATTGTTATTTATATTATCCTTCATTTTATACGAAATGCGGAGAATGCTCCGCAGCTCCTTTGCTTTAATTCTTTCTTCTCAGAAGCATTTCCGTCAGCTGTGTGAGGAATGCGTCGTTACCGAATTTTTCAAGGCAGCCGAGAGCTTCGTCTGTCACTGCGTTTGCTATTTCCTGCGCCTTTTCAACTCCGTAAAGAGTAACAAATGTGGTCTTGTTCTCCTCCTCGTCGCTGCCCACAGGCTTGCCCAGCTCCTCAGTGGTGCTGGTAACATCGAGTATATCGTCAACTATCTGGAAGGCAAGTCCAAGCTTAAAGCCGTACTCGGCAGCAGCGGAAATGGTCTCATCATCTGCTCCCGCACAGATACAGCCCATCATACAGGAAACAGCAATGAGCTGACCTGTCTTGTGCTTGTACATATTGCGCAGATTAGCCTCGTCAACGTCGCTGCGCTCCTCGTTCTCCATATCAATGACCTGTCCGCCTATCATGCCTGCTCTGCCAACAGCCTTTGCCAGACATGAGATCATCTTCACCTTCTGGTCGCTGGTGAGGTGGTCGTCATTTGCGATAATCTCGAAGGGCTGAACAGAAAGAGCATCGCCTGCAAGAATAGCCATTGCCTCGCCGAAAGCCTTGTGGCATGAGGGCTTTCCGCGGCGGAAGTCATCATCGTCCATCGCGGGAAGATCGTCATGTATAAGCGAGAATGTGTGTATCATCTCAATAGCCGCAGCAGGTGCGCAGGCATTCCTGTAGTCGCCGCCAAGAGCGTTGCAGAAGGCATAGACCAGCACAGGGCGGATACGCTTGCCGCCTGCCTCCAGAGAGTAGTTCATGGCATCGATGAGATTTTTCTGAGCCGCCATTTCCTCCGAATGAAGGTTATAATTCTTCAGGTTCTCCTCTGTGAACCTGATATACTCATTGAGTTTTTCCTTAACGTCTGTCATATTCATTCCTCTGACGGAGCTTCTCCGCCGTCCTCCGTAATTTTTATCTGTGCGCTGTCAAGCTGCTTTCTGCACTCTGCTGAGAGCTTAACGCCCTCACCGTAGAGCTCCACAGCCTTCTCCAGCGGTATATCGCCTTTTTCAAGCTCTGAGACTATCTGTCTCAGTCTTGTCATATTGTCCTCAAAAGTAACTTTCTTTGCCATTTTATCACCATTTATCAGTAATTTCAGCCTCTGCGCCGCCGCTGCCGAAGGTTATCTTCACCTTGTCGCCCTTGTTAAGGCTGTCGGAGCTGCTGAGCAGCTTGTCTTCCTTGTAAACCAGAGAATATCCTCTTGACAGAACCTTCAGCGGACTGAGGCTGTCAAGCTTTGCTGCCTTTTCGCCAAGCTGTCTTTCAAGCCTGTCCATGTACCGCAGAAACGCAGTGTCACGGCGCTTGTCCAGTGAAGACAGCCTCTCTCCCGTCAGCTTCAGTCTGTTGTCGGGAGACTGTGCCGCAAGACGGGCATTCAGTGCAATAAACCTGTCCGTGCTCCTGTCCAGTACCGCCAGGGCAGCCTTCTCATATCGGCGCTCCAGTATGCCTATCTTCTCATATAGAACAGATATATCGGGAGCTGCCAGCTCTGCCGCCGCTGACGGGGTAGGAGCTCTCAGGTCTGCTGCAAGATCGGCAATGGTGAAGTCGGTCTCATGTCCGACAGCCGAGATAACAGGCACCTTGCAGTTATAGATCGCATAAGCTACCTTCTCGGTGTTGAAGGCGCTGAGATCCTCGCTGGAGCCTCCGCCTCGTCCGACTATGATAACGTCGCAGCCTGCGGCTTCCGCGCGGAGTATCCCCCTGCACACGGACTCAGGAGCTCCCTCGCCCTGGACCAGTGCATTCACGGCGTAGATCTCGCCAATTGGATATCTCCTGGAAAGAACGTTGATGATATCTCTTACCGCAGCACCGCTGAGAGAGGTGACTGCGCCGATCTTTTGGGGCATTGAAGGTATAGGACGCTTATGAGCAGTGTCAAAAATGCCCTCCTTTTGCAGTCTTCGTTTCAGCTGCTCCAGAGCTGCTCCCTGAGTGCCTGCGCCCTCGGGGATAATATCATTCACATAGAGCTGATAGGCTCCGTCACGCTCATAGACTCCGATACTTCCCGAAACTATTACAGCCATCCCGTCCTCGGGAGCAAATTTAAGCCGTGACGCAGCACTTGCGAACATCACCGCCTTTATGGCGCTCTCGCTGTCCTTCAGTGTGAAGTACACATGGCCGCTGCGGAAATGCTTCACATAGTTTGAGATCTCCCCACGGACCATGACGCCTTGTATGTTCCTGTCATTTTTCAGTATAGAGCTGATGTATCTGTTTATCTGTGTAACTGTGATTACAGGCATCACTTTTCTCCTGTACTTTTAAGATAGCCGTATATCGCCACTCCTGCCGCATTGTCGCAGGAAAACTGCGGCTCTGCAAAGCTGGCTGATGGATATCGGGAAATTATCCTGTCACGGATAATAACGTCCGACATGACACCTCCCGCAAAAACAAGGGGCAGCTCCCCGTGCTTTTCCACGGCGTAAGCTGTCATGGCGATAATTGTCTCTGCAATAAAATCAAGGCAGTATCTCGCTGTATTCCCGGGAGACTCCCCGTTTTTCAGCATACTGCCGCACTTATTCTCAACTCCCGAAAGACAGCAGCCGCCGTCCTTCAGGACAGGTTTAACTTTATAGAGCTTGTCGGCGCCTGCCGCAAGCTTTTCCAGCTCAGCGCCGCAGGGAAAACGCAGTCCCAGCATGACGCCTGTGCGGTCAACAGCCTGTCCCGCCTTCAGGTCAAGAGACGTGCCGATCTCCGTAATGGAGAGAACATTCTCCTCATCAGGCTCGCACAGCAGGCAATCGGTAGTTCCGCCGCTGACATGGAAGGCTATGAAGGGCTCCTTCACAAGCTCAAGCCTGTCTGCGGAATAGAGTGCCGCAAGGATATGACCTATCTGGTGGGAGGTAGTGAACAGCTTTGCTCCCGTAACAGCTGAATATGAGCGAGCAAAGCCCTCTCCGCAGAGGAAACATGGCATATAAGAGCCTTCAATATTGCGCGGTCTTGCGGACGCCGTCACAGTCATGGGAGTACCAAGACTGTTGTCACCGAAAAGCTTCTCGATCATATCGGGAAGCTGCTTTGTGTGATGGAATACCGCGTCGCTCTGTCTCAGTCCAAGCTCCCCCTCCTTGACGAGAAGGAGCTTCTTTGCCTGGTATATCCTGTTTTCCTCGCTGACATAAACTGCCGCCGAGGTGGTATAATTGCTGGTATCTATACCGAGAAACTCAGGCATCGGGAGTCTCTTCCTTTCGGGTATCTCTCGAAAATGCACCAAGAACTCCGTTGATGAAGGCAGTATCCTCCTGATATGTATACATCATGGAGAGCTTGATAGCCTCGCTGATAGCCGCATTCATGGGAGTATTGTCATCGTAGAGAGACTCATACATAGCAATGCGGAGTATAGCAAGATTAAGCTTTGAGATACGGGAAATACTTCTGGACTTGCTGTACTTTGCAATTATGCTGTCCAGCTCCTCTGCGTGAGTGAGAGTACCCTCGACGATCTTCTTAACCTCGTCGTTGACGGTTATCTCGTCGATCTCCTCAGCGATCTCATAGAGCTCGTTTATATCATCGTCGCGCAGAAGCTGCTCAAAAACCAGCTTGAATGCGCTGTCTCTTATTTCACGTCTTGTCATTTACATTCTCCTTTATTGAACGGTACATGAAAACCATACCGTCTATTCCTTCAAATCCGTTTTTCAGGTAAAACCTTTCACTTGGGTATCCTCTTGCAGTCATGAGAGCCATAGCCACAACACCCTCACGCCGCATTTCATCAGCCGCGTATTCCATGACAGCAGTCCCCGTGCCCTGCCTCTGTACTGATGGCGACACGCAGAATTCGTCTATGACGTACTCGTCACCGTGGAGATAGGTGAGCCTCCTGCCGCAGAGTATCGCCTGTATCTCGCCGTCTTCTTCGGACACATAGCCCACTGACTGGGGAGCTGACATGAGCTGAGAGATCCTTTCAGCCGCAAGCCCGGCAGTCCATTCCTCTTTCCATGGCTCCGCGGCGAAGGCAGAGCGGAAGACCTCAGCTGCTCCGCCAAGGTCATCCGATCTGTACCTGCGGATCATTCAAAAACTACTCCGCTTACTGTAACGTTTACTCTTGCAACGGGGATGCCTGTCATATTCTGCACATTCTCCTTGACTACCGTCTGGACCTCCTGTGCAACGTTGCAGGCCTTCTCGCCGCTCTTAATGACTATCTTCATGTCGATAGCAGCAACATCGCCCATCATGCTGATCTTTATGGGACCGTTCTTTCTGAGCTTGCTCATCTTGCCCACTTCTCCGCCAAGACCCGCAACGCCCTTTACGTCCTGTGCCGCAAGCTTTGCGATAGCTATGAGCACATCCTCTGATATTTTAAGTCTGCTTGATACCTCAGGCTTCATCTCTTCAACTTCCATAATGGACCTCCGTTGGCACATATTTGGGTGTATCTTTTAATCAATACTATGCTTACACCCTTACTATTATATTATACCAAATATTTTCGCTCAGTTCAACTATTTCACCTCAAAAATTCTGATATTTTCTGCGGGAACTTCCGTTTCCCCGAGAATTATCTCCTTTATAGCGGCTGCCTGAGACTTTTCCAGCCCCTCAGTCTTGACTACGATCTTGGCATTTTCCCCGTCAAGATAGGCGATACAGTCCTGAAATCCCTGTGCTTTGATGAGAGATTCGATAGTTCCCTCGCTTTCGATGAGCTTCGAGACCTGAACTGCGTCCAGAGCATTCACTACCATTTCGTCCTCGGTGACGTCTCCGCCGCCTATCATAGTCTGGAGAGTCTGAACTGCTTCGTCCCGGTCCCTGAGCTTGTCGATACGCGCCTGTGCGAAGTAGTCCCCTGACATTGGCTCGGCCTCAGCGTTCACGAACTCAGTCTCGCCGTAGCGTACCTTCTTCGTCTCCTCCGAAAATACCGCAGAGCCGCCCTCGTCGGGAAGCTTCGGAGAGGCGGTGTAGTTTATGTAGACCGCAACCGCCAGCATGAGTGTGAGACAGGTCATGATTATCTGCTTTTTTCCAATGATAAGTGATGGTTTTTTCATAATTTTTCTCCTTTTATCTTAGTTTTGCAACATAAATTTTTGCCGTTGAGATACCCAGTGCCGCCGAAGCGGCTTTGTACATCTTTTCCCTGACAGACGGACTGTCTCCGCCGTCGCAGACAATGACAGCTCCTGTGACCTCAGGCTTTTCGATGGTCTCCACAATGGGTGACTTCTCGCTTCCGCTGCCGGTCATCACATACTTTTCCTCCTCTTCGATTTTCCCGTCAGAGCGGCTCCTGCGCCCCTCAGATACATAGACGTACCGCTCGCAGCTGCCGAAGGAAAGATATACCCTGACATTGCCTGCACCATCGATACTGCTTAGCAGCTCCCCGAGGCGCTTTTCCGTATCGCTGCACAGCTCATTGGTATCGCTGAGACACATTCCCCTATCCTGATTCTTCAACGCAGCAGCCCTCTTATCGGGTACCAGCGAGGATATCATTATCAGCAGCAGTCCCGCGGCTCCGCAGACAGTCATGAATACAGCCCACTTCCTCTGCTTAAGAAGCTCCCTTGCTTTTTTCAACTATCTCCATTCACGACCTCCGTTTCCTGTCCGAGACTGCTGCGAATTAGCTCTGCGGCGGCATCATTATCCGCAGAGCTGATAATGACTCTACTAATAATTATGCTTCCGTCCTCAAGAATATTAACCTCAGTCTCGATTTTTTCGGTATCTATCCCGGCGGCAGACAGCTGTCCCCTTAGGACTTCGGATATGTTCTCCCCTGTCTGTCTGATAAGCTCCGCATCTCGTACCTGTTCCGCGGCACTGTAATCATTTCCGGTGCCTGAAGGGATATCGGGCAATTCAAGGTTCAAAGCTCCGTCAGATATGACAGCTGTCACCGAAGCTGCAAGTACCAGCTTCATGATGAGCTCTGCCTGTCCTTTCAGCTTTGTGCCGCCTGCTATCATACGAAGTACGCAGATAAGCACCGAAACTACACATACTCCCCCTGCTGCTGATACTAAGTTATCCATCTTAACCTCCTGCGGTCTGTAGTAATATGGCTGTGGAAAGGATAAACATAACTCCGAAGCATACCAGAATGCACTGCGCTATGGCGAGACCGTCATCGAGAGCTTTCAGAAGCTTTTCCATGCTGTCCACCGAGAAAAGCTCCGCTGCAGCTCCCCCGATCCACAGGACACCCCTGAACATCAGTATACGTAACACTGGTGGGAGGAAAATTAACAGCAATGCACCGCAGCCTGCTGTGCCGACAGTGCTCCGTATCACGTCAAAGCTTCCGCGGACTGTAGAATAGGCGTCGGAAACTGCTCCTCCCACAACAGGGACCATACCCGAAACAATAAAACGTGTAGTTTTAGAGGCAGCACCATCTGCCTTGCCCGCAAGAGTGCATTTCATGGTAAGAAGCCCTGTAAACAGCGTCATCGCCACCGTAACCCCCCAGGTTATAAGCTTTTTTGCCAGGCGGACTATACTTCCCAGACTCTCGCCGCCGAAAACGCTTCCGGTGACAGCAAGCATGGTCGATGATGTCACCACAGGCATGAGAATGGCCGTTGAAAACTGTACAAATAATTCCGAAGCACCAAGAACTGCCATATCATATATGCCGGCAGAGTTCACACCTCCCATTGCGGCGGTTATCCCTGCAAAAACAGGTATGAAGACCGCGATGAAGCTTCCTCCCGTTTCCACAGCAGTGACAGCGTTTCCAAGTACGTCGAAAAGCTGCGGAGCTATAACAGTCACAGCTGTCAGCACGCTTACAGTTCCGAATATGTCTGCCGAGTTCTCAAAAATACCGCTTCCTGCACTTTTTAGTGCCGCTGTAATGACAACTACCATGAGAATAGTGCCCAACAGTTTCAGGATCCCGCTTTCCTCAAAGCCTATCCTTTCCATAACCATCTCCGAGAACTCTTTAAAGCCTGCCCCGCTGAGCTCCTCGGTATCAGAGCCAATGTCATTATCGGCGAGAATATCATCAAGCTGAGAGTAAAAACTGTCCGAAGCTGTCACGTTATTCTCTGCACAAGCAGTAATGGGAGCAGCGATGATCAGCAGCAATATAGTTGTAATAATAGCTATTGAATGTCTGTACATGATCCACCTACATCAGCCTGTCCATAAGTGAAAGGAACTCTCCAAGCACAGGCAGACTTATAGCCGCAAGAGCAGCCCTCCCCCATAGCTCGGCAGCAGCTCCCATTGCGCCCTCACCGCAGTCGCGGCACAGCTGGGCAGAAATATGGGTGATACAGCATATCGCCACTGCCTTGAATATGATATTTATGTAGCTCTCGGCAATACCAGCTGAGGTCATCATCGCCCTCAGCTCAGCCAAAGGAGTCTCCAGCAATACAATGGCTGCGATCATTACAGACGCAGAAACTGCTATGGAAACGGCAAGTGAATGCTCAGAGCAATATTGTTTTAAAATAACTGCGATCAGCGCTCCGCAAACGCAGAAAACTCCTACAGAAAAACAGCTGTCTACCATAACCCGAAAACCGATTTTACCCTTTCAAAAAGGTCACCGATCTCGTCGATTATGACCACAAGCACAACTATGAGCCCAGCAAGGGTGGTCATCATAGCCTGTTCCTCACGCTCTGCCCGCTTGAGCACAAGATTGAGCACAGCGACAATTATTCCAGTCCCTGCGATCTTGAAAATCAGATCAATGTCCATTTTTTTACCTCAAATCAATATTATTCCGACAGAAACGCCTGCCATGACACCCAGACTCCGATAGAGCTTCCCCTTTTGCATATATTCCAGCCGTCTTTGCTCCCGAAGCTCCTCCATACGAAGGAGCTGTGAAGTTATAGCGACAAGCTGTCCCTCAGTGTCAGATGTCCCCAGTATAGAGCCAAACTCCCTGAGCACAGCTTTCTCCTCCCCTGGCATATCTTGATCATTGCCGATCGCATCACACCACAGCTTTCTTATATCACAGTCCGTTGAAAACTCCTCTGGAAGCGTATAAAGAAATCTCAGAAAGCAAAGCTCTTCACCCTTAAGCGCCTTTATAATGTGAAAAATGTCAGCTCCGCTTGTCCTGATCATAACAGCGCATGAACGCATGAGCTTTTCAGCCTCATTACATATGCTGACCCGTCTTTTCAGTTTTTTCTGAGTAGTAGATACCGCAGAAAGCTCCGCATAGAATAAGAAAAACAATTGAAAGCAAGCGTAACCACATATCAAAGCCTCACTATTCTGTGGATTTTTCCCGGAGCTGAAGCGCCTTTCAGAAATATAAGACTATGGAAAAAGCCGCTTTCTATAAGCTTTTTGAGCTCAGGACGCTTTAAAAGTTCCTTCTCACTCTCCCCGTGTGAAGTCACAAGGAACCTGACGCCACAACTGAGACCGGCAATTACAGAATCCGCGTCATCCCGTGATGCGATTTCATCGCAGACGATAAGATCCGGCGACAAAGTTCGGACTGCCAGCATAATGCCGCGGCTCCTGCTGCAATTACTGATAATATCAGTAAGCGCACCAACATCATTCTGCGCGGCACCGTCAGCAAAACAGGATATCTCATTACGCTCATCGATAAGGGCAGTTTTACGGATATTCCCGTTAAGTCTGCAAAGCTCCCGAAGTAACGTAGTCTTTCCCGAGTTTACTCCCCCACATATAATAATGTTTCTGTCATAGGTCTCGGAAAAAAGGTTCTCGGCACAGCCAATGACCTGACGTGATAAACGAAAATTCAGTGAACAGAACTCCGCAAGCAACGCTTGCTCAGCAGAGGAATAGCTTCCCGAGACGCCGACTCTGATACCATTGCCAATAACAAAATATCCCTCGGAAAGCTGCTTTCCACAGCTGTGTACAGAATAACGGCAAAGCTTGTCTATACACTCCTTTATATCCTGCCTGTTCACAGTTCAGGAGCTGCTGTCATATGAGGCCGAGAGACTGCCGTTGCTGCTTAAAAACAGGATTTTGTTCGGAAAAACATAAAAAACAGGACCCTTTACACGCAGCCTTATCTCCATCAGATCATCGGGGCAGTTATCCTTCGCAGAAAGGACCAGTTCACGCAGTCTGTGGGACAGATGATCCGCGATAATACCATAGCTTGTACTGTCATTCATTTTCATCAGCTCCTTACGCTAAATATTATGCAGCAGTATTTCGCGGTAGAACAAAAAAAGGACGCCTTTAAGCGTCCATAAAAAAACAGCACACCGAAGTGTGCTGTAATTTTTTTGATCATTCCTTTACGCCGCCCAGAGCAACACCAGCGATGATGAATCTCGAAAGGAGTACGTAAGCGATAATGATAGGAATAATAGAAAGTGCAATTGCAAGATAGATAGCACCGTAATCATTGAACTTATCAGATGACTGGAGAGCGGAAACCATCATAGGAAGGGTCTTCTTCTTCAGATCAACACTGATGAGGATCATGTTAGGTGTATAGAAGTTGTTCCAGCTTGCGATGAAGGCGAAAATAGCCTGAACTGCTATAGCGGGCTTCATCATAGGAATTGCAATAGATAAGAAAGTCCTGAATTCTCCACAACCATCGATTCTCGCTGCTTCAACGATGTCCAGCGGGAATGAAGACTTCATGTATGACCTCATGAAGTAAACGACTGCGGGAGCCGCAATGGAAGGGATGATAAGAGGCCAGTATGTATTTGTAAGCTTAAGATCTGACATAAAGCTTACGAAACCGGCTGAAGTAACCTGCATAGGTACCATCATTACAAGGAGGATAACTGAATAAGCTACTTCCTTGAGTTTGAAGTCGTAAACGTGGATACCGTAAGCAGTAAGTGCTGAGAAGAAAACTGTAAGGAATGTTGAGCAGCAAGTGATGAACAAGCTGTTCTTGTAACCTGCGAGGGCATTATAACAGAGCTTGAATCCGGGCTCGTTAAATACCTTGTGCCAGTTGTTCTTCAGATTAGTTCCGGGGAGAAAGCTAAGTCCGTTTGCTATATCAGTATGTGTTCTTGTTGCATTGATAACAAGGATATAGATAGGGAGCAAACATATAACGGTAAGAATTAAAAACCATATAAAAAGGATAGTTGACTTCATTCTTATTTTGAAATGGTAATTATCCTTTGCTTTTCCGTAAACAGATTTCATTTCATTACTCATAAGGTGATACCTCCAAACTGCTTACTTTCAAGCTTAGCCTGCTTAGCGATCTTCTTGCGCTGCTTCTTCTTAGCGATCTCATCCTTATCACGAGTCATGTAGAACGCGATAAGACCGAGTGCAAGAGTGATGAAGAACAGCAGTACCGATACAGCACCTGCATAACCCATCTTATTCTCATTAGCCTGAGCATGGAAGTACTGGAAGATCATTACAGCCACAGTCTTGAGATGATCCTTAACATTACCTGTCTTGGTGTACAGGAAAGGAATATCGAACATCTGGAGACCACCGATCATGGAAGTGATAAGTGTATATGCCATGATAGGAGTAAGAAGGGGCAGAGTGATCTTTCTGAACGCCTGTCCTGAGCTTGCACCGTCGATGCTTGCAGCCTCGAACAGTGAGGGGTTGATACCCTGGATACCAGACATAAGCATGATCATGGTATTACCAAACCACATCCATGTCTGAATGAACATGATAACGATTCGTGACTGCCATACACCTTCAACGAAGGGGATGGAATTATAAAGACCTGATGCGGCGTCACGATGAACTATTCCCATCTTATAAAGAAGGAAATTGATAGCTCCGGGGTTAGTTTCGGACTGACCCATGAGCTGAAGGAAAAGTACAGCTACTGAAGCAGCTGTGATGATATTGGGAAGGTACATAACAACCTTAAAGAAGCCCTTGCCCGGGATCTTTAACTGTGCTTCTGTAAACCATACAGCAAGAGAAAGTGAAAGAGCAAGCTGAGGAATAAAGTTACCTACCCAAAGGATAACAGTATTCTTCAGACACCCGAAAAAGCTCTCATGGATAACTCTTACTCTACGACCTTCACCGCCAAAAAGGACATCTTTATAGTTCTGGAGTCCTACCCAGCTTTCAACAGACTTACCGTTGCCGTGGAAACTTACTATAAAGGTGTTGATCAGCGGCCATAACTGGAAAAAGAAATAAACAAGAAAAAATGGCAATATAAAAATATAGCCATACTTAGCGTAGCTGATAGACTTTATACGTCTCTGCGCGCCTGATGCCATAACACACACCCTCTCGGAATAATAGTACAGATAAATATACACCTACGGGATACATAAGTACCCCGTAGGCATATCTTCATTTGTTTCGTTTAAATAATCAGAATAGATTAGTCAACGTCGAGATCGGGTACAGACTCAGCAACCTTGTCCTTGAATGCTTCAACTGTTGTATCCCAGTCAGCGCCACCGTCAAGGTAGTTCTCCTTAACAGCGTCAGCAAAGTTGCCCTTGATTGTAGCATCGTAAGGAGTGATAAGTCCCTTGAAGTCGATGCTCTTAGCATTCTCAGCGAGCTCTGCGAAGTAGTTCTGCTTGTCCTTGAAGTTGCCGGAGATCTTCTCGTTGAATACTGTGTCGCCAGCGATAAGGTCATCCATAACCTTTGAGTTGTTTACATACTCAGGCTTCTTTGTAGCGTACTCAGACATCTGAGCCTCATCAGAAGTAGCTGAGAGGATGAAGTCACGAGCCTCTTCACCGTTGTCAGTAGCGGGGTTAACAACCATCCAAGTACCGCCCCAGTAGAAAGGAGTCGGGCCCTGGCATACTGCCCACTTACCATACTGCTCGCCGCCTTCGCCGCCTGCAGCATCGAGGAAGAATCCGCCGAAGCCCCAAGTTGATACGAAGTAGCCCATGCAGTTACCGGATACACCAGCAGCTGTCCACTCATCTGTCCACTGGCTGTTCTTTGTGATACCGCCGCAGTCCCAGAGTTCCTTAGCTGTGTCAGCAAAGTTCTTGCAGAAGTCATCAATAACGAGCTTGTTATCAACAACCCAAGGCTGTGTACGTCCGCAAGCGAATGCCTGCCAGAGACCGCCAAGTGTATCAGCAAGTGCAACACCGCCGCTTGTCTTATCAGAAATTGTCTTAGCAGCTGTTACGAAATCTTCCCAAGTACCGATCTGCTCCTGCATCTCTGCGGGGCTCTTAGCACCGAGATATTCCTCAGCGAGGTCAGCTCTGTAAGCGAAGCCGCCTGCTGCAGCCTGCCATGAGATACCCTTACGAACGCCGTTGGAATCCTTACCGATTTCGTCTGTGTAGCTGTAGATGTTAGCGAAGTCAGAATCGCCAAGACCGAGCTTGCTGAGAGGAAGTGTCTTAGTATCATCGTTGATGTACTTGAGTGCCCAGTCAGCCTCGCAGAAGTAAACGTCGAGGTCTGTACCGTCATTGAAGAGCTGGTCATAGTTCTCGGAAGCCTGGCCGCCGCCTACACCGAAGTCGATGAACTTGATGCCCTCTACCTTGTTGTCAGCGAGGTCTGCAACTACTGCATCGTAGTCAAGGCCCTTCCACTGAGCGATGAGGTAAGGAACGTCATCGTGGTTCCAAGCTGCAACTGTGAATGTGTCGCCGCCTACGCCTACTGAAGGATCGATAGATCCGTCGTTTTCAGGCTCTGCTGTTGTCTCCTCAGCAGCTGTTGTATCCTGCTGAGCAGCTGTTGTTGTTTCTTCCTTGGGAGTTGACTCCTTCTCGTCCTTTGAACAGCTTGCAAATGCTGTAGCTGCCATAGCGAGTGTAGCTACTAAAGCTAAAGTTCTCTTAAGTGTGTTCATGAGATTTTTCCTCCTTAAATATGTATATTATACATCTTAGTGTATAATATTCGTGAATTAATGATTTTTGCGGGCAACATCGCGGCTTTTCTCTGTCCGATGATTGTGCTCACCGCTGACGTCCTGCAACCGAATGTCTTCCCTGCTTCTGTTCTGTGAAGCTATATCTTGGCTTTATGCCATTAGCTTTCTTTTATCTGCGAAGCAATGCTTTTTATACTTCCGCTGACTTTCCTTTCAAAGCGGCGTTCCATCGCGAATGTACTCCGCACTGTACGTCACAATAGCCCTGAGAGTTTCGTCAGGTTCCGCAGCACATTCTGTAAGCCGTCAA
>Ga0116174_10000530_pt1 | contig 38061 bp, 42 predicted proteins | sample AD_UKC087_MetaG_FD_89801 | JGI IMG/M metagenome (GOLD analysis project Ga0116174, IMG submission 89801) | Active sludge microbial communities of municipal wastewater-treating anaerobic digesters from USA - AD_UKC087_MetaG | ecosystem: Engineered > Bioreactor > Anaerobic > Digestate | place: USA...
AAGATACTTATTATAAACTTCTCTCAAACTAAGAGAAGGGTCAATCAAGTTATCCTTCTGAAGTAAGTTAACTGCGATTGTAAGTTTATCACAAATTTCAGTAACGAGGAAGTCATACTTAACGTCACCCAGTTCCTCAGCTTCGTGAAGAGAATACTGAGTTGTCAAGTCACCATTCGGGCTTCTCATAATTGCACCAGTTTCAAATGGAGAATCATTATAAAGAATAACACCAGATGCGTGCTGACCTCTCTTATTAACTACGGTTATCTTGATTTTTCAATCAAGCCCTGACTATCTTTTAATTAGTATAAAATACTAATAACCCCATTTCGGTTCTCAGCCACATTGTTGCCTCCGTGGCGACACGTATCAATAGTGTCCCTACTCTCTGTCTCACCAGAGATAGTCGATACAGGCTTAACTTTTTCTTAACGGATATTTAAGAGTATTATCATAATAAATACTCTTCAATAAAATCGTGAAGAAAAGTTTTTCCCACGGGATTACCATACCTATGTCTCACGACAGGAGCTTCAGGCTTCCCCGTTAGCTAAGATTAAATCTTAACCCCATTGATTAATGGAAAAGGTGTTTAAGGGCCAGTTTTTTCTTCGACCCATCAATTGATTCGATAATCTCAAGAAGTCCCGGATACTTATCAAGCTCATTTACCAATGCTGTGATAGGCGCTCTACCCTTTTCCTCATTACCGTAAACGGCATCATGAATTGACCAGAGAAATCCACGCTCCTGAGGAATCAATGAGCTAAGATACTGTGCTGTATCTGTATCAATACCATCTGGATACCATTCTGAACGATAACCACGACAATTATGGACAATAATATTATTAACGGTAAAGGAATGAGATGGAGTCACTAAACAATAGACTTTGTCATCAATATCTTCTCTGTCAATCTCTTCAATCTTAGCCTTAAGATATGTTTCTTCTTTATAATAAACTGGGAAGTCCATTTCTCCTCTGTCTTCTATTTTAAATTCAAATACATCTTGATAATCAATGAGTAAGTATTTTAAATCATAAAGTTTATCAGCTTTTTTTGAATAAAGTTGAACATTATAAGTTGTTTTTTTATCTTTTCTGTGTTCCACAATAATCGTTGGATTAATATAATTCCTTCTTAAGATGAAGCTCATATCTTCAGCAAGTTGTTTGCTAACTGTTGTTCCTCTCGCTTCGGCGGATTGCCTTTCTCCGTTCCTGCTTGTTCTTGCGTATCCATCCCCAAGGAACCAACCTTTAAAAATTTGCAATTGAATTTTTGGAAGGATATATAATAATTTTCTAGGAACATATTTATTCCACTGATTTACTTCAGTAATTGAATCGACTTCAAATAATTGAGAGAAGAAAGCAACTAACTGTTTTGATGCGAAAGAAATATTCTGAGCTTGAGAATCTTTTCTATTATAGATTTGAAAATTATCTAATTGAAAGACGTTCCACATCAGTTGCAAGATTCTATTTCTAAGATTTTCTTCTTTTTGATTAATAGTAAAACATATACTTTGTCCATTACAACTACCTTCTGCCAACCAAATTCCTATTAATTCACAAAAGTCATTATCAATTTTTATTTTTTCTGGCAATCCATAACCATACTTTCTCTGGACTTCATTCTTCCAAGTGATATATGATGAATTATCAACCTTCGTTTCGATTTTTTGAAGAGCGTAATCATATTTAGTAAAGTCTCTGGCTGTTCTCCATTCAGGGACGATATTCTTACAGTAATTGTAATATGTTTGATATATTAGAGAAGAAGACTTTAACTTTCGTAACTCAGGAAACAGTGAAAAAGTCTTTTCTTTATTCCAATTACCATTAATTCTACCTTTATGCTCATTCGCAGGTAGACATAAAATTTCATGTTCAGGAGTACAACTTAAAATTGGATTCGTCGAATATCTCGTTTTTAAATTTATAAGCTGAGTCCCTTTAATCTCCGTAGGGGCAATAACCTCTTCCCAACCATTTGTTGTATATACTCGATCTCCAGGCAGAATCTCTTCAATGGGTTTTTCTCCATTTATAGTCTTTACTAATGTGCATTTCTTAAAACAAGCTGCGGCAATTGCAGAACGAGTTCCTTCTGTACCATAAGTACAAACCTGAATAACGTTGAGCTCTCCACGCTCCTTACGAAGGGCGGAAAAAACAGCAGCTCTCTTTGAAGGGGTCAAATCGATGTCGATATCAGGGAGTTCCACACGCTCTTCATTTAAAAATCTCCAAAAACGCAAGTTCCACTTTAATGGGTCAAGCTGAGTTATACCAAGAAGATAGTTACTTAAGAAACAAACTGCGGAACCACGAGGACCTACGATTGAGCCGCAATCCCAGAACAAGTTAATCATATGCTGGAAAGTATTGAAATACTCATACAGACAATTACCGAGTTTCTCTCCAACAACCTTAATTACTCTCGCTTCTGTTTCAAGAGTATTGAGATAAGTTGCGTTAATAAGGTTCTTTGCTTCAAGAGCGTTGAAACACTCATTTACCCAATATCTTTCCTGCACATTGTCACTTGTGAATAGCTGATAAAGAGTAGGATAAACAACTGTGATATCTGCCGGGATGTGCTTGTCATAATCTCTTACATCAACTCTTGGAATGATTGGCTTTCTGAAGATATCATATGTTCCAATTTTATCATAAATCTCCATTGAGTTTGCACAGAACTCTGCGAACTCTTCCTCTGTGTGATTGATTTTAAGATTTTCAAATGCTTCCTCATTATCCATCATGTGAGCAAAAGTATAGAAACCATCAACCTCACGCTCACCGTCTTTTGAGTTAAGATATGCCTTATGAACTGAACGCTCTTTTGCTGTGAGATAATGTGCGTCTGAACCAATTACAACTTTTCTCTTATAGTAAGCGGCGATGCTCTTAACTCTTTCATTGAAACGAATCTGGTCCTTTACATTTGCGGCGGCAATTTCAATATAGAAATCATCACCAAACAAATCAATATTCCAAGTCATGAACTTATGAATTTCCATCTTCCACTTACGAATCTCATTTTCGTCCTGAGCCTGCTCTGCCTTAACTAACTCTGCCACAAAATGAGGAAGATGTCCACCAAGACAAGCAGTTGATGCAATCAAAGTATTCGGATACTTTCTAACGATTGCTTCAAGTTCTGCCTTTTCAGTAGGAACACGCATCATACCACGAGAACTAAATCCATTATACCAAGCCGTTGAACTTAATTCTCTCAACGCCCTGTGTCCATCAGTATTTTTCGCCACCAATATAAAATGCCAATATCTTTCAATATTTTCACGGCTATCAACAAGATAAATCTCATTACCGCAAGCACATTTGAAGTCCTCTGGAATCTTACCAGCTTTCTTCAGTTCCTTTTCACACTTCAACCATTCAACATGACCGGCAACTGTCTCATGGTCTGTCAACGCAATACCTGACATACCAAGTTCATAAGCCTTAAGAATCATATCCTTCGGTCTACTGATTGAGTCAATCAATCTGAAGTTAGAAAACATGCTATGAGAATGACCGTCAAATCTTTTGAGTGTCTTAATATCCATTATATACCTCCAATCAATATCGCCGAGCAACTATGCAGGGATATTCATTTTTAATATTTCTTTTATCTTTCTATATATATTATATCATAAAATAAAGAAAAAGTCAAGACTTTTAAGCCCTGACTTTTTCAACCTTACTGTTTTTTCTTCTTTTCGCGCTCTTTCTGAATTTCCTTATTGCGGCGAGCCATATCTTCCTTCATCTTATCGATTTTCTTTTTGTAGTTCTCCTTTTCGTCCATGTGGAATTTCATTGATATATCCCTCCAATTCTTCTTTAATAGCCTATATTATCTCATACTTTAAGATATTTGCTTGTCTGCGAATGGATTCTTCGAAGCTTATTTCACCAGCTAAGCCGCGGCAAACTTCATCCATTATTCCTGTCCTTTTACCATCTTTTAACTATTTTAACAATATAGTATGAATCAATTACTTCGCCTTTAGATTTTTTTTCTTTAAGAGTCGCGGCGCTACTAATTATATCATATCCTTCTTTTTTAGCATCAGATTTAAATTTTTCAATTAACTCCTTAGCTTCTTCATAAGTATCAACACGTATCTCATCAGTTTGTTTCATTATTTCCATAAATACTTTCCTCCAATTTACTAATAATATTATCTCTATAAGAAATTTCCTCTATTTAGATTTGAAGCATCAATTGAATGCGTGCTGCCACAATTATGGCAATAACAAGACCAATATCTGCCTTTTCCCTAACCACTTCATTCTTCATCTAAGGAAATGACTTCTAAAAATCCAAACCTGTCTCCAATTCTTATCTAAGAAGATTTACAGCCACAACTTGTTGAGGCACCCGAGCGCAAATGGGTAGAACGTACTGCTTTTATTAGTCCACATTTAAGACATTTACAATTCCAATAAGAGCCGTGATTATTACTTCGTTCTTTATTAAAATCAATAACATACCAATCACCAAATATCTAATTAGTTAAATCTATTCTTTTAGACATTACAAAGTTCTCCCATTTCTTATACCTCCACTACCTTATGTAATTTAAAGTTATAACAAATCAATTTGGTATTATTATTTTTACACAAATTGAAATTCTGTGCGGTCCCGCGACTCTGTCCATCCCAAAAACAAATACACATTCTATTCTCAAATTGAGAGAGATAATCGTGCATACTTGCATTACGAATGAAGCCCGCAGATTTTCCGCATGTATCCCAATCTGCTTTAAAAATCTTGATTGGGATATTATTTCCTTTTGCCCAGCGTTCAGCGAGGGTATCCGCTCCACGGGCGCCTCCACTTACTATTTCAGCTATGTTATACTTTTCATGGATAAAATTCATTATGTCTGAAAATTCGTCATAATCATAATAGTCACGACTTCCTGCCACAAGTAATTTCATTTTCATTTCACCCTTTATAATCTAATGTTATTTTTACTTAAACATATCCTTAAATATCCATTTTTCTACTAAATTGGTTTTAGAAATTTCTTAGAAGTATAAGAATATATTTTTCCACAAGAGGTAATAGCATATAGTCCTTCATACCCTTTAATATCTTTTATCTAAATATTAGAAATCATAAAGAGTCGACTCCTTTAATTCAATACAGTCAACATAAATCTGTGGTACAGTTCTGCCGCCCCATGTGTTTATATTCGCTCTTCCGGCGCAAGTGATATTAAGAGTATCACCAGGAGTCTCAGCTATCTGGTCAATGATATCTTGTGCCTTAAAAATCATATAAGTCATACCATTAAATACGAATTTAATAGTATCTTTCTTTGAACCAATCATCTGAACCTGAGATTTAGGGATTGTGATATTTTCAATGATAATAACAGGTTCATCATTTTGCTGACCCCATAACTTCTGCTGTGCACCGATATCCATAACAAGCTGAGTGATTTCAGAATAATTACCCTGAATTACGAAATCAGCTTCATAGAAACCTTCATTAAAGTCAACATTAGCGAGCTTCTCGTTTGCATAATCATATAGCTTACTTACGTCGCTTTCTTTAATACTAAAGCCAGCTGCGTTCGCGTGTATATTTATCTATTGTTTCCAATAGTACAGACTATTTTTTACTACTATAAAAGTAGAACACCCATTTCCAATTACGTACCAATAGTAATTGTACTCCTCAAAGTGAGGATAGTCGTTACAGGTTTAATATTGCTTTATTTTTTTCTTTATTATTTCTTAATGGGTAAATTAATTTTTCATTATAATGATTCCTTCCTGCATTAATTTCTTTTGCAGAACTACGACTCCATCCAACTTCTGCGCCAATTTGATTCATAGGAATATTAGTAGTTAGTAATAATTCTATTATTTTATTAACTCTTATTTTATTTATTTCTTTTTCTTGCGGTCGCAAAGGATAAGATTCATTTTTATCATTCCAAGAAGACCCGTCGTTAATATGTCTAATTATGTCTTGAGTAATATTATATTTTTTTACTATTTGCTTTCTTGGAATTTTCCAATTTTTTAAATCTTTTTTAATTTGTTCAGCAACTTCATTTGTAATTCTTGCAGAAGGATTTTTGTCACCACTATAAATTGGAGGCTCTTCTCCTCCTTGTGCAATATTATATCCATTAGGAATTAATGACTAATAATATTGTATATAGTATTTTTCTTTTTCATTATAATCTTCGAACCATCCTAAAACTTCAAAAGAGAAATTTTCTTTACCATATTTTATAATTGCATCATGAATTAATGATTTATATCTTGGAGTTCTTTCACAATGCTAAATAAATCTTTCTTTTGGATTTTTTGACTATCCTATATATATTTTATGATTTATTTTATTTTCAATTTTATAAATCGCTTTTTCCATATTTCACCTCCTTTTAAATATTTTTATCAAAGCAATATTTTTCCCACGAGATTTCCATGCCATTTGGTTTAGGTTACCTCGTTAGCTAAATTCAAAATTTAACCCCGCTGGTAAGCGGAAAAGGTGTTATGGGCCACACTCAACCCTCAACAAAGTCCATATAGTCACTGCCCTTTAAGAAGGACTTAAAGTCTTTTAGCTCGCTTTCCTCTCTACCACGAATTGAACCCTTCAAATAACCATCAGGACTAATTCTGCCAAGCATTGTTGGCTTCTTATACTTTGCGGCAATACCCATTGCAATCAAACCAGTAAGGTTATTCGATACACTGAGTTCATCAGCATTAAGAATAAGTATCTTATTTTCATCAAGACAGTTGTTACTAATCTGAATATCAAGTAACTCAATAGCCTTATCCTTTTCTCTATTCTGTCTTGAACGAGCATTTACACAGTTACGAGTTGTTTGTTCCGCAACAGTTTCCATTTCGCCCTTTGCTCCACGCTTAGTTGAAGGAACTGCTTTATCACCATCAATAAAGCCAAGGAATAACTGTTCCTTTTCACTCTGTGAGCCAACTCTGATAAGAGCGTTGATAAGAGGGGTAACATAGAAAGCAACCTTTATCTATGTGACATCGCCACTGGTGTAGTAGCTATCCTTCCAATCAGCCTCATAGATACCAAACATTGAATAACACTATTTCTTTACGATTGCACGGAATAGAGTATTTTCAATATTGGAAAGTCCCATATCACAGATATAACGATTCTCAGGTGTATTCATATTCATCATATCACTGATTTCTCCAAGAGCAACAAGGTCAAGAAAATCATCATAAGTGAAATCTCTGAACGCTTCCTCTTCCTTACTCTCAGGAGAATCGCTCCACCAATAAGCATCAAAGAAATTGATAAACTTATATACAACACCTACACCGCTTAAAGCCTTATTCTCATAGTCATTTGAAAGCTGGTTGTTAATAACAACTGCATTGTCGCTATAATGGTCAGCATCATGGTGGTCAAATACAAGAATATCGTATCCCATTGCATGAAGTTTTGCGTGTTCTGGATAGTCATTTGAAGAGCTATCGGGCAACACAATTAAATCACAAATCTTGTCATGAACAAGCTCATCCATAACTGAACGAAGACCATGCTCCTTACCGTCAGGAATGTGATAAGAAATTGTAGTGTTGGGGAACTTATTCTTCAGATGCTTATTGTAATAGTTAATAAATAGGGCGGCAGAAGTAAAACCATCCACATCACAGTCAACATAGACACGAATATGACTTCCTCTCTTTAAGTGCTTTAAGAGTAATTCTGCACCCTTTTCCATATGGTCAAGACCAAGTGGGTCAAGAAGATTTTTAAACGTAGGCTTAAAATACCAATCAGCATTCTCTTCTTCCTTTAAAATTCCTCTGTCGATAAGTAAGCTTCGACTGAAATCCTGTGTAATGTCTTGGCTTGTTTTTCTTATGTATTTCATGTTATAACCAGACTCCTTTTGATATCAATTTTGCTTTTAAATAGTTGTTATCTATTTTATTAAAATCTTTAGAGGTTCCTCTAATAGTTTTTACGTTCCCCGCAAGAACATAAACATTTCCAATATGTGCCTTTTTTGTTAATGGATAAATCCCATTCTAAAACAGTTAATTCCTCAAATGTTTTTCCAACTAAATCAAGCGTTTTTATTTTTATCACCTCAAATCCAAATTGCTTTTTTATATAATTGTATAAAAATTTCTTTACCTTTATCAAATGGACTATTTTTTAAATTTAATAAATTTTTGTTGTCATATAGAAATCCCATTGAGCAATAATTCTTATATTTTTCACATGTTGTCTTTAATTTAGCAAAATACTTTTCCTTCTCAGCCCAGGTCTCGCCTTCCTTATCGAAAGCTATTAAGACCTTTTCCGCCCCACATTGTAATAGTAGGTCGAGCTGATACTTATGAAAAGTACTACCACAGGCGGCGACAACAATATTTCTATCTTGTCCAAACATCGTTGCATACTGCAAGCAGCTCTTTTCAGACTCTGCAACAATAGCCACCTTATACTTTTTTATATTCTCTCTTACAAAATTCAATCCATATAAATTGAATTGTAGAGGATGGTTATACATTTTACCCTCGATACTTACGGGACGATATTTACCCAGTGCAACATCTTCATCATTAAGACCTCTTCCTCTTATACCAATTAAGTTACCTTCAATATCATAATGAGGAATGATAATCTTATTTTCTTGAATTGAGTAAAGTATATTATATATCTTCATTACCTCTTCACTTATTCCGTCTTCTAACCACTCTGCAGTAGGATAGAATGTATACGCATTTAACAGACCTTTATTGAGAATAGGTAAATTAACTTCTGGATTATGATTTTCTTTTGTATACAAAGATTGATATGGCTGGTAGAAAGTTTCTCTTTCTCTTGGACCAGCCTTACCACCAATCTGCAAAACGATATCCTTAAAGAAATCATACTGTACATTTAATAGCTCATAGCGTTTCTTAAACATTTCAATGATGTTAAAGGTACAACTACAACCTGTATAGCAACGGAAGGTATGAGTCTTAGGATAATAATATAATTTCATACTTGCTTCTGCGGCGTCATGATTATGACAGATAGTAGGAAAGATTATTGCGTTTCCAGTCTCTTCAAATCTATCTGCTCCGAGTTTAGTCATTATATCAATGATTTCCTCATTCGACAGACTATTCATTAAATCCTTTAAATGACTCACTTAATCACTCCTTAGAAAGTCAAGAAATCAGAAAAATCTTTTTCGCTTAGTCTTCTCTTATTGTCTTCATCATCTTCAAATGCCGCGGCGAAATCAACAACTAAATCTTCAGGCTTGATATCTGATGTTGAATAATATTCCTCATAAATTGCATCTGATACAATTCCTTCATTATAAAGGTCACACAGCTCATGGAAATCTCCATATGCTATTGAGTCAAACTGAACAACTTGGAATTCCTTAATCGGCTTCATATCAACTGTCGTTACAAACAAATCTTCTCTACGGCAACAACCTAAATCATTATGTGACCAAATTCTTATCATATTCCATCTACCACGACGATTCTTATAAACGTCAGTAACAAGATTTGGAACGAATGAGAATGAGCCCAAAAATCCTGCAAGTTCTTGTAATTCTACCTTTGTTGGACGAGACATAACACAAGCAAAGTCAGCAAGGTTTACGATTGCCTTTGCACGAATTCCGTTGTTTCCAACGGCGCTGACTATTTCTTAATATTATAAAAATATTATAATACCATATCCATTTCGGTTCTCATTAGCTTCGTTTCCTAAAACTAAGACACGTATTAATAGTGTCCCTACTCCCCGGCATTTCAACCTCAGGGATAGTCGATACAGGATTTATTCTATATCAGAGTATCTTTATACTCTTCAATAAAAAATTCCCACGAGATTACCATACCTATGTCTCCCGACAGGGCTCCAGGCTCCCTCGTTAGCCAGAAAACTCTGACCCCTATTAATAAAATAGGAAAAGATATGTTGGGGCCAAGTTGACCCTTGAACATTTTTAAAGTCTCTAAATCCCCCCTTTTCATCATCATCATTACTAACCTGTGTTGAGGTCATAATGAACGCATTAAGCTCAACAGCAAGATTCTTTAAAGTTGTTGTGAACAATCTAAGACAAACCATATTTTCTTTTATTTCTAAAAGTATAGACTATATTTCACCATTTAGGTATAACTCTTTCGGTTCTCAGCCGCATTGTTATCGCCGCGGCGGCACGTATCAATAGTGCCCCTACTCTCTCATGATAAGAGATAGTCGTTACAGGTTATTTTATTAGCGTAATCGGCTTAATTTTGTAATAATTAAATCGCATAATCTCACCTCTACATATAGAGTGATGTTTAATTGCGATTACTCTAATAAAATCATCCCTCGGTATTGCCTGCTATCCATTTCTGGACCGTAGGTTCTCTTAGTCAGCGTATTCGTCTTTGGGATACGGCGTCATCTCGCTATTTACGCCAGTCTTATTTAGCTGATACCGATAGCCACTATATTATTTAATTATAATATAATTGTGACCCCGCTGATGAGGCGGAAAAGTTATTTTGAGGACATTTTACCTTAGTTTATCCTCGCGAAGTTTCAAATCACGATACTCATTAAGCATAGCAGGAGAAGAGAAGATGTAGTCATAGAAGATATTTTCAACACCGTGCTGGATATTATATCTTCTAAACAAATTCTTTACCGCAGACGCACATGGGTCAGGAACATGAGCAAGCAACATATTGTCCTCATACTTCTTCATAATATCAATAGCCTGCTGAATACGAGGCATTTCTTTTTCACCATATGTACCATACAAGAATATTTCTTCATTATATCCTGTAAGATATGCAAGTATCATTGTCTTGATTTCATCAGGGTCTTGCTCTGTCATTATATAAAGAACCTTTTCACAACTACCTGTTGAAACCCACTTATTTTTCTTTCTGTCAAATCTGATTGGATATGCAATATTACACGCATCACCAACCATAGAACGAGTATTATGTGTACAAATGTAATTATTCATTAAGAATAAATGTTCATCATTGTCTACATAAAAACAAGTCATATCAACAAATTCTCCGGTTGATTCAATTTTTATAATAGAGTCTCTGTCACGTCTTTCTTCTCTTTTCCCGTTATTTGTATAGGCAATTGCGATATCTAATTTTCTTTTTAGTTTAAAAAGTTTTGCTTTTACCGCTTTTGGAGCCTGGATGTGTAGATTATAACATTCTCCAATTGTATATTTGTCACTTCTTGTGTCTGTACTATAGTTACAAGTCAATCCGAGACTTTCGCACAGTTCAATAATATTATCTCTTAAAATGGGGCTTATAGTAGTAAAACCTATTCTGCCCTTTTCATCAATTGAGCCATCGGTATCAAGTAAGCCGGCAAGTAAATCATATCTTTGTTCCACTGAGCCTAATAAAAATTCTTGTGGTATGTATTTATTTTCTGACTTTAACTGCCATAATTCTGGGTATTCGCTTAATATGTCTTCAACCCATACATTTTTGTGCTTTTCTTGATTAACCAATTCAAAGCTCCAATTATAGTAATGGTCAGAGTTCCTCTTATAAGTTGAGTATCCTTGTCTATCACATATTGCTTTAACAAGTTCTTCGTCTGAGCTTGAGAATGAAAAACTTTTGTTTGATAAATAATATCTAAAGCTTCCATCTCCAAGTATTAAGCCCATAACATAAGGGTCAATCGAATAAAACTTTTCAGGATACTTTACTGGTTCTGTTACTGGAATACTCCATCTATAGCGTCCCTTTGTATCACGAAGTCCACGAGGATTGTCGATTATATTTCTTAATGTTGTCGTTATCAGTTTATTTGGATTTCTGTCATTCTTATTCGAATAGTAACTCCATAAATGCTCATCGCAGCATTCTGCAACTCTACCCGATTTAAAGTACACTTTATAGATTTCTTTCTTTTCTTGCTGAGGAAATACTTTCAGTACTTTAGTTGGATTACCAAATCTGTCAAAAAGTAAATCTCCAACTTTAATTTCGCCGACCGATTTCCATCCATCTGGTGTTGGGATTCTTGTGAAATTTGGGACCGCTTTGCCAACACCAGAACCTGCTGAACGAAGATATAATTTACCCTTACGTCCACCACGAGTTATGGTATTAACAATATCGCCTTGTAGTTTACAGCCAATCTCAGGCTTCTGTTGTAAGTCAATAATCAACTGTTCAATACCATCAACAGCCTTTGACTCTTCAACAACGCTCTTAAGTACGAACTTACTTTCATAACCATTGATTTCCATTTTCAACATATTGAGAATATCTTCAACAGTCATCTACTCAAATCGTTCGTTAATTTCAGCATAGTTCGGATTGAGAATATCTTCACAATAAATGTGGCTAATATCTCTGCCGGAGTCCTTTTGCAAATCTCTTAAGAAATTGAGTTTCTTAAACTTGTTATAATAGTAGTTAAAGTTTGCAGGCTCTCCAATTGTCTCACAATCTTGTAAGTAAACCTCGCCGTTTTCTTTCTCCATAAGTTCGGCGGCGAGAGCATTCCCTTTCAAATAGTTAATAACATCAACAGAGCGAATATTACCCGCTCCGTCTCCATTATTATATAAGTTGTTAATAGCAGAAAAGATAAACTTATCGAGCGAAGTTGGGAAATCACTCAGCTCAAATCTGTACTTATCTACATTGTTTAAATAATCTGGACGATTCATGAGTCCACCAAGGACTTGGATAACTGTATGGCGGTCAATTTTTATCACTCAGCATCACCTACAATCTGGTCAAGGTCAATCATCTTTTTCTTCTTCCTTGCACCAATGTAATCGCTCGGATTGTATTTGATTTCGATTCTATCCTGCTCCAACTGTTTCTCAATAGCTTCTTCAATTTCAAGTCTCTTCTTTTCTTGTGTTTTATAGTAAAGCGCAGCCTTATCATAGACATATGGAATAATACCAATCGTCTTATACTTATCCTGCACTAGATTCTTTTCAACCTCATAGAAATACTTTAGTGTCAAAAGCTGTGACTTATAATTTATTCCCATGCGATTGAACTTCATCATTTGTGTGACATTCCATTCGCTTACAGGTCGTCCATCTGTATCAGGACCAAAAAGACGATGAATATAAAACCACAAAGCATCACGGTCATCGTTCACCCTCTCCTTTAATTTAAGATTATCCTCATTCAAATGGTTCTTAACTGTCGTAGGAGATATACCAAGCTCCTTTGCAACTTGCGCCATATTCTTACAACTCTTGTAAAGTTCGTTAATCTTTGCAACCAATTCCTCATCGACCTTAACCCTTTTCTTGGTTACAACTTCGACTGGCGCTCCATTATAGATTGCAAGATATTTATTAACCGTTGCTGTACTAATACCGAGTCTTCTGGCAACTTCTGCCTTACTCTTTAATTCTTCGTATAAAACTGGAATTTGTTCAATTACAGCTTCGTCAATTTTCTTTCCCATTGGCTATCACCCTTTTCTTAATCTCTATAATAATTATATCACATTTTAATTCAAAAGTCAAGAATTAAAATAAGAATGGCGGCATGAGCCGCCATTCTTAAATATTATCAAGAAAGTCGGCAGCAGCAGCTACAATACTTCTTTCAATTCTGATAAGCTGAACAGTAGAAAACAGTGGAGCAAATTCAAGACTTTCATGAAGTTTAAGTAATAGCTTCAAACCATTTCTATCCTTGAAGATAGCACTATCTGCCTGATGAATATCTCCATCAAAGAAAATCTTTGTGTTTTTACCACAACGAGCAAGTAATAGTTTAATATGTTCCTCAGTAAGATTTTCAGCTTCACTTACAAGAACAATAGAATCGTCAAAATTACGTCCTCTGATATAGGCGACAGGGACAATCTCCAACTTATCTTCTGAAATCCATCTATTTATCTGGTCAATACCAACCAAATCAACAAGAGGTCCAATTGAAGGAAGAATTTTTTCCATTAAGTCGCCAGGCAGCGCGCCAAGCTCCATAGTGTTCTGGGTGTAAGAGTTATTAGGAACATAAATGATTTTCTTAATCTTGTCTTTCTCAAGCTGTCCAATTGCATAGTTATGAGTAAGGAAAGTTTTCCTTTATACCGCTTCTTTCGAAGTACTTTAACACCAATTTAATGGTCGGAGTAGACTATATCTTCTTCATTATTATTCTCGAAAATTTGTTGCGCTTTTTCATATTTTCGAGTAAGATAGACATTACTATCTTTGTAAAGTACAGTTGCCAACTGTTTTACTTGTGATTTTTTCCCAAATTTAATATGATATGCTGTTCCATAATTTGCTATTTTTGTTTTATTTTTATCATTGAGAAAAGATAGACATAAATTTTGAAAATCAGCACAAATTGATTCATGATATGAACATAAGTCAATGAACCATTGTCCTTTTTTTGACTGATAAATACTTCCGTCTCCATCTATTAAACCTCGTAAAAAATGTTTTAATAGTTTTTGAGGAACAATTGGGAGATGTTTTGTGACATATGTTTTATCTGGAACAATACCATATTTAGATAAATCATTTGCCATTTTTTCACTTCTAAAACTCAATATTGCACTTTCTTTTTTATTTCGTTTATCATATAAAAGTTTAGAATTTACTTTTAATTCATTTCTAAACTCTTCTAAAATATTTTTATCGGATATTTTTAATGAAATTCGTATTAACGGAGAACGCCTTTTATCTAAACTAATATTTCCATCTGCAAAAAATAATCCTAAAAAATAAGCTTTCTTTTCTGTATCTATTGTTTCAAAATAATTTTCTTTTATTGTTCTATTTGTTTTCTAACCTCTTCTTCTTATTTTAATACCATTAGATAATAAAACATTTCTTATTGCTTCAATTCTACAATGATATGTTTGAGCAAGAAAAGTTAATGTTTCTCCCTCTCTATCATACTTAAAACATATTTCATCTTGAATTTTTTTATTAAATTGTCTCATATATTCACCTCCTTATTTTTGATTGCGCTATTTTAATGAAGTGCGGTTTTTCATCCGAAGATTATTATTATTTTAGTCGTTGAACCTTCTAGTTGGCTAAACTAGCTTGGCTGCTGATTACCATATTTATACTCCTATAAACTTAGGCTTCCCAGCAATTAACCGCATTATTCGATATACATTACTGTATAAAGGAGCTATCAATTAACCCGTCCCGAAATGCCCACCGGCATAAATGATAGGAACATTGCTAAGCAAAGCATTCATAAGACAAATCTGTTCAGGATTCCTTGGATAAATCTCGCCGACCCAATTATTCTTAATTGCTTTGCCTTTAATTAAGTGAAAACGTGCGCCATCATACTTGAATATACTTTCCTTACCGAAAGAAGCGTCTTCATATGGCGGCGGAATGATAAGATATTCATTTATGCTGAAGTTATAGTTATCAGTTTCGTAATGACCATTTTCCCTAAGGTCTGCAAGCATTTCATTATACTCGTCGAGACTCATATCATTAACATTCATATAAACAATACCGCAGTAATCGTCCTTCCAGCTGTAGCCTTCAACGTCAACATTATTAACTTCACATCTTACCTTAAAGGAAATATCGTTTGTAATAATAGTTGCGTTTCTCTTTTTCGCAATTTCAAGAAGTACGCCATCGGGGTCTTCTGAATAATCACGAGTAAAATCCCATTCAATGTTGTTCATATTCTTGGCAATATAAACTGCCGCCTTACGAGCCTTCTGTGAAATTTCGGGATTCCTGTTAAGTTTGAGTCCGTCAATTTCCTTTAGAGTTACCATTGCAATAACCCAATATTCCTTAGGGCTAGTAACAATTTGTGGGTAGTCCAAAAGAACATTTGTGTCCAAAATCTTTACCTTTTCGTTCAATTTTCTCAACCTCGCTTATAAAAAAATGGGAAAGGTTCGTAAACCTTCCCCACTTGGATTAAAGTATTTCTTTAATTCTAATCAGAACATTCTGAAGACTATCAATCTGCTCTGGAAGAATTTCAGAAAATTTTGTGGGTTTTCCGAATTCGTTTTCGAGTATTTCAGATGCTTCCTTTGTCTTTTCGTTCTGAACAACCGCATCCCAAAGCTCCTTAGCTTCATTGATTAAATCATCGAATGTCTTTACAACATAAGGATTAACTTCATCTGAAGCTTCGCCACCGGAATGCTTAATCTCCTCATCAATAGCATCAAAGATAGCATTTACGATATTCTCGTAGCTAAATTCAACACGAGGAGTAATATACTTGAAACGAGACTTTGCGAAGAATCTGTCGTCGCCTCTGAAGAAAATAAATCTTTTTCTTTCGCCGGATGCTTCGTCCTTAATCTCACGAATGTAACCAATAACGTCAACCATCTTGTTTACAATATCGTAAGGTCTCTGCGGCAAAGCAGGAGCAATCTGCTGATATTCTTCTCCTTCCTCGTCCTTAAGAGTCTTTTCAGTAGAGTGTGAAATAAAGATAAGACCATAACCAGCGAAAGTTAAGTCTCTGAAAGTTGACTGGAATTCCTTTTTAGCCATGTCATAACCTGCGCCCCAAGGGATATCGGCAAGCTTTTCGACACCTTCCTGACCGCAAATGTACCTTACGCACAAATCCCATGCGGAATCGACAGTATCAATTGCGATACTTTCAAACTTGTCCTTCAACTCTTGCTTACGAATGAGCTGTCCAACCACAGTTTTCCAGTCATTCCAACCCTTAACAGGCTGAACATATACCTTATTAAGAGCATTAGTGCCCATCTCAACGTTAATACCGTGTTTTTCAACATACTTTAACACTCATTTAAGAGTCGGACTAGACTATATCTTCTTCATTTTTAACCTCAAATATATTCGTTGCAATTATATATTTTCGAGGAAGATACATTTCTGCATCTTTATAGCAAGAAGTAATCAACTTCTTTACTAAAGCCTTTTTGGCAAGAGTTACACGATAATTTTTGCCATTTTGTGTAGGCTTATTGGTAATTTCCATTCCCGATACTTTTTCGCATAATAAGAGAAAATCATTACAAATGTTTATTGAATGAGAAGTGAAATTAACTCTATAATAGTTCTGATTAGGATAAATACTTCCATCGCCATCAATTAAACCTCTTAGAAAATCCTTTTCTAAAATTGCTGGAACTTTCGGTAAAACGTTTGTTAAATAGGTTTTATTTTTTACAACTCCGTATTTATTTAAATCTTTTACTATCTTATCGCTTCGAACTGTGCTTAGAAAACTTTCTGTATTTCCTCTTTTTGAATAGATAAGCTTTGATGTAATTCCAAGTTCTTCTCGATACTTTTCAAGCAAAGCAACATCAGAAGCCTTAAGTTCTAAGCGTAATTGAGATTGTTTGTCTTTTTCCTCTGTCACTGACCCATCTGTAAAAATTAACCCCAAAAAATATGCTTTATTAGGTGTATCAATATTTGTAAAATAATCTTCCTTTAAATTAACATTTATTTTTCTTACACGAAGTGGAATATCATTTTTAACCAATATATTTTTAATTCTTGGTTGTGTGCAATGTCGCATTTTTGCAATATTTGTCATAGATAGTCCAGATAAGTAATCTTTACAAATTTCTTGCTCTTCTTTATCATCAATCATTCGCATTCTTTTCACCTCCTGTTGTAAAAATATAAGCAACTAATGAAGTGTGGCATTTCGTATTACTACTACTTAATTAAATAGTCGTTGAACCTTCCGCTGATTGGGCGGCTTGGCTGCTGATTGCCATATCTTTTAAGACTTAGGTTTCCCAGCAATTAACCACATTATTCAATATATATTACTATATAAGGGAGCTATTAAATTAACCCTGCAATAAGAACCTTTGGGAACTGTGCGGCAAGACTTGTCTTACCTACACCCGGCAAGCCGTAAAACATTGCGTACTTACCTTTAAGATTTCTGCTTATTGTCTGAGGTTCAAGTGCCAATAAATCAATTGCCATTATTCAATCCCTCCTTTATTATAGATGGTGCCCTGGCTATTAGAAGCCAGGGTTTACATCGTTAAAGGAAGTATTCTTCTTTGTCTGTGCCTTACCCTTAGTAGCACCCTTTGTCTTCTGCTCTTCAACTCTTGCAGAACGAGCAGCAAGACCAGCCTTGATATCATTAGCATCGTAAGAGTACTCTTCCTCAAGACCACTTGGAGAGCCACCGAGGATGATAAGCTCCTTACGAGTCTGAGTCTTTGTTCTCTTAATAGGCTCACCGAAGCCCTGCTCTTCATACCAAACCTTTGTAGACTGGTTGAAGTTAATCTTACCGTTTATGTTAACAGTATCGCCCTTCTCCCAGTTGCTTTCGATGAAGTTAACTGCATTATCTGATGCGGCGATAAGGTCAATAACATCGACTCTTGTAATACCGTCTCTACCAGTATAACCAACAACTGCCACCTTAACCTTGAGTCTACCAGTCTCTTCCTGATTCTGGTCTATCTCTTTTGTCATATCCATAACAACGCCAGAGAGTTCGAATCTTGCATCCTGCTCAAATGGGTCATTTGACTGACGAGCTGGGTTCATGAAGTTTGAATCAATCTCAAAGCCAGTTCTTACCTGACCGCTTGAAGGGTCAACCCAAATGTTCTCTCTGATGTTACCAGCTGTGATAACAACTCTTGATGCCTTTTCCTTCTCGTCTTCGCCGAGTGAGGCAAGAGAAGTAAACTTCTGAGGCATTTCACAGATGCTTGTGTAAATCTTGCTTACAGCAGAACCATCTGACTTCATTTCCATAGAGAAGAACTTAACAGGAATCTCATTCTCGACCATCTTTCCGCCGATTTCCTGGTCCACCTTAATAGTAGCTTTAGCTGATGCATAGTTCTTACCATCTGCGGTCTGCTTCTGCTCAACTTCAAGCTGGCTAAGAATTCCAGAAATCTCAACAACATTAGTACTCTGTACTTCCTTAATATTTAACATACTTTAATTCCTCCAATAAATAACAATTTTAATAAAAGTGAATTAGGAAAACGGCGGAACCGAAGTCCCGCCAATTTCAGCCGTGTGCGACGTTAAATTATTCAGCGTCAGCAGCAGCGTCTGGGTCGTACTCCATACCTTTCTGAGTAAGGTAGAATACAGAAACTTCCTTCTCCTTACCATCAACAGTACGAGTCTCCTTCTCACGAACAGCAAGCTCCTTGTTTACAAGACCTGTAACGGAACCAACAACTGCTGCAGTTGTCTCGAAACCGAGTGCGTCTGCTACTTCCTTATGAGTAAACTTAACGCCCACGCCATTTCCCTTGAGGTAATCAAAAACCTTTCTTGAATTTGCTGTCATTGTGCCAGTCTTCTTAGTTGCCATTTTAACATCACTCCTTAAAGTAAATTTAATTTATATAAAAATAGCTTAGGCTCGCTATTTTTTTACTATAATCATTATAGCATAAGTTTGAAACAAAGTCAAGTTTTTGATTCGTATCTTTGAATCAATTTTCTCATACTATCTGCCGCGTCAGATTTGTTAACATTAGAACTCAATTTTTCAGCCAAATCACTGCAAAGAACCTTTGCTTTTGCCATCGCAAGAATTTGAGTTTCTGCTCTCTTTGCACAAAAATCGTAACAAATACCGATGTAAGCAATATCCTTAGCGGATAGCTCTTCGTTCTTTTTAACTTTCATAAGAACCTCTTCATACTTCGCTACATCAGTCTGTAAGCCTTTTGCAAAGTTAAGTGACTTCTCATCATTGAATTTGTTCTCATTGATTATTCCATTGTCTGATACAGGTGCAAGTAAATTATAATGAGTATCAATAATAGAAGTTATTGCTGCAATCGTAGGGTCTCTATTCTGAGCAATAAGTTCTCTTTTTTCTTCAAGAGTCATTGGTATCTCCTCCCTTAACTTTCTATATTAAGTATATCACATTTTTGAAGAAAAGTCAAGGATTAAGCTTTCGCTAAATCCACAACTTTTGCTCCTTCGGGAATTTTCATTCCCATGACACCAGTTGCATCTCTTGAAGCAACCTTTATCTCGGCAGAGTTAATCTTGATTAAACCTCTTGTCGATATAACTATTATATCGCAATCGTTATTCAAAGTCAAGAATTTAACTACCCTATCGTCCTTACGGACTCCTGAGATTTTCTTACCCTTTGTACCACGAGTACACTCTGGAAATTCAGAAAGCTCTGCCTTCTTTACAAGACCATTTGCAGTAGCTGTCATAAGATACTTACCGCTAATAATCTTAGAATCAATAACTTTATCGCCTTCGTTAAGTTTGATACCGCAAACACCAGCGGCAACTCTACCGATAGCATTTATCTTTTCTGTATCTATTATAACAAAATTGCCATTAAAAGTCAAGATTCCGATAGGCTCTTTATTTATTGTATGGACAGCAATGACTTCGTCATCATCCTTCAAGTTAATAGCCTTGAGAGACTTACCCTTCTTGAAGTTATACTCTTCCTTGGCAGTCTTCTTTACTATACCATTTTTAGTTACAAAGAGAATATACTCAGCAGTCTCGCGGCGAGAAAGTGTAGTAATAGCAGTAATTCTTTCGCCGGGTTCAAACTCAAAGAGCTGTGCTGTATTTATCTTTGCATCTACAGGTAAATCTGCAATGGCACTTCTATAAACTTTTCCCCTGTTTGAGAAAAGAAGAAGATAACCCAAGTTGTCGTCTGAGATAGTCTTAGCGATAATCTCATTATCCTGCATCTTAATCTTAGAACCCTTACCACCACGATGTGTAGTCATAAGTGTAGAAGAAGTCTGAGTATAGATATTGCCAAGAGTTGTGAAGTGAAGGAGAAGTTCCTTCTTTTCAATAACTTCTGTATCTTCATCGCTGCCCTTATAATCAAGGTTCATGAGTCTGGTTCTTCTTTCGTCGCCATATTTCTTAGCAACTTCCTTCAAATCAGTTTCAATTTCCTTGTAAAGAGTATCTCTATCGCTAAGAGCAAGAACGTGATATTCTCTGTCCTTTGTAAGCTGTTCCTTTTCATCTTTAAATGACTGGATTTCAAGTGTTGCCAAACGACCAAGCTTAATATCAATAACTGCCTTTGCCTGAGCATCAGTATAACCAAAACGCTCAATTAACTTAGCCCTTGCTGCGGCGGTACTTGATGAACCTTTAATGATAGCTACTACTTCATCAACATTAGCCAATGCAAGACAGATAGCTTCAACAATAGGAAGTCTTTCATCAATCTTTCTGATATCATATTCGTGCATCTTTGTTCTTACAACAATCTCATGGTCAAGATGAGCCTGAAGAGCTTCCTTCCAACCGAATACTCTTGGACGAGTACCATTATCAAGCATAGTCATGTTGATAGGGAAGAAACTCTGAATTGCTGTATATTTATAAAGATTACGAATAACACTTGCTGGGATTGCTCCTTTTTCAAGCCATACAGTTATATCTACAATTTCCTCAGAGGAATCTGTAAATCTCTTAATACCTGCGCAAGCTGTTGCAGGAATTCTCTTTGTAACTGGTGCATTAGGGTCTGGATTGAACAATCCACCAAGCTGATTATAGATACGGTTAGTTGCAACTCCATAAGGAACTTCTGTTACCTGAAGTGTGTTCTCCTTATCATCATACTCAATAGTACCACGAATAATCGCAGACTTACCCTTACCAATCCTTAAAGATTCCTTAACTTCATCAGCATTAAGAATTGTACCACCGGTTGCAAAGTCAGGAGCACAATAGATTTCATCAAAATCAATGTCAGGATTCCAAAGCAATTTAATCATTGCTTCATTAACTTCTCTTAAATTGAACTGAGGAATACTACTTGCCATCACATTGTCCCTTATTTCTAAGGGTGCTGACTATCTTTTAATTATTATTATACAATAATAACGACGCCATTTCGAACAGCGTATCAATAGCTGCCCTACTCCTCCGATTCGAGGATAGTCGATACAGGCTTCTTAATTTATTTCTTTCTTAGCAGAGTTAGAAAAGAAATATAATAAATTAAGATTCCCACGGGATTACCATACCTGCGTCTCACGACAGGGGCTTCAGGTTTCCCCGTTAGCTAAGAGATTTTTCTTAACCCCGCTGATTAGCGGAAAAGCGTTACACAGGCATGATTAAATACCAACGGCAATACCAGTTGTACCATTTACAATATTATAATAGCCCAATGAAGGTAAAACAGCAGGGAACTGTTCTGTGTTATCGAAGTTATCGAACCACATATCAATGCTCTCTTTTTCGATACCATTAACCATTTTTGTTCCCATTTCGCCTAATCTCATTTCAGTATAACGAGGTGCGGCGAAATCGTTCAAGTGAGCATAAGTACCCATATTACCAATAGTATCCTCAATAGGATATCTCATGCTAATAGGACTACCCATACGACACAAAACACCCGCCATCGCCGCATCGCCATGAACATAGAAATGTTTCATGGCAGACACGATACTAAGGTGTGTCTTTTTATGAGCGCGCTTATATGTAATTTTATCAAGAACCTGTGAATACATACCCATACGCTGTGATGGCTTAAGACAGTCTCGGACATCAAAGATGGCGCGATGCTGAATAGCCATTGCGGCATAAGTACTGAAACTCTGTTCAACTCTGCCCTTTAAATCCACTTTCATTTTATCACTCCTTTTATATTATAATTATAACACATTTTTAAAGTAAAGTCAAATATTACATTTCACCATACTTGCTGAAGTCGATATTCTCGAAAATGAATTCCTTCTTAGGACCAACATCTGCACCCATAAGTGCTTCGAGAGCCTCCATAGCTTCAGGTGTGTACTCAAAAATTTCATGTGCTTCAGGACAATCGAAGATTGCTTCACGAAGTTCTTTCTTTTCAAGCAAACCAAGACCTTTTACACGTCTTACATTACCGGGGAGTTTTCTTCCTCTCTCATTGTAATCTTCATCAGTATAGAAGTAGGTCTGCTTACCCTTGTTCTCAACAATGAAGAGAGGAGCATGATACCAACCAACTCTTCCCTGCTTAACGAACTCAGGACAAATCTTCCAAATGGCAACAAGACCAAGCAAGAAGATATGAAGACCGTCAACATCAGGGTCAACGAAGAAGTCGATATAACCATATCTTAACTTCTTTATATTAAGCGACTTACCATAGTCGAAACCTACTGCAGCCTGTAGTTGCTTAATTTCACCGTTATCAAGGAACTTATCTTCTGAACTACTGAGACCATTGATAATCTTACCACGAGCTTCGAAGATACCCATTGTGTCTTTGTCTCTACCCTTCTTAGCAGAACCACTTGCAGATTTACCCTCACAGATAAGGAGACGAGAATTCTCGCCAAGGACCTTTGCATCGCTTACCTTATCGAGAATCATACCCTTCTTAGTTCTCATTTCAGAGACTTCCTTTGCGGCATTAAGAATTTTCTCTCTTAAAACGTCAGCAGCCTTTTCAGCCTTCTGGAACCTTTCAAGAGACTCAATCAATGCGGCGTATTCGGGAAGTGCAGAGAACTCTGTTAATCCCTTTTCAAATGCTTCTGAAGCAAGTGTACGAAGATTTGGGTTGTTAATCTTACTCTTAGTCTGGTTTGCAAATGAAGGATTTGCAACCTTACAGTTAATTGCAAATACCAATCCCTTACGGATAAGCTCAGGGTCAAATGACTTGCCACTTAAATTTTTAATCTTTGTAGTAATCTTAGTCTTTGCACCTGTTACAGGAGAACCACCTTGTTCACAGATTAACCCATTAACAAAAACATATTCTTGTGTCGGATCGCCTGTCCACATAAATGCAATTTCTACTTCATCTGTATTATCTTTCGCATTGGCAACAATTGGCATGTTCATAAGAGGCTTATTAACATTTTCTTTAATAAAATCTGCAATACCATTTTCAGAACAGTATTCTATTTTCTTTTTTGATATTTCATCATAAACAACAAAAGTAATTCCTCTTGTTAAATAAGAAGTTATTTTAACATTTTCACAAATTTTTTCAAAGGTAAATCCTTCTGTCATATTCTTGAAAACTTCTTTGTCAGGTTTAAATTTGATATATGTGCCATGTAAATCGGGATTTTCAGATTTGCATTCCTCATATGAAATAAGATTTCCTTTTTTAAAATAAACTTTTGCTTGTTTTCCTTCTCTATAAGAAATACCTTCAAAAAATTCAGAAGACAAACAAGTTGCTTTAATCCCGATTCCATTTAATCCACTTACCATAGTATAATTTTTATTATTAAATTTTCCACCAGTATGTGAACGAGAAAAAATAGAAACAAGAACGTTTTCGCCATCTTCTCTTATGCCAAATGGAATACCTCTTCCTTCATCCTTAATTGAAACAGTATTTTCTTTTTCATTTACTGTAATAATTATTTTGTTTCCAAAACCCATTAAAGCTTCATCAGTAGAATTATTTACTCCTTCTTTTAAAGCTTGATAAATGCCTTCGGTATCGTCGGTTCCCAAATACATGGGGATTCTTGCCCTAACACCGTCTTTAAAAGATAAAGACTCAATATCTTCAATTCCATAACTATTCATTATCTTCCTCCTTTTAAAAGAGCCTATTCGACAGTTTCTACCGAACGTTTTCTCTAAGTTCTTAGTGAATAAGAAATGTTCTAATAATAAGTTTCCCCTTTATTAATACGTTCTATAACTTTTCTGCTTACATTAAAATATTTTCCTATCTATTCCATTGAGCAAGAAGACTCTTTTAATAAATAAAAAATATCTTCAATATTTTTTCTATTTTTAAGAATATTTCTATCATCATTTTGTTTTAATGAATTATCTAAATCTAATTTAGAACGACTTTTATGAGAAGTAAATCTTTTCTGAGTATTTATTGCCTACCCTATGTAAACTTTATTATTTATCGTATTTTTTATAATATATACGTCTTTTAACATAATTTCACCTCACTTTATCTTTATTTCTATACTTTATTATAGCACAAAATAAAAGAAAAGTCAAGATGTTACTCTTGACTTTCTTCCTCACTTTTTATTTCATCGTATGGGCTTGGCTTTCTTTTTCTTGGGGTTGGATTATAATATTCATTACACATCGTAACTCCGCGTTGGTTTGGTGTTCCTTCGCAAAGCCAACAATCTCCACATCCAGGAGCGCCACCGTTATAATAAGCGATAGCGCAGGTTTTACATATACAAGAATCACATTTGTTCATAAGCGTCACCTCCATTTAAAAACCATACGAATTAGCGATTTTTTAAATAGTTTACCACAGAATTAACTGCACACGCACCATCTGAGGCGGCGGTAAGAGCTTGACGTAACATTTTACAACGAACGTCTCCTGCGGTGAAGAAGCCTGGGATTGTAGTATCTCCATTTGCAGTAGCCATTACATATCCCTGTTTACTAAGTAATTCTGAACAGTTATTTCTCAAAGGTTCTGTATTAGGAATCATACCAATAGCAACAAAGACGCCTTCTGCAAACAGAGGACCTCTTACTCCTTTACACAATATCCAACAAACTCCTTCATTATCTTTAGAAATTGAAGTAACTGGTGCGTCATACCAGATATGAACATTGTGAAGTTTTGAAACTCTGTCAAAAGTAGCCGGTGCGGCAGTAACATTTTGGTCACACATTACAATGTAAACATCTTTACAAATCTTTGAAAGATATTCTGCTTGTGTAAAAGCTACGTCTCCACCGCCAATAACAGCAGCTCTTTTATCTTTGTACAAAGGACCATCGCAAATTGTACAATAATGAATTGGAGTTCCTTGGTCAATTTTTGCGGGTAATTCCCTGTGCTTACAGCCACACGCATAAATAATTGACTTGGCGGCACCAACCCATTCATCCTCAGTAATAACTCTGAAAGTACCATCAGACTCGATTTTTATTTCCTTAACAGTATGCTGTTCTATTGAAATGTTATTTGCTAAAAGCTGGTCATGTAAAGAATCGGCTAAATCAAAACCAGACTGACTGGCGGCACAAGGATAGTTCTCTACAAGAATAGCATTTGCAATCTGTCCATACTCATACTCGTCAAAACCAACTAAGGTAAAATCGAGATTTGCTCTTTTCGCATATAGTGCGGCAGTCATTCCTGCCATTCCATTACCAATTATAATTAAATCTTTCATTTATTTTCTCCATTCATAAACTATATATAATTTATCTTTGTTAATCATAATTTTTCACTCCATTGATTATCACTACTTAATTGAACTCCAAGCAATTCATCAAAGTGACTTGGTTTATTAGGAATAAAGCGTCCAAACTTAACAATTATATTTGATTCAGTTGTTTCTCTTTGGAGTCTTAATAACAAATCTTCGATTTCATGAGGATAATAACCCGTATAGATAACAATATCAGGCATTTCTTTTATATCGAAGCAAGTGATGTATAAGACTTCCATTATTTTAATGAGTTCAATCATATCCTCAAAATCGTCAAATGGTTCAAGACCTCCAAAGACAACAGCTTTTGTGATAGGATTTTCATAGAAACGTGTTGCAATTTCCATTTTATCCATATCAATAGTAGGTGCAAGAGCGAGGTCTGAATTTTGACAGACCTCACAACCACACTCTTTATCACATTTAAAAGTACAATGCGGCATACCAATGAACATAGAGGGCTTACCGTATTGACAAAAATCTTCATCAATTAAGTTCTTTATTTCCATTATTTTACTCGCCTCCATCCTTTCATACTAATTTTCCAACTATATCATTAGCTGGCTCCCAACGGCGCATTTTATATTCAGCTTTTCTTGGCTTTGTCCAAGTCTTAATAGGTGTTAAGAAGCCGACTATTCTGCAATACTCTGTAGCAATAGGCTTACCACAAATAGGACAAGTTGTTCCATAGAAGGCATGATTATCTTCACAAGCCTGAATCTTTGTATTGAAGGCAAAGTAAGTTACACCCTGGTCAGCAATATACTCAACCATCTGCTTTGCAGTTTCATAGTTCTTGAAAGGTGCGTCAATATTTGCATGAAGTATTGACTTAAATAGAATATTTTTCTTGTAATCTTTTTTCAACATAATTTTTAAGCTATTCTTTTCTTTTACAATTATTCACATATTCAAGTATTTTATCATCATTTCGAGTAGAGCGAAATTCTTTAAATAACATTTTTTCAGCGATATATCGTACATAGACTGCATCTTCCATTTTTTCATATCTACCAAGATAGCATTTAATTCCATCCATTCGTATTTCCGCAGTCCATTTTTTACGTTCTTTATCAAAAAATACGCCCGCAACTCCAGATTTATTATTAGATAAAATTGCTTTATTTATTAAATTTTTTGATTGTGGAACAATTCTTAAATTACTTCTTCTATTATCAGCGCGATTTCCATTGATATGGTCGATAACCATATTATCTGGTGGAGATAATAACCAAGTATGAATTTGAATTGGTTGATAATTTCCAGTAAAATACTGTCCTTTCCAAAATCTCCATTTTCTTGTTAAAACTAATTCTAAATCTTCTGTATCAATAAGAAACTTACCTGAAGGTTCATTTTTTTTATTAAAACAATAAATCCAAGTTCCTTCTGGAGTAATTTCATATTCATTACAATCAAAACAAGTCTTTGGACTTTCATCTAAAAATTTTCCATACTTTACATACTGTGAATAATGTTTTCCACAAACTATCATATGAATACCATGATAGTTAATAGGATGTTGATTTGTTGATGGGATATCCTTCCCACACTGATTACATTTCATTAATATTCCTCCTTTAGACTATCTCTTCTTACTTGGTGGGCAATCCCTCCACTGTAAGTTGTGCGCTTGGAAATGGTGTCTATCTCCATTTCTACTGGGCTACATTCATCACCCATAGTCGTTACACCTTTCTTTTTTTAAAAGACTTGGCACGGTATTAGTCTCCATCCACCGTTAGCCCCACTTTTGGGACACCCCTAGACAAGGTTCACACAATTTATTATTAAGGTGGCTCAATCTTCATCAACCACCATTGCAGAAACCATCGAACAATGCCTGCACACGAACTCTTTCCTGTAAAGTTGACTTAATACCAAGAGGCATGAACTGATTACCATAAAGCGGCAAATCATAAATATTTGCATCTGGATAGAAGAACTGGTCTTTCTTCATCAACTTAGCCGCGGCGTTTTCACCCAATCTGTTACTTTTATGACCAAATATTTTTAGAAGAAAAAGTAATTTGATATTTACTTAAATCTTCTTTATATATTTGGCGGAAATGGTTCTTCTTTAAAGAGTCTTTACTCTTGACCATTTCTCTCACTCTTCAATATATAAGTGAAGTTCAGACTATCGCATCTCCAATATTTTAGTCAATTTGGAGGTTCCACATTTAGTCGTTCACGCTACCATTACGCTTGCGCCCTGTTATCTTTATAAGAAACGCTAACTTATAAAGAACTCCAAGTCAATTAGTGGAACTTTTTATTTTTCGTGGTTTATTTGACGTTATGCCACGCATTCCCAGTGATGTTTAGGAATCTGTTCTGTGTTAATCTTATAGTCATAGCCGCCCTCTTCAAGGAACTTATCTGCAACTTCTCTCATTGTATCGAAAATCTGCTTACCGAAATCAGCAGCTTCCTGTGTGTAATATGTATTACCAAGTTTATCCTGATATGTACAACCGAACTTCTTCATTGTTTCATAAATACCAATAAAGCCGATTGTGTTGTAAAGATGTTCAAAATCAATAAGACTAAAGCTGAAGTTAGGAAGTAATCCCTTTTCAACATTTCTCTTAATGATGTGACGAACAACATGAAGTGAACGGACAATACAAAGAGTTCTGTTCTTCAATTCTTCAAGATACTCTTCTTTTGTATTTGTATCAAGAGCAAGTCTTGTCAAGTTAATTGTATTAACCTTAACAGAACCAACTTTCAATGCAGTACCACCAATGGAATTAAAATCGTGTAACCCCACATTTCTGTGGGCACTGACTATCTCTTATACTTACATATCCTGTGTAAGCATATCCCCATTTCCACTTACGTATCAATAGTAAGTGTACTCCTCTTGGCGAGGATAGTCGATACAGGTTCCTTTTCACCTTTTGCTCTACCTGTTTTTAACGGATAAGATAGAGCAGAATTTTTATAATTTCTTCCAGCATTTATGTGTTTTATTGTTCCTTCCGATACGTGGAAGTATTCTGCAATAGTCTTTATTGTAAATTCCCTATTAAGTAATAACCATTGTATATTATCAACTTCTTCTGGTAACAAATGATATGGAGTTCCTTTTCTAATTGGATAATCAACACAATTTATTTTATGAGTTGTACCATGGTTAATTGAAGTAATCATTTGTGTATTAACATTATATTTTTCAGCAATTTGTGCTTGTGTTAATTTACTCTATTTTAAATCGTTAATAATATCATATACTGTTTTATCAGATATTACACTTCTTGGATGATTTTCTCCATAAAATGTCGGTGGCTCTTCGCCGCCATCCGTTAAATTATATCCATTAGGAATTTTACAATTTAATTTTTTTATCCAATATTTCTCCTTTTCATTATAATCTTCAATATTTTTTTCTAAAATTTCATAATAGAAATTTTCTTTACCTAATGCTTCTATTGCGTCATGAATAGGAGAGTTATCAGCATTCATTTTGGCTCTTGATAAATGAGCTATAAATCTATGTTGTGGGTCTATTGCTTGACCCACATAAACTTTATTATTGATTTTATTTTTGATTACATAAATGCTTTTCTTCACTATATCACCTCTCTAAGCTGAGAGAAATTATAGATGAAAAGACTTCCCACGGGATTGCCATACCTATGTCTCACGACAGGGGCTTCAGGTTTCCCCGTTAGCATACTTTAAAGTATACCCCAGAGATTACTGGTAAAGGGATAATAGGGCATTTATTACATACCCAAGGTCGCGAATATCGCTCTTAAGGCGGCAACAATTAGAAAGGCTTGAAACATTATCATCAATGAAGAGGTTTGAATCACTCCACCTCATATTATGTCCAATTCCCCACTCTGCAAACTCAGGGTCAAGGAACTCTCCATCCTTTCTTACAAGTGAAATCGTAGAAATAGGGAATGTAAACATATTCTCTGAACGAATATCACTCATAGCTTTCATATAAAGCTTTTGGAAATCCATAATACCATCAATGTGGTCAACCATAAGTTCGCCATTTGGAAACTCTGAACCACCGAACAAAGCCATCAAATATTCTCTGTCAAATACTGATGTATTTGTAAAAGCAGACTGCTAACCCACGTTATCATAATTTTCATTATGCGCTGACTATTTTTTATTACTTAGTTAAAAGTAATATTACTCTTTCCCGCCGCGTATCAATAGCGGAGGTACTCCTCTTCGTGAGGATAGTCGATACAGGCTTCATTTAATTATTTGCTCTAAGTGGATAGATAAGATTATCTCTCCTATACATTTTTGTTGAACCATTTTTAATACCAATTATTATATTTGGAGCCACATTATATTGTAGCGCAATTTGTCTTAAACTTATTTTTGTTGTAGAAATTAGTTCAATAATTTCTGAGACTTGATGATAAGTTAATTGACCAGCATTTTTTGTTGCTCGATATTGTCTAATTGGATAAGAAATATTATTTTGTTTATGATAAATTCCACTGTTTATTCTTGAAATAGTCCTTCCCTCTACTCCATATCTTTTTCCAATATCTTCATAAGAAGAATAACTAAATTTTAGAGAATATATAATTTCTTCAATATCTTCTTGAGTAAGTTTACCAGTTGGATTAGGATTTTTTCTAAGCGGATATTCAACATTTAAATTATAATAAGTATTTCCTAAATTAACATCATTTACACAAGAGGAAGATATATTAAATTTTTTTGCAATATCTCTTATACTATTTTTTGTGAATTTTAAATCTGAAACAATTTTTTCTAATTCTATATTAGTTTTAAATTTTGCTTCAGGATGTTCAATGCCTTTAAAAAGAGGCGGTTCATTTCCTCCTTCAAGAATATTATATCCATTTGGTCTTAAAGATTTATATTTGAGTATATAATATTTTTCTCGTTCATTATAGTTTTTTATTGGACCTTCTAATATTGACATAGTAAAATGTTCTTTACCGTATTTTTGTATAGCTAAATCTATTAAACTATTATCATTATTAGGGCGGCAATGTTGATTAAATCTATGTTTAGGATTATTGGATTGACCGATATAAACCTTATTGTTAATATTATTTTTGATTATATAAATATATTTTTCCATCTATTCACCTCCTTTATTTTTATTTTATTAGAGCAATTAAATGATTCCCACGAGATTACCATACCTATGTCTCCCGACAGGGCTCCAGGCTCCCTCGTTAGCCACTATTTAAGTGACCCCAGTGATTACTGGAAAAGTAATAAATGGACAGTTCTAATTAGATTCTATCCCTTACGCAAGGCTGATTAACGGCATAAATAAATCTCTGAATGTTCTGATAAGCATACTCGTCCCATTCTGTAATGCCAAAGTAAGCCTTCTTCTGGTCTTCTTTCCAGAAGTAATACATATAAGGAATAAGGTTTGGTAATCCGACTGCCGTCGGAACTCCGATATTTCTATCGGGACTGACTGGATTTTCCTACGACCTTTGTCGCAGTGTTTCTCTGTCCCCTCACGTACCAATAGCAAGAGTACTCCACTTAGCGTGGATAGTCGATACAGGCTTCATTAGAATTTTCGTAATGGGTAGGACAGTCCTTCACGAAAATATTTTTTTGAAGTGCCACGGTTAATTCCTTCAATGGCTCTTCTATCTACATTATATTTTTTTGCTAAAGATTGTATGCTTTCTTTTGTGTTTAATAAAGCGTCAATAATATCAGAAACTTGTTCATAAGTAAATAATATTACACCGCTGCTCTTCCAATTTCTAATTGGATATTGAATATTATCCCTATGATGTGTAATTCCAGCGTTTATTTTAGAAATAGCATGAACTTCAACTCCATATTCTCTTGCAATATCTCCATTAAAACGATAAGTGTATTTGAGAATATCAATAATATTATCTACATCTTCTTCTGTTATTTTTCCATTTATATTAGAATTTTTCCTAATTGGATACTTTTCATTTAATAAAGCTTGACTAATGCCTTGATTTATTCTCAATACTTGTCTTTTAGAAATATTATATTTCTTTGCCAACTGAGATAAAGAAATTTGAGTTGTTGCCAAGTCTATTTTTAGTTTAAGCACATCCTCATCTGAAATTTTAGTATTAGAATGTTCATCTCCATAAAAAATAGGAGGCTCATTTCCGCCATCAAGGATATTATATCCGAATGGCTTTTTTGAATTATAATATTTAATCCAATATTTTTCTCTTTCATTGTAATTTTCAATTTGAGACTCTAAAATTTCAAACCAAAAATGTTCTTTTCCGTATTTTTGAATTGTTTTATCAATTAAAGAATTATCATAATCGCCTTTACAATGAGATTGAAATCTCTTTTTACTATCTAAAGCTTGTCCTATATAAACTTTAGTGTTAATGTTGTTTTTAATAATGTAGATATCTTTTCTAATGATTCCCACGGGACTAACATATGAATTATTCATTCACTTAGCCTCCCCCGTTAGCCGCAAATGCGACCCTGCTGGTAAGCAGAAAAGAAACATATGGGCGCAGCAAATTCACCCGAAGTTCTGTTACTTGCAAAGTTGATATACTCTTTTACGAAGTCAACAAAAGTTGTCAAGTGCTTTGGCGGCTTAGCATTAAAGGTGTCACCAAGGAAAAACAATCCCTTTTCAGCCAAATCCTTTAAATCGTAAGCAAAACAATAAGACTTGAAGGTTGCAGTATCTGAGTCATGTAAATACAACTCCAATTATTAGACTATTTTTTAGATTTGCCTTTTGAAGACAAATAATTACTCTTTCCAAATGCGTATCAATAGCATTTGTAGTCCTCTTCACGAGGTAGTCGTTACAGGCTTTTATTTACGAATTGGATAATTTTCATTGGGTTCAAAATATGCTTTAGTTTTTCCACTATTGATATTACTAATAGTGCTATGGGACTTAATATTCATCCGCCGAGCAATTTCTCGAAAAGAGAGGTCTGAATTTTTTAACAAAAATTTAATTTGATTTAAATCCTCAATAGAAATATTTTTCTTGTAAACAGCATGCTTCCTAAGAGGATAATCCCAAGAGGGATGAAAATGAGCTTCTCCTTGGTTAATTTTTTCTATGGCTTGCTTGTTTACGTGAAAAAAATTTGCAATATCAATAATAGTTAAATCATCATGCTCCAAGAAACTTTTTATCGCAATAATATCATTTTCTTTTAATTTATTGCCAGTTTCAATAGCAAGAGGATATTTTAAATCTTTTTTTCTGTAACTCTTTCCTTCGTTAATTGCTTTTATCATAAAATAAGAAAAATTTGGATGATTTTTTGCGATTTGTTTTAAAGTTAAATTTTTATTATTTAAAATTTCAGAAATGATTTGAGATGCTTCTTGTTCTTTTTCTTTTGTGGAGCGAATAGGATAAGAACAATTTGTTCTAAAATATGTTTTCCCTCTGTTTATGTTACTAATAATTTCTTGTGTAACATTAAACTTTTCACCTATTTGCTCTTGAGATAATGAAGAATTTAAGAGTAAATCTATAATTTGGTTCACTTGAACATTAGTTAATTTACTCTGATAAGAAAGCTCTCCATTTAAGTGAGGATACCCCTCTCCGCCTTTGGTCATATTATATCCAGTAGGGTATAGGGTATTCAATTTTTTAATCCAATACTTTTCTCTTTCATTAAAATTTTCGATTTGTTCTTCTAATACTTCTATAAAGAAATTTTCTGGACCATAATTCCTAATAACTTGATGAAAAACTGTCCCATCTTTAGCTTGTTTATGAGCAAGAAATCTTTTTTGAGCATTAGAACTCTGTCCCACATATTGCATCCCAGTAATTATATTGGTAATTACATAAATATCTTTTTTCATAAGTAAACCTCCTTGACAAAACAAAAAAGATTTTTCGTAAATAAATTCCCACGAGATTAGCAAAAGCCTTCCTCGTTAGCTCATATTAAATATGAACCCCCTTGATAAAGGGAAAAGTAATCTAAGGGCAAGTTGTTTACATTTCACCCATCCACTCGCGGCGAAGCCATTCATTAGCAGCCTTGAAACCATACTCCTTCTGCATTTCATAATAAATCTTCTGAAAAGCCATAACCTTTCTGTGTGGCTTTGGCATTTCTGAAAGAAGGGTTACAATATCTTTTCTTCTTACATTACTGTTTGAGTCAATTGAGCTATCAGCTACAACTGGCTCGTCAACGAAATTGTCAATAAATTCTCCGAGAGAAAGCTGGTCATCACCAAAGCCGTTTAAATAGGCAAGCTCTGTACCAAATTCGTTCTACAGTTTATTCCACTGAGTTGTGAAATTTTTATTCTTTCTTCCAATATTAAGCATTGCTCTCACCTACCTTTTTCATCCAGTCAATTGCTCTTGCAAAATCATAGGTTACTGTTCCCCATGCTTCATCAACCTGTAAGATAGGCAATGAATCATTATGAGTTGCTTCACAAATTCCTTTAATTTCATCCGCGTCTGTAATGACATCATACTTGGCATTTAAAGCATCAAGCTTCTTTTTAAGTACATTACACTTTGGACAGCCAGTAGAATAAAGTCTTATATTAGCCATATCCTCACTCCTTTTTATTTATTCTATTATAATTATACCACATCCAACTTTAAAAGTCAAGACATGGTAATTATAAAGTAAAAATCAGATAGTCAAACTCTAATGATTTGGTGTCATTCGAGTCGAACCACCTGATTTCCTTTTAATTATTTCTCAGCGCAAACTTTCGGGATTGGATTTGGAGGGACAACACCAAAGAGAAGCATTGCGTCATCTTCCTGCTTTCTCCATCTTCTTTCTTTTCCATCAACTGCAAGCTTATCAACATAGTTATTCCACTCGTCATTTGCGTGTCCCTTTACTTTAACGAATGTAACTTTATTGAAGTAGCGAGTTGCTTCGCTAAGTGCCCAGTCAATATTCTTAATAAGTGTAACATTCTCAATAGGCTCATGCTTTTTGCCACGAGTCCAGTCGTTAGCTTTCCAGCCCTTAATCCAGTCATTGAAAATGTTTACACAGTAAGCAGAGTCAGAACGAATTTCAACGGTCTTACCAGTATAGCCAAGACCATTAAATCTTATAAGACCTTGGAAGATTGCATTGAGTTCCATTTCATGATTTGTTGTATTATCTGCGTGACCATAGTTGTCAAATAATATTTTTTCATTTTCGTCGAGAACTGCATATGCCCAGCCACCTGCTTCACGAACGTACTGTCCATCAACTTTTCTCATTGTTGCAGCCCCGTCAGTATAAATAATAAACTTTTCAATCATCCTACATCCTCCTCATAATGCTCGCAAATATCATCTTTCTTAAAACAAGGAACGCCATTAGTAATCATACCACTATCTTTACCGTAAGGTTTCGATATTCATTTCCCTTTTCATTTAATCTATTTTTATTATATCTTAATTTTTATAAAAAGTCAACAAAATGAGGGCAGTTGCCTGCCCTCAAAATTACATTATTTAACTTGCCAAGTCATCATTTCTTCATATAGCTCATGTGCAAAGGAATTTCCTCCAATATTACTGTACACATTATACAATGAGCAAAGGTCTTCCTTGGTTCTCATATCTAAGGCCTTATCATTACAATGTTCAAAATAAATCTGAGTAATAGAGTGTCTAATCTCAGACCTATTGATTTCGCGTGTTTCCTTGCGATATGATTCAATTCTCTCATCCATTTCCTCAATTTTCTGAGTTACCTCACTTTTGAGCTCATCTACAGCTCTTTTAATCTCTTTTCCAAAATCAGTGAATGCTTGGATAGCCGCATCATTCTTTTCCTTTTCTCTTTGAAGACTGTCTTTCAATTCTAAATCAGCTTGGTCTGGTTCCTTCTTTGCCTTAATAATGTCAACAATTACTTTGCCAACGATTGTTATTACAGAACCAAGTCCCGCGGCAATAGCAGCGATTATTACTTCGTTCACATTCTCACCTCCGATTTAATAAATCATTATGGTATTTCGAAGAAACTTTATACGCCGGGTTAGTAAATAAAGACTCAAAAGTGAGATTATTGTAATCCCAATAAGGTACTCTTATCAGAGGTATCTTCTTCCTTAAGCAGTAAGCGTTTTTACGTCTGTCCCACTCTTGAGTCTGTTTAAATTCAGAAACAGTTTTCTGAAAATGGGGAACTCTATGAAAGTGTTGTTCTCCATCTATCTCTATGGCGCAAATAATTTTATTATTTTTATCATAAACGATAAAATCAAATCTTAATAAATTTCCTTTTAAACTTTTTAAGTCAGGAAAGGAAACTTCTTTTTGGAAATAAAGATTATGTGAGCGTAGGAGTTTTTCAACTTTTTCTTCTCCTTTTGACATTACATATCTCCAAATCTTTTAGGTGGTCTCTTAGGTTTCGGCGGCTTAGGTGGGAAGTATGGAGAATAAGGAACTTCTCCATTTGCAATATGGAAAGTAGCTACATGATAGAATCTGTGACCGTCTTCATCAATTGGAATACCATATGGGAACTGTTTTACCAATCTTGCGATTGCCTGCTCAGTAGTTTCCTTGTTCCAATCATACATATCACAATTCAAATTTGCAGAAAAGTGTGTTGTATTGATAATATCTTTTCTTGGCGGCGGAGGTGGTTTTTGAGCATTTACAATAACCTCTCTCCATTCAATAAGTCCGAGCTGAATTTCTTCAAGAGACTTTGCAGATAATTCATATTTAACTCCATAGAAAGCTTCTTCACAAGACTTAAGTTCATAAAGCTCAGTATCCTTACTATATTCTAATTGAATAAGAATATAGTGATGACCTTCAAGATATACAACATTTACATAGTTGATACCGTTGAATTTTGCAAGGAATAAATGACCTTTATGGTCTATGTTGTCAAAGTCGACCTCTTTAGGGAAGTATTTATCCTCATTTGCAAGAGGGAAACCAACAAAGTCTGGGATTATAATGTACTTATCTGTAATTTCATAACTTGCTTGTGGTGCGCCGAGACTGTTCTATACCAAAGTTATGGTCTTAAGATAGTCCTTCTTAAAACCACACATTTCAAAGTGACGACAAGTAAAACAGCGAGGCTGTACCTGTGTATGCTTTGGTGGTAACTGAGGAGGGATTGGCGCAAGAATTGGTCTCTTCGGATATGGCATACGAGGAATTTTCATCTCAACAGGCTCTTGAGTTCCTGGCGGATTCGGAGTCGGACCAAACTCAGGCTTAATTACAAGGTCCGGTTTGAACTCTGGAACAGACGCAGGTCTTTCACAAGGCTCGTCTACTTCATAAGAATAATCTTTTGGAGCAGATCTTGCGGCGGAACTTGGTGTCTGACATGGAGCTTCAAAGTCATATGGGTAAGGAACCCATGTTCCATAAACATAACCGTCGTGCATTTCTTTCACCTCACTGTAAAAAAATGAGGTAGGATAGAACCTACCTCTACTAATATAATGTAGTTTTACATTGTTTATAGTCCAATTTTTTACTTAGTAAGCTGACTGAACTCGCAATCTGTGGAATTCTTATCATTACGCCATTTCTCAATTTTACCATGACGCAATGTGTAATCATTGTCGATATGCTCAATTTCCATTGCAGTAAGCTCTGCAACCTTACCAATCCACTTGTCAGGATTTGTAACGATTTCCTTCTTAAGTTCATCAGTTATACCTGATATCCAAGTAATATGAACAGGCTTATCTCCGTTCATTACAGAGAATGATATTGCACTTGCCCAACCATAGAAGTAAGGCTTAGTAACTGGCTCAACAGGAACACCATTTGAAAAATCATCGAACTTGCAAGTATTAAACTTTTCACCTGTCTTTGTATTTTCCCAGAAAGTCCAAGTCTCAATTTCCTTACCGGTGTAAAGACGAGTTGCTGTCTTGTAATCACCGTCAATGAAAGCGTCGATTG
>Ga0116174_10000531_pt1 | contig 37999 bp, 24 predicted proteins | sample AD_UKC087_MetaG_FD_89801 | JGI IMG/M metagenome (GOLD analysis project Ga0116174, IMG submission 89801) | Active sludge microbial communities of municipal wastewater-treating anaerobic digesters from USA - AD_UKC087_MetaG | ecosystem: Engineered > Bioreactor > Anaerobic > Digestate | place: USA...
CCTATTCCTTCGGGGCCGGTCACCCCTCCGTGGCCGTAATTCTCCATCATAAATCCATAATCCTCCTCACCGAAAAATGGCCATGCTTTTTCCCATTGCGCTTTCGTTTCGGGATTTTCAGGACAGTACATCATCTCGAAGGAGGCATAGAGGGCAGCCAATCCCCTTTGCAAATACTCGTTTCGGTGGAGTTCCCTTCCATACCGGAGGATCAATTCCGAGAAAAGGCTCTGCCGTGAATCGTTCCACTCTCCGTCGCAGTTCATGACCCCGAATCCCCCTATGGCCCTGATATAGATATACGGGGGTTGCCAGGATGCCTGGTACATCAGCAGCTCATCCAGGGTTCTTTCCCCGTATTGCAGGTATTTCCGTTCCCCGGTGATGAGGTAACCGTCAAGCAAGGCCTCTGCCGTCCAATACATCGAAAGGGTATTTTGTTTGAATTGGTTGTTCCGGAGGACTTTCTTGCCGACAAGGTGATCACTCCCATAGCGGCAGCAGGACCAATAGGTTTCGAAATCCTCCCACTGCCCTTCCATGATAATGCGGTCTGCCACCGCGTTCAGCGCTTTCAGGGCCGGTACAAGGTACTTCCTTTCCTGGGTCACCTGGTATAGGCGGAGCAGAAAGGTGACCGACATCGAGGTTTCCGGGGATTTGTTCAGATATTCCATGGGCTTGAGGGAATCAATCGAGAGCCATCCCGGGAAAAATCCCTCTTCGTCCTGAAGTTTCAGGAGGGCATCGGCATATTGAGTGGCATAGGTGAGCAGCCGTTCGTCTTTTTCCAGTTCGGTATACCAGATCAGCATCTGATTGGCGGTGAAGCTCATATCCAGGATATGGTATGGGGCGAGGCGGGCATCCCAGGTATAGGGATTCCTGTTGCTATTTCCGAAGAAAAAGGTATTCCACCCTTTCGAGCGGTTGTATTTTTCGCCGTTCACCTCCACGGTTTCCATTTCTGTTCCTGTTAACCCGGGAAACAGTCCGTTCCTTTGCGGAAAGGCCAAAGCCAGTTCCTTTGTTTTCAAGGCATAGTTCATTAGTTCCCGGTTATTTTCCCTTCGGGCATAACGGTACAATCCCTGCGCTGAACGAAGCGAACTGAACCAAGCCTGGTTCCAGACGGAACGGAACTCCCTTTCATTGACCTCACCGGGGTAGTTGGGACTTTGGGTGGTGTTGACGATAAAAACCGGGGCTCCCACTTGTTGACCATTCAGTTCAAATTCCTGCCAAACGCTTTTTTCCCAGGATCCGAAGGCCCAGTTATATGCATGCGCAACCTGGTTTTTCAGCCCGTCACGGCTTTTTGCCAGTTTTTTCCATTCCTGCTTGCCCCATTTTTTCCAAAGGAAGGAGTTAATTTTGCGCCAGGGGTTAAAGATTTTATCTTTTTGATCACTGGTGATGAGATAAAAACCAATCTCCACTTTTCCGGGGGAATAGCAAGCTCCGGGTGTTCTGACATACAGCACATGTTCCCTGACCGCGGAGTGGCTCATTCCTAGGGTCATCACATTATTTCGGGCGTCAAGATCCATATACCAGGGCGGACCCTGCGTTTTTGCCAGAAGGTCAAGATCGGGAATTAAGGTAAGCAACCGGCCGGAAGAAGAACATACCATGGCCGGAGAGCGGAACAGATGTTGGGCAATAATATGTTCGTCGGTGGGCGTAAGATGGGGAGCCCAGTGAAAGTCAGGGCTGAAGGCCGGCAGGATGTTTACCTGCCAGTCATCCAGGTGCAGGGTATCTTTCAGGTCAAAAGTTATCCTGACCCGGGTGACGTTTTTGCTGACCGACTTGTAGCGGATACTTTTCCGGCTGTTCCCCAATTCTCCGGTTTGGATGGCGGCCACATAGTCTTTCAGGTTGCCCGGCATCACCGGTCCGGTGACCGTCTTACCGCCGGCACCCGCCGGAAACACAAGCAGGAACATCCCAAAAATCAGGTGACTGAGTTTTTTCCGGCAACGTGTTGAGTGGCTTGTCAATTTGTCTTCCATATTTGAAGTTAAGGATTCTTTTCCAGGTAGATTCTGTGTAACATGAAACTGTTCCCGTCAGAATTTCTCTGATTTTCTTCCAGATGGATGGTGATGGTGTTGGTTCCTTCTTTGATATTCAGAATTCCGGCATACTCCTTTTCAATAAAATTTTCTTCCGGGGCATAGGCGTCAGAATGCTCTTTCACCGGTATCTGCCGCTGATAAACGGAAAAGGGGCCGCAGGCCGGGCCTTTGAAATAGGAGATATAGAGTTTGTATTCCCCGTCGGAGGGCACTTCCAGTTCAAACTTAGCAAACCCGCTTTTTTCCGATTTGATTAAGAAAATATCGCGTCTGTTATGATCTTTTTCATCCCCGGACCGGGTATGTGAAAGGGTGGTTCCCATGGCAAGGGCCTTAACGGGCAGCAGCTGAATCCAATATTCCATGGTTGCCGGAATGGCCGGTTTTTCGAGGTGCTTTTCTTCCGGTGCCAGGTTGGAGCGGGGAGGCCGGTCACAATAATAGAATGCCAGGGAGGTATAGTCGACAGGGATATTGTTATTTTCAGGACCATGCTCGATGGTCAGGTCGATCTCTTTTCCGAAGGAGATTTTGTCTGTCATCAGAAACCGGTAGCCTCCCGTTCTGGCCAGCGGAACGGAATAGGAGAGACTGCCGTGAAGGGGAAGGCTGAAAGCCTGGTCCCACCGGTCGGGCAGGGCATACCATCCGCCGTTGAAGTAATCTTCAGAACCGGTTCCGTGGAGCCTGAGCTCTCCATCCACCGTACAACGGTCATCGCCTTCAAAGAAGAGGGTCATGCCCGGATTCAATCCCTGGGCTTGCAACAGCGTACCCACATGGTGGCCTTTCCCTTTCTTATTCAGAAGGGTAACAGGTTGTCCCAGGGGTGGTCCGATCGTACGTTTCCATTCGGCATAGAATTTACCTTCATCAGGTTTCCTTTTATCATCGGTATAAAACACGGTTACCGAAAAAGTCATTTCACCCTGTGCAAAACGGTCATTCTTCAGGTAGTCGAGTTCCAGCAAGGCGCTCTTGTCATAGGGCATGGGAAGATAGCTATAGTGAATTCCGCGCGATACCCCCGCAAGAAGCGATTCCATGGCCGGTTTTCCAAATGAATAACCGAAAAAGTCACCCAGGGGGGAATAAATGGCCGGAATCGCTTCCCGATTCCAGCGTGCTTTGAGAATTATATCGCTGAACCGTTCATTCAGAGGCTGCAGGGGTCGGATTTCCAGTCCGACGATCCGTCCTCCCCTGTTTCTTCTGAACAAAGGTTTGCTTTCGCCGGGTTGCAGCGATACCCTGATTTCCGCAGACCTGACTTCCCCATGCAATGCCGGCAGCTTATCGGTCAGGAGATTCCCCGCAAGCTTCCAGAATTCCACCGCGTATGCCAGGGCTTCTTTTTCCCCTTCCGACAAGGACGACGGGAAAGAGGTGACTTCTTCGCTTCCCGTTATTTCCCTGTATTGGATCTGGATGAATTGCATCCTCTCTCCCTTGTATTTGATTATACATCCTTTCGCATAAGGAATGGGAAGATATGAGTAATATCCCCCAATTTCATTCCCAACTACAGGTCTTAAAAAGGGATATCGTTTCCCTGAAAAAAGGTCGGAAAACTTCAATTCCAACCGCGGGAGTTTTTCACCGTCAAAAAAGAACTGAATGGTATCTCCGGTAGGTGTGGGCGTCCATAAACGCTGGATCACCCCTTTCCCCCGGAGGTCTGCAATGACGAAACCGTCTGCTTCTTTCCTGAGGTAGGAGAACCTCCCTGAAAATCCGTCGTCATTTCCTCCCGTGGTATCATAACTGGAGATCTGTCTTACGGCAGCTTCTTCCTGGAAACGGGGAAGAAGGTCTATCCGGGTCAGCTTCAGCAACTCCTCCCTGTAGTCAGAGAATCCGTGGAGCGGAAAACCGAACCAGAGCAGCAAAAGGAGCGGAAGTGCATGAGTTTGCTTCATTTTGGTACTTCTTTTTTTATTATGGTTTATTTTGAAAAACAGATAAATACCATGGCAGGAATCCTCCTTTGAGGTGCAGGGCAATGCGCCAGATTAAAAAGGGACTTTTAACCATGTTACATGGACGGAGAGCCCGCCTGGGGACATGGCACCGCACCCTGCGGGCTGTTTTCCGGTAAGTCGAAATAAGGAATATACCAGTTTTTCTCCTCCAGGAGGTAGTTATAGATTTGTTCCCTTTTTCCGGCGGGATACTTGGCGGCGACTTTTGAAGCCAGGAAAGCCGGGTTTTTTCGGCGTTGAGCTACCCGCATAAGGTCATAAAACCGCTCCCCCTCAAAGGCCAGTTCACGGGCTCTTTCCTCCAGGATTCTTTCTTCAAGGAGAAGCTGCTTTTCGTAAAGTTTGCCGGTAAGATCCCTGTATCCCAATATCTTACGTGTAAATGGGTCAAACTGGTAATCGTAGTTCGGGATTTTTATGGCATCCACGTCCGATCCCAACCCGAGCCGGCCTCTGACTCCTTTTTGCAACCGTGTGGCCAGCGTGCTGTAATTACTGCCGTCATTCACTATGTTGAGAGCATTCAGGGTATAAGGGCTGACCACGCCCCCATGCATATATTCCCAGTAGATGTATGCTTCGGCCAGGTCAAGATGAATACCCGCAGCCCTGAAAATGATGAAATTGGCATCCTGGTCATACCTCAGTTTCCCTATGGAATACTTCCAGACTACGGTATCCACATCCTCCATCATGGCATTGACGCTGCGGTCATCCCCGTCGGCTTTGTAAATGAGCATTTTCTCAAAGTCCTTCCGGGGCATAATTTTACCGTCCTTGATATAAACGTATGAGGTCTCATATCCTCTGCAGAAATCTCCGGGCACCCCTCTTTCCAAAACCTTGGTCCGTACAGGATTGGTGGGATACTCATCAAGCCGGGTCCCTTTCCAGACGGTTTCCCAGTTGATGATTGCCTGCCGGGTGGGTTTCAGGACATACCGGTGGGGCGGCAGGGGTTCAAAGAGCGACTGGAAATTATTTTGCTGGAAGTTGGCCTTTCGAAACCAAAGGGTAAATATATGCTCCCGGTTGTCAATATTGGTGAAAATATTATACCAGTTACTGGAAGTTCCCGTGCCATCAAGGCCGAAACTGGCGTCAAGCTGGTACCGCAGATTCTTAGTGTCGTTGTAAATAATCTTCTCATATTTTTTAACTGCCTGGGCCAGGTCTCCCTGGTACAGGTAAAACCTCCCCAGCAAAGCATTCATGGCCCAGGTGTTCCAGATCGAAACCTCCCAGGTATTGTCGTTGTTGTCGATGTAATGATTTACGCCAACCTCCTTCACCTTGGTTTCAAGTTCATTGATGAAAATGTCAAGAACCAGATCCATGTCAAGGTATTGTTTCTTCAGTTCAATGGGCTTGTTAAATGTGGTATCATTCACATAGCCTCCGATGGAGAAATCGATGTAAACGCTGTCAATATAGGTGCCGGGAGTGTTGATGTAATTATCGATTTCCTCAATGGTGACCAGCGATTGATGAATAAATGGCACCTTCCCGTATATTCTCGCTGCATTGAAATATGTCCAGGCCCTCATGCACAGGGCCTCACCATACAACCTGTCGTAATTCGTGATCCTGTTTATTGACGGATCGACCACTTCGGGATGATCCCTTTCCAGGATCCTTATGAAATTGTTGCAGGCCGAAATCAATTTGAAAAAGTTGACCGGCGAGACATACTTGTTGTTTTTCGAGAAGTTGAAATTATAAATGTCGACCAGGTCGACATCGGCACCCGGGGTGATGGTCAGCAGGTCGCCCCTGAGTTCGCCAAGGATAACCAGTTGTTCAACAAGTTCTTTCTGCAGGGCATAAAGGCCCATTGCCACGGACCGGTATTCATACCAGTCGTTGAAGAGTTCTTCTTCGGTGATATCCAGCTCTTGCCTGGGATTCAGAAAATCCTTGCATCCAAACAGGAATAGTCCGCATAAGAGGACACAGAGAAGGGGACGGATTTTTTTATTGAACGGTTTCATAACTGCAAGCATAGACTATAAACCAACTTTTAATCCGATGACAAATTGCCTCGCCTGGGGTGTCAGGCCGTAGTCGATACCCTGGTCCACCTGGGAATAGGAATACCCGAATTCAGGATCATAACCAAGGTATTTGGAAAAGACGAAAAGGTTGTTGGCGGAGATGTAAAACTCGGCATTCTTGAAAGCCAGGAATTTTTCAGGCACTTTGTATTTCAGGGCCAGGTTTTTGATCCGGAGGTAGGAACCATATTCGATCCACCGGGTGGAGAATGCTGAATTTCCTATCGGGTCGGCCCATAAAGCCCTGGGAACGTCAGTCTCCTGTCCTTCATACTGCCACCGGTTCAGGACATAGGTGCTCTGGTTGACCAAGCTGCTCATTCTTTCGTTTTTATAACGGACATAATTGAATAGTTCATTTCCATATACGAACTGTGCAAAAGCGCTGAGTGTCCACCTTTTATAGGTCAGGGAGGTCATCAGTCCGCCATGGAAATCGGGAGCGGAAGAGCCGATGATGGTTTTGTCGTAATCGTTGATAACTCCGTCAGGAGAATTGTCGGGACCTGAAATATCACGGAAGATGGCATCTCCGGCGCGAAAGGGGATCAGTTTGTCGTTGACCAGTCCGGCTTCCCTGGCTTGCTCTTCGGTGGAGTAAACCCCATCAAAAAGATAACCGTAAAAGCTGTTGGCGGCGTAACCTATCTGGTTGACGATTTGCGCCCCTTCAACATCGGTGACGAGCTTTTCCCCATTGATGCTTACGATTTCATTGGATGAAGAGGCGAGGCTCGCCTGAAAATCCCATTTGAAAGCACGGTTGTCAATAATCCGGTAAAATGTGTTGATCTCCCAACCCTGATTCCTGATCTTTCCGCCGTTTTCGGGCCTGAATTCATAACCCATGTAAGGTTTCAGGGGGGAATAGATCAGCAGGTTATCGGTCATGGATCGGAACAGATCAATGCTGGTTCTGATTCTGTTTCCAAGAATGGAGGCATCGATTCCCAGGTTGGATTGATTCACAAATTCATAGGTCAATTCATCATTGGAGACAATTGCGGGATAAAGGCCTACAGTCTCCCTGAACTTCACCGACCGGTAATACTTACGGGCACTGGATTCCCCGATATCATCGTTTCCCGACCTGCCGTAGGTGATTCTCAGCTTTAGTTCTTCGAGCCAGGCCGTACCGTGCAGGAAAGGTTCGGAGGAAACACGCCAAGCCATTCCCGCCCCATAAAACAATCCAAAAGGATTTTGGCCGATCTTCAGCGTGTTGGAGGCATTTTTGCCGATGTTAGAAGATCCGTCAAGAGAGAGGCTTCCGCTGATCAGATATTTGTCCTTGTAACTATAGCTGAGGTGTTCGTATAACGAAATCCAATTCCAGATCCGGTTGCTACCGCCAATCTCCCTGAGGTTGTTCTCCCCGTCGCTGATCGTGCGGTATTCATCGTTGGCATGGGCATTTTTGGCCAATGCCCAGTCATATTCGAAAACATTGTTGAGAATATTGATTCCGGTGGTGGAGGTTAGCTTGTGGTTTTTACCGAAATTCTTGTCGTAATTCAGGTAGGTGTTGTTATAAAACGCATTCAGGTTGTTGTTGGACATCTTCGAAACGTTGATGGCTTCGTTGTTGTAATAGTGTTCCATCCCCCTGTTGGGAAGATAGAGCTGTTCCTTCAGGACATTGTAAGTCAGTCCGAACAGACTGTTCAGTTTCAGGTTCCTTGCCAGGTCGGCATGCAAACCCAGAGACAGGACAAAGTTGTAATTTCTGTGGGTGCCGTTGAAATTGTTGATAATGGCCAGGGGATTGCTGACTCCCAGTTCATCGACTTCTGTGAGGGTGGTCAGTCTTTTCCCTTCAAGGTCATACTGATACGGACCCAGCAGGGGTGATTTTCCCAGACTGGTCAGGATCGGGCTGGTCTCTTTGACCTTTCCCGATTCCTTGAGGTTGGAGGTGTAATTGTTGAGTGACACTGTCGCATTCATCTTCAGCCAGGTGAATATGTTCAGGAGGCTGACGAAACGGAGGTTGAACCCGTCATAATTGGTGGTTTTAATAATTCCGTCACTGTTAATGTAATCAAGGGAAAGGCCGTAACGGGCAATTTCATCGCCCCCCATTACTTTCACGTCTATGTTTCTGAAAAAGGAATTTTCAAAGATGAGTTTCTGCCAGTCGGTGTTGTGCTGGTAATCCACATAACGGTCATCCTCGGGGGTAAGGAAGAGGTTCGGGTACTTATCTGTCATATGTTCGCCGTAGATCCCTGAGGTGAAGAGTACCTCGTTGATGAGAGTTTTATGCTGGCCGCTGTTCATCTGGGGAATCATGTTGGGCGGAGTCAGGGAGTACCCGCTTCTGATGTTGATCTCAATGGAAGTTCTGGTGGCACTGGGATCAAGGGTTTCAATGATGATCAGTCCGTTTGAGGCCTTGGAGCCATAGGCGGCGGTTATGGACGGATCCCTGATGATCGTGGTTTGGGAAATATCAAAGGGATTGATTCCGAGCAGGGGATTGTAGGAAAAGCCGTCGAGGTTGGATTCAAAGAGGGAGTGCGGGGGTAACATCACGCCGTCCACGACAAACAAAGGCTGATTGTTGGCGTTCAGGGAACGGACCCCGCGAAGAAGGGTTACCGCCCCGCTGGCGGGGTCTCCCGACCTGTTGGAGACAAATAAACCCGGAACCCTGCCTTGAAAATACTGATCGACCGTCATGGCCGTGGTTTCTGAAATATCCCCCATGGGCAGATCAAAGAATGAGGAGACGATATTTTTCCTAAGCTTTTTCTGTGCCAGTATCGTATGTTCGTCATCGAGGGAAGCCAGATCGTTATCGGTAAGGTAGATTTTCAGAAAACGGCGGTGGTTCAGCTGGAGCCTCTTATTCTTATAAAGGCTGGAAGGGGCTAAAATCAGCCAGTCATCGGGAGAGGTGGCATTCACCTGAAATTCCCCCTTTTCATTGGTGAGAAACGGGATATCATAAGAACCCTCAATCCCGACGGAGACATTGGGCACGGGCTCGTTGGTGCCTGAGAGGATCACCCCTTTGACAAGAAGGGTATCCTGGGCCTGTGAATCCAGGATTCCTGACAGGATCAGAAAGAGAAGGAGAATGACCATCCCTGTCATCCGCGAAATGAGAGAATGATCCCCGTCATTTCCCTGGGCAATGGTCCCCACTTCTTCCTTTGACAGGCGGCCCGCCATTGCTTTTATTATGAATGTTTTTTCCATTCGTCGTTCGATAAATATCATGGTTTTCAAGATGCTTACAAATCACTTTCAGGTCTGAATTCAATACAGTCGATCACCAATCCGTTGTTGGGCGCATTGCCGGGTCCCTTGTATTCCAGCCTGATCTCGGCTTTCTGGTAACTGGTAATATTGTCGACCCAACAATCTATGATGTTGAACCTTCCGACCGGGAGCACCTTGCTTCCCGTCACACTGAAATAGATGCCCCTGTTCCTGACATAGTCATAATAGTCAAAAGTCCTGACCAGCCGGCCATTTACGTAAATGTCGTATATTCCTCCGATGTCCATGTGGGTTTTGATGACCATCAGATATTTCCGGGGAAACAGACTTTTTGTTTTGAATTGAAGCTTATACCTGCCAGCATACTTTTTCGGGAAATTGACTTTCAGAATGGAATCATTGGAAGCGGTGGCCAGAAATTCCTTGACCGGTTGGAAAGATTGGTCACTCACTACCACCACACTATCCTTCCAGCTGTTCTTGTTAATTCCGGTAGGCCTTAAAAGCCATTCCCCCTCAAAGACAGAGGAAGTCATGTAGAGTGTGTCGGGAATAGTGAATTGGGCATAATCATAAGCATAGCCGTTGCTGCAGATGCTCTTTTCGACCGGGGAATAAAAAATATGGATGCTGTCACCCAGAATGTTTTTCAATTTGACTGTGTCCTTTTCATTTTTCTTCATAAAATCGGTTTCCTCAAGCATATTCTCGAAAATTCCCTGATTCAGGAGTTGCGGAATTAAAACTTCTTTCTGCCATTCATAAGGGATATCTGCATGTCCATGGTAGGGTACTCCCAATGCTTCAGCCATCACGTCCAGGGCCTGGTTATAGTTATCCAGCTTCGGAAAGACCAGGGTGGCCGTCTTGTTCCTAAATTCGTGCTTGACGGGAAAGTACTTTTCCTCAAAACGGTTGATCACCACCGAAACCGAATCATAAATGGTATTGCCGTGTTCATCAAAACCGATGGGCCGGCTCAGTTCTTTGTTCAACGCGACGGAGTCCAGGTCGTCGATGTATTTTTTCAGGATGGGATTATTTTGAGCGATGTACTCATAAATGTTGTGTTTGGGGATGGCCACATTTTTCATTCTGAAATATTTGCCATTCAGGAAAAGGGGGCTTTCAAAAGTGATTTCGATACCGTCAAACATCACGGCCTGACTGCCATATTCGAGAAGGGCGAATTTCTCTTCAAGGGTTTGGATTTTCAATTTTCCTTTGACCGCATTGGGCTGTATAAACTGTGAGGAAATATGGTAATTCAGAAATGAGGTGGTGATTTCCCCTGTATCCAGATGGGCTTGCAGGGCTTGGTTGACAGGAATGAACAACGTGTATGCGTTGTCGGTCAGGAATAGGGTGTCGTAATGGAACTCCTTCAGAAAACCCATGAAAAGGGAGACTTCCGGGTCTTTTTGCAGTGCATCCCAAACATTTTCGTTCACGGTCTCAAGAGCGACGGTGTAATGGGCATCCCAGTCTTTATGACATCCGGAAGCGGCCAGCAACATCAGCGCAAGAAACCAACCAATTTGAATCCTTTTATCTTTCATTTCATTCAAATTTGTTAAATCCGATATAATCCCAGAGAAATCTGCCGGGAATCAGTGAGGTAATTTCAACGGTATGTTCCGAGTATTTGATAAATTCAACCGTTCCCAGTTTGATCCCCTGAAACGGGTAGTCGTTGCTTCCTCCGTAAGAGAGGTCTATTAAGCCTCCCACTTTTTTGCCATCGATGGCTACCTCGACCAGGGCGTTGCTTTTATAATAGGAATGTGCCCCCAGAAAAGCGTTGTACTTTCCCTGAACGATCTTGGGAATCCGGTAGGAGATCTTGAAATTTCCGGTGATCTGCAAAAAGTCGTTTCCCCAGGCATTTTGCGAATCCTCCTCTTCCTTTATAAAAAAGAGATCTGCCCCCGTCCATTTGATTCTTGAAAGAGAGGCGGTGTCTTCAATGAAATAGCTCCCCACTTCGTTTCTGTATTTGTTAAGAAGCGGTTCTTCCCAAAAATCAAAGTATTTGTCGGCAATAGAGGGGGTTTTTACCGTCATGACATGGTTAATGAAATGAATAGCCCCGCTTTGGGTGATGACATTGCTGATATCATAGTAAAACCCGATGAAATCAATGAGCGTCGTATCGTTCTGGACGACAATCGTGTCAAAAACCTCTTTCCCCTTGTTGATGGCTATATCAATTCCCAATCCGTTGATGTTCAGGGGAACTTCCGAATAGGTGCTGTAGTTTGTAGCCCGGCCTTCAAAGTCGTTCATAAAAAGATTTCCCGACAGAATATGGTAACCGACAAAGTTGTACAGGGGATTGAGGGGGCTCGAATAATTGTTGTCGTTGGGACTGATTTTTAGGGTCAGGTCCTCAAAGGTGAAGATCCCGTGCTTGTTGAAAACGGAGTCGTGCTCTAACAGCAAGGTGATGGGGAGTTCTTCTTCGTTCTCCTTCTCTTTCAGGTTGAGGTTGATGGTTTCCCTGAAACCTGTTTCGTCGACCGCCTGCTTAAAAATGGCATAACCGGGATTTTGCTCAATCCACTGGTAGGTGGTGAAGGTAATCGGTTGGAGCACTTCGCTGATCAGGTGGATATAACCGTTGGAGGTTTCTATGTCGGGATAGATGACCGGGGCCTGATTGTTGATTTTATAATAGGAGGTGTCAGGTTCTATAATGAAGGTAACGGTAAGAAAATCTCCGGAAAGGGTGGGTTCCGGGAAGGCGCCGAAAGGAAAGTCATTGGAGCGGATTCCCCTGTTAACCACATGATAACGGCATAAAATGTCAACATATTCCTGGTTTTCTAGCAACTCGGCCAGTGAATTGAAACGATTGCTGTTTTTGATGAAATGGTCCATGGCCTTATTATCGGGAAGAAACAGGGTGTAATTTTCCCCGTTCGGATTATGGGCCCTCAGGGTTTTATCCAGATTCCCCTTCTTAATGATGGCCAGAAAACTGGAGAATTCTTCCGCCTGGTCATTTTGGACCACAAAGTCAAAGATGCTGTACTTGAGCATCTCCTTGAAGCCGGGGTCCAGGACATGGTCCTGAACGCAGAACTGAAAGGTAAGGACCGTTATGATAAATCCTGCAAGGGATATTCTTTTTCTCATGACTTAGTAATTATAAAATGGATTCTGAACTAATTCCCGGTTTCTTTCTATTTCCGATTCGGCAATGGGCATGTACCAACCCAGGGGATTGGTCAATTTTGTGGCCAGGATCCTTTTCTGAGTCGAGGGGACATTTTTGATAATGATTTCGACAAGGGCGGCTTTCCTGGCATAGTTGTCCCGTCTTCCCATCCTGAGAAGGTCAAACCATCTTTTCCCCTCAAAGGCCAGTTCCAGGGCTCTTTCCTCCAGGATGGCATCTTCATAGGCGATTTTTGAATTCGCGATGCTGATGGCCGACACATCCGCCCTGTCGCGGATTTTAGTCAGCAATTCATGGGCTTCGTCGAATCTTTCCAGCTGGCTCAGAGCTTCGGCTTTCATCAGGAGGACCTCGGCGTACCGGTATACAATCCAATTGCAGCTGTTCTGTTCCGAACCCGACCTGATGGAGTAACCGTCGGGTGCCCTGCCTACATATTTCCAGATGATATAATCATCGGTTCCATATTTTTTTATGGAGGAATTTTCGCCCCGGTAGAGTTCCCTGGCAGCGTAGTCAGCGGCGAACATTTCAAGGGCTTTCGGACTGGGATCATACAGGTAGGCATACCGCTGGGTCAGGCCGTACATGCTGTTTCTCTGGTTCAAGTCGTCATCGAACTGGAATTCGAAAATTCCTTCCAGGCTGTTCCCCGGGTAGAAGATTTCAAACCATTTGGTGCTGGGCATCAGGGTGTAATCTTTATTCCCGATAATGTTGTCAGCATATTCGATGCAGGTGTTGTAATCAAATAGCCAGAGGGCGATATCGGCGATCAGGGCATCATAGGCGGCTTTGGTGGCCCGGCCTTTCAATTCGGCCAGAGTGGCGTATCCATCAGTGGTGGCGGAACTCCTGTGTGTTTTAAGTTCCTCCAGGAGGATTCTGAGGATCTCGTCCCCATCGGTCTTGGGAACATAAAAATCGGTGCCATCGCTCAGGGTGGGCCCGGTGATAAAGGGAACATCCCTGAAAATTCGTACCAGGTAAAAATAGGCCAGGCTTCGGAGGAAATAGGCTTCAGCCATCATGCTTTCCACCTGGTAAGGGGTAAAGGTGTCGTCAATTTTCTGAACCAGGGGAGCATGATGGATCACCTCGTTGGCATAGTTGATCACCTTGTAAAATTGGGACCAGTCGCACAGATAGTTGGTGGGGTATATGTTGCTTTGCATCATATTCCTTTCATCACTGCCCAGATTGGAATCGTACTGGACCAGGTCGGCCCTGATTTCCCCATATTTGAAGAGCAGTTCATCCATGGAGGCAAAAGAATCATAGGCGCCCATCAGAACTGCCTCCACATCTTCTTTGGTCTTCCAGAACTCCTCCTTGATCAGACCTCCCGGAGGCAGAAGCTCCAGCCAGTCGTTGCAGGAGATTCCTGTAAAGAGGAGTGCAAAAAGCATGAGATATCTTATTTTTTTCTGCAGGTTCATTTTTATTTTCATCTTCATGGGGTGTTACTTAGAAACCAATAGACAATGAAAGGGTGAATACTTTGGAAGGCGGGGTGTTGGCCCTGTCCTCGCCAATCCAGAAGGGATTGGAGGCATTCATGCTCACCTCGGGATCTTGTCCCGTATAGTTGGTGAAGGTCAGTAACTTCCGGGCGCTGAAAGCCAGATTGGCGCTTCGCAATCCCAGTTTCGAACAGAGGGTTTGGCTGAAGCGGTATCCCATGGTGATACTATTCAGCCTGATAAAGTCTCCTTTTTCTACAAAACGGTCCGATCCGAGGTAATTGGCCGGGTGATTCAGATAAGCCCTGGGCAGCATGCCCTCCTCATCCTGTCCCTGAACACGCCAGCGATTGAGGACGGCCTTGCTCTGGTTGTGCCTTCCGCTCATGTTTTCGGTGTCAATGGCAACCCGGTTGACAATGTCAAAACCCATCCGATAGTTGAAGTTCAAGGCAAAATTGAAGTTTTTGTATTTGAGATTCGTTCCAAACCCCCCACGAAATTGGGATTGGAATCGCCGATGTACACAACGTCATTCAGGTCGATCTTCCCGTCATGATTGATATCCTCATAAATGGCGTCCCCACCTTTGAAATTATAGGTGCCCAGGTAAGTAAACGGGATGCGTTTTCCCTCGCTGTCGACCAGGATGTTACCGTCGGCATCGGTCGCTTTGACCATTTCGTCGCTGGGCCAAACCCCGAGGTACCTGAAACCGAAGAAAGACCCGATGGGTTCTCCTTCTACCACGCGCAAAGGATACTGACCATTCCCGATGGACGTGGACCTTTCGGTATTGAAATTCTCGGGAAGCTTAGTAAATGCGTTGATATTCTGGGAGGTGTTAAAGCTGAAAGAGAGATACCAGTTCTTTTGCCTGATGGCCCTGATTTCGGTCATCAATTCCCATCCTTTGTTTTCAAGTTCGCCGCTGTTGAGATATTTCAATTGGGGAAAGCCCGAAGAGGTGGGAATGGAATAATTCCCGAACAGGATATTGGTGGTGAGTTTGTTGTAGAGGTCGCCTTCCAGGTAAAGCCGGTCATCGAACAGATTCAGTTCCAGACCCAGGTCATAGGAGGTGATGGATTCCCATTTGATGTTGTCAAGTTGGATGCTGGTGGGAATGATAGCCGGATTCTGGATGTAATTTCCGTTGGCAGTTGTAGAATAGGTGGCAAAACGGGCATAGGTGTCACCGGGTTGTTTCCCCGAAACACCCCATGATGCCCTTAACATACAATCTCCCAGGAAGTCCCAGGAATCCAGCAGGGGTTCGTGGGAGAAACGCCACCCCAGGGACACACCCTTGAATAAACCCCACCGGTTATTGTCCCCAAAGGCGGAGTTGGCATCCGCCCTCAGGATTGTCTGAACCATATACCGGTCATGCAGCTTGTAATTGAGGTTGAAAACCCCGCTGAGATCGCGCGATGCTCCCGACCAGGACCCCTGCCAGTTGATCTGGGCGTTGACAGAAGGATCTTGTATGTTGACACTCGGGGTTTTATTGCTTTGAATATTCATTCCCTCATATTGCGACTGCTTGACAATCCAGGTGGCGGAACCCGAAAGGACATGTTGCTTTGCCTGAAAAGGAACATTGAAAAGAATCTGGCTCTCGATATTTTTGGACGAACTCAGACTGTTGGTTTCGTCGGCTTTGTTGACAGTCCATTGCAGCCAGTCGGTTCCCATGGCATTAAAAGGGAGAAAACTCTTTGACTTACTGCCTGAATATTGAAACGAGACCGTCTCGTTGAAGGTGAGCCAGTCGGAGATTTTGTATCGCAAAATAAACGTGTTTTGAAGCATGTTTTCCACATAATCGTTTTTTCCCAGTTCCGAAACCGCCACTGGATTGTAATAATCGCCGCCGTATCCCTGGTAGCTGTTGATGGGTGTAAAATACTCCCCGGTCAATTTCCCGAATTGGTCATACTCCCAAATGCTCATGTTAGGGGCTTTGATGTAAGCCATTTGCCTGATGTTCCTGCCGCTGATGCTCATGTTGCCTTCGGTGGAATTGGAATTGTAGTTGAACTGAACGGAAAACAAAAGCTTACGGGAGAGAAAGTAGTCGAAGTTGATCCTGGTAAAGAACATCTTGGCATTGGTGTTGATGGTGGTTCCGCCTTCATCGATATAGCTGAAAGAGGTATAATACCTGGTTTTCTCGCCCCCGCCCGAAACTTTGAAAAAGTGGTCGTGGGTCTGGGCGCCGGAGGTTACCGCAGCAATCCAATCGGTATTGGCCGAATAATTGTAAAAGTCGATATAATCTCGGTCGTAAGCAATTTCAGCGGGAAGATCAAAAACCCCCTGGCTGTTGTGCCATTCTTCCAACTGAAGCATAATGTATTCATCTCCGTTGAGCATTGGAGTGGCCGGAGGCTGCACATTCAGACTGTATTTGTAGTTGTAGTCGAATTGTACTTTCCCCATCCTCCCTTTGTTGGTTTCGATGAGCAGTACGCCGTCGGCGCCCTGGGAACCGTAAGCGGCAGTAGAGGCGGCGTCTTTCAGAACTTCAATCGATTTAATATCCTGTAGGGCAATGTTGATCAGGTTACTGATGTCTTCGGTGTCGGCGGAGGTCAGGTCAAAGTCCCGCGAAATCCTCATCTGCGGAATTCCGTCAATGACCACAAGTGGCCGGCTGTTTCCCATTGAGCTCAAACCCCTGATAACAAGGGAGGAACCTGATCCAGGATCTCCTGACGAACTGATGATGTCAAGACCGCTGACTTTGCCCTGCAAGGCGTCCGCGGCCGAAACGATGCCCTCATTGTGCATCTCGATCAGGTCAATTTTAACCGTCGAAGAGGCGTTGTCGCGTTCTTCGATATTTGTCAGCCTGTTGCTGGTCTGAGCTTGCGCCGTCACCGTAATCTCCCCGATTTGAATGTCGGAGGAAGAGAGTTCTACAATAACCGCTCTGGAAGGATCCACCTTAATGGTTTGTGTGGTGTAACCAATGACACTGACACTGACGACATTCCCGGGATCAATGAGTTGCAACACAAAATCGCCGTTGACATTGGTAATCGTCCCGTTGATGACACGGTTCTCCCGGTTGTATTCTATAATATTAGCCCCGATGATGGTTGTTTTATCCGCCTTGTCAATAACCCTTCCCCTGATGATGGTTTTGTTCTGAGCAAAACTGTTCATAAGAGAAAGCATCGCCAAAACGAATATGATGGTTTTTCTGATCTCTTTCATCCCTGCAGTAAGATCTTGGTTAGTTACAATGATTCCTGGTTATTTCGTGTCAAGGTCACTGAATAACAGTACCTTGTCAATCTCATGAATGACGGCATTGGTGACGATGGAGGGAAACACCTGGCTTCCGTCTCCAAGCGTTCTGGTTGCCATAATGTTGCGGTTTCCTTTTTCGTCCATTTCGACATATTGGTTTCCTGCTTTGTCTTTCAGACTGATATGGTCATATCCGGTCTGAATGTATACCGAAGTGTTGACGGTGGAGTATTGGGTCGATTTCTCGTCAATGCGGGTTGTTTCGTAATATCCTGAAGGCAGGCTGCCATCGGTGAAAATGAGCGCCCCCTGGACAAAATGCATCATCAGGAATTTCCGCAGTTGCTCTTTGGTCAGTCCGCCCGTGTTGTATTGGCTCAGGGCGGCTTCCGTGGGAATGAAGATGGTGTAATTCTCATTGTCGGACAGAAAACTGTACCGGAATTCTTTGGGCAAAGCCAACCCGGCATTTATAAGCAACTGGTGGAACTTCGGAAAGTTTGAGGAAATCCTGGAATAGATGTCTGTACCCCCGAAACTGAACCAGTCGGAGATTTCATAGGTCGTGCCGTTGTCGGCATTGGTGCTTATCTGGTGTGGAATTACCTTAACGACGAAAGTGCCGTTATATCCCTGGGTGGTCGGAGCCGTTCCACTGACTTCGCCTGTCTCGTTATTAAAAATAAGATAATTACCTGCCAGATTTCTTATGAATTCCTTGCGGGCCAGGCCGGTCGGCTTCTGTGTGCCGACATGGTTCAGAATGAGGGTTCTTAAGTCTTTAATGCCGACATTCATTCTGGTCCCTCCGCCCGGAGAAAGCTGAAAAAGAAAAAACTCATCGCGGATGGGATTATACATCAGGGAAGAATCAGCACTCAGATCAAAATCATTCTCAACAAATAAGGTATAGTACTGATCCTCCCTTTTTAAGGCCGGCAATAACCCGGATTTCTCAATGGCGTTCATAACCAGGGAAAACCTCTGCTGCCGGTAAATCGGACCGGTCACACTGATAAACGCCCGGGGAATAACAGGGTTTTTTAGTCCAATAAAGGAACAATTGCTTCCGAACTGTTTTTGCACAATATCCGCCTCGTTGAGTTTGACCAGATCCTTTTCTCCATTGTTGAAACCGTTGGTGATGTCAGAAAGATAAATTGGCTGATCAGCCATATAACTGTTGACGATAATCCTTTTGATGTTTAACGGGGCGTTGTCCAGGTTTCCCCAATAGTTGATGCCATTGATATACTCGTCCAGGAATTTCCTGAAAGCCTCATTGGTAGGGGCCATTAAACCATAGTGATACCTGATGGAAACGTTATTGGGCAGCCCGAAGGTTCCCGATGGTGCTCTGGTCCGCTCATTGAAAATATTGAACGTCAGGGCGGGAAAACTTACGTCGAAAAGAGAATCGACCCTCATCCCTTCCTCAGCCCCCGGTTGGTTGTTGGTTTCTTCTTCATTGAAAACAAAATCGGGGAACTTGTTGATCAGGTTCAGAAAATCAGAATAGGAATGCGCGGACTGTGAATTGCTCAAAATTTCGTATCCGTTTTTCAGTGGTTCAACGACCCGGTCTACCTTATACACAAAACCGTTCTCGGCAGGGATTTCTTCCCCGAGGATCCTGGAGTTGACATAAAAGATGTCAGTAGAATTTTCAAATGAGCGGTTGAAATAAAAGGAGTAGTCCGTAATTTTCTTATTGTATATGTCAAAATATTCCTTGTAAAACACGGGGGCAAATTTGCGTGAGTCGGTCAGGATCACCCTGTTCCATCTGGATGTCAGGGTGTCGATGATCTGGTAATTTTTATCTTTATCCCTGGTGACGCCTACCTTCAGGTTTTTGTTGAGCAGGAGGGTTTCCCTCTTAAATCCTGCTGGTTTGTTGTTGGTAATATCCAGGGAATCGATCCACCCGTAAACATCCAGGGATCTTAACTGAATCTTGCTCCAGGGATTCTGAATAATATGGAATTTGACCAGACTGACCAGTTCCGGCATAGGAATTTGTTCTACCGACTGGTACTTTGTATTTTCCCGGAAGAAGAGGTTGAATGCTTCATTGGTAGGTGCAAATACGGTGTAGCTTCCCGATACGTTAATGATAGTATCGTAACCGGTCAGTTCCAGGCATCGGGCAAATGTTGAAAGATCGGCCTGTTCCCGGATCTGTGAATAGAGTTTCCCCTGCAACCAAACGGGCCTTTTAAATTTCTCAAAAAGGTCATCGCGGCAGCCGGCCAGCGACGCTAAGAGTAGGGTGATTAATGCGAAATGCCTGATTTTAGCCATTTTTTGAATAGATTAGTGCTGAAATAAAATTCAAATCCCATTCATGATACGCCATTTGGTCGGATAACCAAACTGCCGGAGATTCCTCACTGTTTCTGCCGTTTTTTACAGGAAAAAGGAGTACCGGTTTCCATTCCTGTACTTAAGGTTTTTTTATTCCAATGGAAGCTTTTTCCCGGAGGGGTGATTGTTCTCATTTCCGTGTTGTCTGATGGCCACCGCATAATATGTGATGACCATGAAAGCGAGGGTAGGCACCCAATAGGCCAGTTTGATGCTTCCCATCTGGTCGGAGACGATCCCCTGGATCTGTGTGAGCACGGCTGCACCGGCAATGGCCATGACCATTCCTGCGCCGCCCATTTTCGTATCCTCTCCCAGTCCGGCTATCCCCAGGCCATAGATGGTGGGAAACATCAGGGACATACATCCCGAGATGCCCATCAGGGCATACACTCCCAGTGCGCCCTCTCCGTATATGGTGATCAGGGAACAAATGACGGCCAGCAGGGCCAGGGAGGCCAGGAGGATCCGGGGTTTTAGAAAGCGCATCAGGGCAGTGCACACAAACCTCCCGATCACAAACAGGACCAGGGAGAGGATGTAGTAGGTTGCACCGGCTTGTTCTGCAGTCCGGGGCAGCAAAGCATCCAGCCCTATGGCCTCGCAAAAGTTATAAAATCCTGCCGCAACAGGTTCCATATGGCGGAGGCTGTTCATAATGTCGGCCGAAGAGGCTCCTTCGCCCAACCCGGCGATCACCTCATCAAATTTGAATTGCTGAATCACATAGCGGATCACAAAGGACCACACGGCAATCTGGGCACCCACATAGAAGAACTGGGCCACAACTCCCCAGACATAATTCCGGTTGGCCAGAAGCCTCTTAAAAGTCCCCTTGATGTCCAGGTTTTTATCATCCTCCCTGAGTGGGGGCATCCGGGTCCACCAAATGGTCAGCAGGAGAATTACCATGATAACCCCGATCGTCATATAGGTCAGGGTTACCGCATTCAATTCCTGTCCCTGTATCCTTTCCAGTTCAGCCGGCGGAAGAAGGGCCCTTTCCGCCGCACTCATGGTATTCAGTTGTGAAAGGATGAAAATCTGGCTGATCACCACACCTGTAATGGCTCCGAAGGGATTGAAGGATTGTGCAAAATTCAGCCGCTGGGTGGCTGTCTCCTCGGGTCCGATGGCGCAAACATAGGAGTTGGTGGAGGTTTCCAGGATGGAAAGCCCGGCAAACAAAACAACGATGGCCATCAGGAACAGAAGGAAACTGATGTCAATATTGACGTTGGCCACCTGTTTTGCCGGAAAAAAGAGAAAGGTTCCCAGGGCGAACAACCCCAGGCCGAGAAGAACCCCTGACTTGTAAGTATGTTTTTTAATGAACAATGCCGCCGGAATGGCAAAACATCCATAGCCAAACAGGTAACAGGCGACCTGGATCCAGGCCGTCTTGGTATCGGTCAGGCTCATAATGCGTTTGAATGCCGCCAGCATGGTGTCTGTCAGATTGTTGGGCACCGCCCAGGCGAAGAACAGAGAAGTGAGCAATATAAAGGGCCATACGATGCCCTTGGGAATGATGCGTTGTTTTTCCATGGTTGTCATTGGATTCAGGTGAATGGATTATTGACGGAACTTATTGACGATATCCTTCAGGCTTAACCCGAAAAGATCGGCCACAATGGTTTCCAGTTGCTTTTCTGCTCCCTGGAAGTGAACAATCCTCTGCACGTGCGTGAGGGATGCTCCCGGTTCCAGTTCCGCAGCCGGGGAGGAGGTTTCTATTTCGTAAAAGGGGCCCATGATGGAACCGTCGGCCAGGGGACCGTCATTGTATGAATTGATAACATCCCCGCTGTAAGGATCATCCTGCTCTCCCCACCGGGAGTTTACATACACTTTCCCCTGGTCAGTAACACTACACCACAACAAGGTTAGCGTCTGATTCCCCGGATCGTAACTTCCGCATAGCTCCCCGGCCCTTCCCGGAGGGATCCCGATTTTGCTCCTGAACTCCCCGTCAATTTTAAAGTAAATGACGCTGTCCTCTACCAGAAGTCGGTTGGCAGGAACCTTGCCGAAATAATCGTCATTGACGATCTTTCCTCCGGCATCCTTGTTAAAAGGGATAAAAACGGTGGTCCCGGGAGAGGGGTTGAGCATGGACAACAACCATATCGATAACAATCCTGATTCTTTGGTCCAGGGGACTTCCCCGGTGTTCATAAGCGTATTTTCAGTTTGATACGCCACAATGTTGAGTTCTTCAGGGATATCGATGCCGAAGAGTGAACCGGTAATGTCAGGAGTCAGCAGGGTAACGGTTCTTTCAATGCCGAGGTGAAAGTTAAATCCCGAAGCATTTGTAAGATTAGCCTTTCTGACGAATTTCACAAAACCAGTGCCTTGTCCGGCCACCTCAAATTCTTCGGTATCGAGCAAAGGCGGTACCACCCAGTTGTCATAGACCTGTTCCTTGCCGGGTGCAAAATAGATGCTGAAAGGTCCTCCTTCGGGACCCAGCCAGAAACGTTCTTCTCCCCCCACCGGATTGAATTGCTCCAGGACTTTACCCGAAGCCACCAGGTCATAATTGATCCAGCCGAAGCTATACCCCTTTTCTCCCGACGCCGAGGAGGTCATCACGCGCCCCTGGTACCGGGGGGCCAGAAGAACCGAGGCCCCTGAAATGCTATCCCTTAATTCAAGGGTTTCAACGTTGTTCTTCTTCAAAAATTCCAGGTCATAACCATAGGTTCCTTTGCTGAATCCATTTAATTTCTCATTCACTGCCGCTGATTTTTTACTTTCGGGGGAACTGCAGGCCGCCAATATCAACATGGCCGCCATCACAATCCAACTCCCTTGTTTTAAAATGATCAATTTCATATTATTCTGAAAATTAGGTTTCATCCTTCATGCAGTCTGACCTTTCCCGCAAGCCGGAATCGGGGTCTGTTCGAAATCCGGAAGGGCCCCCTGAAGGAAAAGGTCAGATATGTGACAGAACTATCCGCACGATTTCCGGGTGATAAGTTGATGCCTCATCTCTATGTGCACGGTTTTTTGTGATCCCCTGATCTGGTCAATTAATACTCTTACCGACTCTTTTCCCATTTCTTCGAGTGGTTGTTGGATATAGGAAAGCGGAGGCTGGAAAAAGTCGAAAACCTCATGACCGTCAAATCCGATGACGGCCAGTTCTTCGGGAACCTTAACCTCTGATTTCCTGATAGCATATAATCCCGAGATAGACAGGGCATTGGTGGCAAACAGCACGGCATCCATTCCCCTTTCGTTGAGGAGGCCGGTCATGATGGCTTCCATGTCTTCTTTGATTTGATTATACCTGACTTCCTTAACGACGATAAAATCTGATAAACCGTTATCTTTCATCCCCTCCTGATATCCTCTGATCCTTTCACGCATGTGCACCAGGGTAGATTTGTAAGCAACCAGGGTTATCCTGCGATAACCATTGGCCACGAAGCATTTAACGGCAGAATAAGTGGCGTTGTAATTGTCCAGAACGACCCGGTTGGTTGAGATATCGGGCAGATATCTGTCGACCAGGACAAAAGGGATGCCCTGGTTCATCAGATATTTGATTTGTTCGGCGCTACCTTCGGGGGGAGCAAGTATCAAACCGTCGACCTGACGGTTTACCAAGGTCTTGATGAGTATGGCTGAATTGGCGGCGTTCTCATCTGAACTTCCGAATACCACGGCATATCCGAACTGAGCGGCTTCATTTTCAACGACCCTGGCCAGCTGTCCAAAAAAGGGATTTGAAATGTCAGCAACGATCAAGCCAATGGTAGAAGTGGATCCTTTCCTCAAACTTCTCGCAATCTGATTGGGTTGGTAGTTGAGTTCCTTCACCGCCTCATGGATCTTCTTAACCACTTCGGGTCCAATGCGTTTCTCCTTTTCCAGGCCATTTAAAACATAAGACACAAGCGCTGTGGAAACCCCTACCTTGTTTGCAATATCTTTAATTGATACTCGTTTTGCCATAATGAGTCCGGTCTTTCTTTCTGATCCATACCCCAGGGGGTATTTGAGACCATAAAGTTAGAATTAAACGTTTAAGCAGTGCTTGTTGGTGTTTATGTTTTAAAACACTTTTTAATAAAACATCCGGTATGACGGTTTCGCCCTGAGTGGAAGTGCCCCCGGGGTGAGAACCTGCCGGTTTTTTGTTTTCCATGGATTCCCGGGTCGCTTTTTTCATTTTCAGGGGCCGCCAGGTAAAAATTTGTGTCAAAAAGAGTGAGAAATCATCATTTTATTATATTTGCGCCTGCTATTGTAGCTATAAAGGATGAATTGTAAGATGAAACCGTTTTTTTACCGCAGCTCTTATTATTATGTGCCGTATTCCGGGGCTGCGTAGCAATTGATTGGTTTATCTCCATGAAATAATTCAGAAGGTCCCGGAATCCGGGGCCTTTTGTTTTTGGGGAATGGAAGTTTCCTTTGGGTAACGATCAGGAGAGAGGCGCAAAAGGATGGGAGAAAGAGGGGTTGGCTAAGGTAAGGAGGGTATTCATAAAAGATAAGGTATCATAATGAAGACGGTCGTAATAGGTATTGGATTGATTGGCGGGTCGATGGCGAAAGATCTTCGCCGGTCGGGTTTTGCCACGGAAATAACGGGAGTGGAGAACTTAGGGGAGCATGCTGCGGAGGCTTTGCGCCTGGGCATTGCCGACAGGATGGCGCCCTTAGGGGAGGCGGTGTCGTCGGCTGACCTGGTGATTGTGACAACCCCTGTCGATGTTATGCTGGAGTTGTTGCCTGAAGTTCTGGACAGGATTTCCCCTCACGCCACAGTGACCGATATGGGATCTGTGAAAAGGCGGCTTACGGAAGCTGTCAGGAATCATCCGCGGCGCCGCAACTATGTGCCTGCTCATCCGATGGCGGGAACGGAGAACTCCGGACCGTCGGCTGCCATGGAGGACCTTTTCAGGGGGAAGATCGCCATCGTTTGTGACCAGGAGATGAGCGGTCCGCAGCATCTTGCGCTGGCTGAAAAGATGTTTCATGCCCTGGGTATGAACATTGCCTATATGACGTCTGATGAGCAGGACCACAGTACGGCCTTTGTTTCGCATCTTCCGCATGCGGCGGCTTACGCCCTGGCCAATGCCGTACTTGCCAAGGAAGAACGGCAGATCATCTTCGACCTGGCCAGTGGGGGGTTCAACTCAACCGTCAGACTGGCCAAAAGCTCCTGTGATATGTGGCATCCCATATTCGAACAAAATTGCGATTATGTCGTTGAATCGCTGAATGTCTATATAAAGCATCTGGAACAGTTCAGGGATGCCATACGCGACAGGGAGAGCCGCCGGCTGGCGGATCTGATCCTGAACGCCAACCGGATACGGTCGGTCCTGGAAGGTGAAAACCATCAGTTCATCAAAAATGAAGAGACTTTCGTAAAACTCTATACCAAATAAAATGGCAGAAAAATTGGATATCAGGTCCGTTAGGGAATGGCTCCCCCAGATTAACAACCCTTTGCTGGTGGCGGGCCCCTGCAGTCTGGAGACTGAGAAGCAAACCCTCGAGACCGCAAGGTTACTGGCCAAAGATCACCGGGTGTTTATCTTCCGGGGTGGAATCTGGAAACCCCGCACCCGTCCGGGCAGTTTTGAAGGCATCGGCTCCGTGGGGTTGAAATGGATGCAACTTGTGAAGGAGGAGACCGGTCTTCCGGTCGGCATTGAAGTGGCCAATGCCATCCATACCGAAGAAGCCCTCAAACACGGCATTGACGTGCTCTGGATCGGAGCCCGCTCCACAGCCAGTCCTTTCGTGGTTCAGGAGATTGCCGACGTACTGAAAGGCACCGATTCGGTGGTAATGGTGAAGAACCCCGTCAATCCCGACCTGCAACTCTGGATGGGCGCCATAGAAAGGGTTTATCGTGCAGGCATCCGAAATATCGTGGCCATACACAGGGGATTCACCCCTTTCGGAGAAACCAAATACCGAAATTATCCCAGCTGGCAAACCGTCATCGAACTGCGCCGCCTAATGCCGGAAGTACCCGTGATCTGCGATCCCAGCCATATCGCCGGCAAGCGGGAATACCTCTTGGAAATTGCCCAGAAGGCATTTGACATGGGACTCGACGGGCTGATGCTGGAATCCCATGTCGATCCCTCCTGTGCGCTAAGTGACAAGGAACAGCAACTAACCCCCGCCGATCTGGGAAAACTCCTCGACAGGCTGGTCATCCGACATCAGAGTGCGAACAACCCTTTCTTTGAAAACCAACTGGAACTGCTCCGTAACCGGATCGACTCCCTCGACAACGAACTGCTCGAGGTGCTCTCCTCCCGGATGGATATCGTCAGGGAGATCGGCAAATACAAAAAGGAACACAATGTGACGGCCCTCCAGATCAACCGCTGGGCACAGTTGATGGAAGACCGGGTGAAACTGGGGCAAAAACTTAACCTGAGCAAAACCTTTACCCAGATACTATTTCAGCTGATCCACGAAGATTCGGTCAGGATGCAGACGGAGATCATGGATAACCACCAGGAGAAGGAGATCTGATATTGGGGTTGAGGTTAAGATTAATGATGGATGCCTTTGGAGCCCGGAGGTATCCCATCCTCGTTGAAGAGGGGGGCATTTCACGAGGAACGAGTGAAATGACGGTCCAACGCTGTCTCGCAGTCCCCGGCAATGTGACTGTCTAATTTTATCCCTGCAGGACAAACCGCCATGGCATAGAAATCCATGGCTCTCCGGCATAATGGATACCCACGCGGGGATGGGTGGTGTAAGCAGTCGTTCCGGGTGAATCTTCCACCCAGAGGCGCCGGCTGTCAACCAGGGACTCCCCGTAAAAAGAGCGGTCGAGCTGAAGTGTTTTTCCCACCCTTCCGGGACCGGCAATACCCTCCACACTCCGGATCAGCACTGCTGAGGCATCCCCTTCGTAACCCGTAACGAAATTGAGCATCCAGTACATCCCGTAAATGAAGTAGACATACACCAGTCCGCCTTCCCGGAACATCACCTCATTCCGGGTGGTTTTTCCTCTGCTGGCATGACAGGCCCGGTCATCATCGCCTCGGTAAGCTTCGGTTTCGGTGATGATGAAGCGGGAGATGGAACCGTCATCATATCTTCTAACCAGGCTCTTCCCCAGAAGTGACGGGGCAACCTCCAGCACATCACGGATAAAAAATTCCCTTGTCAGCCTGAAATTCTGCAACTTTGATGGTCTGCTTTCGTAACCCACAGCGTGCTAATCCTTTTCCTGCAATCCTGTTTTATTTATTCTGTTTTTTATTCCGGAACTCCCGGACAAAAAATCCAGCTACAGCCAGCAAAAGCAGGACAGAGCCGGCCAGGGAGACCTTGTTCCCGGCATAGAAGGAGGTGGGGTGAAACCTGAACTCCACGGTATGTGCCCCTTCGGGAAGGACCATGGCTCTCAGGATATAGTTGGCCCTGAAATGAGGGGTTTCCTTTCCGTCGACATAGGCTTTCCATCCGTCGGCATAGTAAATTTCGGAGAAAACGGCGAGTTGTTCCGATGACGCCCCGGTCTGGTATTTGAGGTAGTTGGGCCGGTATTCCGTCAGCCTGATCATGGCTGTTGAGTCATGTGCAAAGTTCTTTCCTTCGACAAACGATGCAAAACGTTTGTCAATGACCACCTGTTCCTTCGTAACGATCTGGTTAAGGGCTTCTATTTCCTCATCGGCATTGGCCACGATCCGGAATTCGGGCGAAAACCATCCGTTTCCCCAGGCTGCCGAATTGACCAAGGGCCTGTTGTTCAAGTCATAGAGGATGTACCGGGTATTCAGCATGTTTAACGCGTTGAGGCGGTTAAAGACCGAATCGGGAGATTGCTGGCGGTTCAACCCGCTGATCATTTCCTCGATTTCCGGGGAGAAATGGTGGTCGATCATTTCCTGGTATCGCCGGAGTTTTGCCGCACTGTAACCGCCTACATTTTTATGGAAATAGGATGCCCGGGCGTCCTGCCACGGGTTTTGGAGGGGCAGCACCCTGAAGCTGAGGTCTTGGTCTTTCAGGATTTCCGCATCGGCGGGGGAAGGGGTGAACAAGGCGGTGGTTTGTTTTTTTGTGGTGAAATCCTTTTCTCCCAGGTATTTTTTATCGACAAGCCAGAGGTCGGTGAGGATCAGCAAGGCGAGGAGGGCGTAAAATCCGGAGGATTTGATTTTTTTCAAATGCCACAACAGAAGGATTCCGGCGGCCAGGGTGATAAAGATAAAGGAGCGGAAGGCCGTAGAGCGGAGCATTGCCTGCCGGTCACTAATGACTGCCTGGAGGAGCCAGTCGGGGTATGAGGTGTCAAAGGGGGCTGAGAAGCTGCCGGCGATTCCCGGCAGGAGGGCGAAGAGGAGGGCCAGGCCGCCGGTAATTCCGAAAGCCCATTTCAGGCCTTTCATCAGTTCTTTTTTTCCCACTTTTCCGGCGCTGATATCCCGGAGGCCCAGGAATCCCAGCAGCGGCATGGTGAAGCCGGCAATGACCAGGGTCATCTCAGGAGCCCTGAATTTGTTATAAAAGGGCAGGTAGTCGAGCAGGAAACTGGTCAGGGGCATCACATATTTCCCCCAGGAGAGGAGGATGGAGAGGAGGGTGGCTGCCAGGAGCCACCACTTATCGGCTCCTCTGACGACAAAAAGTCCCAGTACAAAGAGGAAGACCACGATGGCCCCGGCATAATAGGGGCCGCTGGTGAACGGCTTGTCGCCATGGTAAAGGATCACACTGCCCAGCGCCTGGCGCGGGTTTTCCACCCCCTTTTCACGCAGGATTTTATAACTTTCCGAATCCAGCCCGGGATTGGTGGTGTGACTCCCCCCCATAAAGCCAGGAATCAAGAGAGTCAGGGTCTCGTCAATCCCCTGGCTCCACTGCACGACATAATTCTTGTCGAGACCGGAGGTCTGGTTTTCCTGGTTGTGGGTCAGTTCCGACTTGCCTCGAATGGTTTCTTTGGAATAACGATACGTCGAATAAAGATAGGAAAAGTTCACCGCCAGGGCCAGAATGGCCGCAACTACCAAAAGCCCCGTTGTCCCGAGAAAGGCAGCAAGGCGCTTTCCCCTGACGGCATAGATCAGTTCAGTTATGCCGAAAACAAACAGGGCCAGAAGACCATAATAGGTAATCTGAGGATGGCCGGCGATTATTTCCAGCGTAAGTCCAACCGCAAAAAGCAATGCACCCTTCCACCGGTTTGACCGGTAGGCCATCAGGGCGCCCGCAACCACAAGCATCAGATAACCCAGGGCATGCGCCTTGGAAGTATGTCCCACGCCAATGATAATGATCATATAAGTGGCGAAGCCGAACGCAAAAGCTCCAGCCAGGCTCAGCCATTTGTTTACTTTGAGCACGGAAAGCAAAACATAAAACCCGATCAGATAAAGAATAATCATGGCGGCAGGATGGAAAATTTTCTGAAACCAATGTTCTGCCCGGTAGAACAAATTGCTGTCATAAACAACGGAAATCATGTATCCCGGCATTCCGCCAAACATCGCATTGGTCCATATCGCCTCTTCTCCGGTGGCATTCCGGAAATCGGCCAGTTCTTTTGAAGCACTCCTGTAGCTTTGCGTGTCATGGAGCATAAGTTCTTTTCCTTCCAGCAAGGGAAACAAATAGGCATAGGAGACAACAATGAATAAAAGAATGATTCCCGCCTCTATCCCGATTTTTCGCCATAAATTCGTCTTTTCCATGAAACCAGATTTAAGAATTGTAATTGACAAAAATAGGGATTAAATGGGATTGATGATTAATCGGCACTCTTTTGCAAATAGGAAATCATAGTTTATCCCACTCGGTAATCTTTTATTAGTTTTGAACCAGTATTATGGGAATCATTATCAGGCAATCGGTAAAAAGTGCTTTTTGGACGTACCTGGGCATTGCGGTGGGATACATCAACGTCGGGATCATTATGCCCCAGTTCTTCGATACCGCACAAATGGGCCTTGTTCAGCTTTTTGCCTCCGTTTCCCTTATATTCGCCCAATTCGGGACTCTGGGATTTACGAGTGTGATCAACAGACTATTTCCGGTTTTCAGAAATCCCCGGAAATATCATCACGGATTCCTGTTTCTTACCCTGGTTACCGGAATTGTCGGTTTTGCCCTGACTGCCGCCGGATTTATTATTCTCAAACCATGGATCGTAGAAACGAATATTGACCGTTCCCCCCTGTTGGTAGATTATCTCTGGCTGATGCTCCCCCTTGTTTTCATGAGATTGCTCTTCACGCTGCTCGACAACTATAATAAAATGTTGTATGATACGGTGACCGGCACCTTCTGGCTTGAATTCATGCATAAGGTGATCAACCTGTTCCTGATCGTCCTGTTTGCCCTGGGGTGGCTGAATTTTTCCCAATTTTTCGTGGGGTATATCCTCTCCCTGAGTTTGCCGGTCCTCCCGGTCGTGGTCGTGTTGATCCGTAGGCATCATTTTAGTTTGAAGCCCCAACTCTCTTTTATCACAAAAGAGCTTCACCGTGATATCAGGTCGACAATGTCTTTTGGCTTTGTTAACGGAATCTCCCATGTAATTTTGTGGAATGTCGATAAAGTATTTGTCAATCAATACCTTTCGTTGAGTGAAGTGGGGATCTTCGGTGTGTGTGTTATGTATGCCACATTGATACGGGTGCCGTATGTTTCCATTTCCAGGATTGCAGGAAGCATTATCGCCGAAGCATGGAAGCGTGATGACAGGGCCCATATACGGGAGATCTATCAAAAGGCCGCTCTTAACCAGGCCATCATTGGCACTCTCTTTTTTGTGGGATTGCTGGCCAATCTTGACAATATTTTTCAAATCCTTCCGCCGGGTTACCAGACAGGGAAATGGGTCCTTATCATCTATTCGGCAGGAATGTTGATCAATACGATAATCGGACTTGCGGGAAATATCACGGAAACGTCAAAGCACTATCGTTTTACAACCTTTTTTCTGGTGCTCTCCATTGGCATCCAATTTGGCCTGAGCATGCTTCTGGTTCCCCCCTTTGGAATCATCGGAGCCGCCCTTGCCACAACAATCACTGTTATCCTGAATTCGGGATTTCAGGCTGTTTTGCAGCGGATGGTCTATGGGATCCATGGGGTAACCGGAAAATTATTGTGGGTTTTTGTCGCCGGGGGCCTGGGATATGGTGTGTCGTTGTTGTTGCCGCAGCTTCCGCTCATCGCCGATATTTTGCTGCGGAGCGCACTCCTGACGGTGGTTTTTACCGTCATTATTTACCTGTTGAAGCTATCGCCCGATTTCAATACATTATTAAGTGCCAGATATCACAGCATAGCCCGGCTTTTCAGTCCCGGGGGGAAGAAATAACGCTGCCATGGTAGGTTTACACATTTTTCACCATATTGACGGATTCGACCGGCCGGAAGATCTTTCCGCAACCCTTATGCTGGAAGAGTGGCATAAGAAAAAAGAATGCTTCAATAACGGAACCTTATTCCTCTGTTGCTCTTTCTATGAGGGGTATCCCATTCAACACCGGGAAACAGAAGAGCTGATCATTGTCCTGGAGGGCATCATCTACAACAGAAGCGACGAAGATATTTTTGATTTTTGTATATCGGTCGGCAATCAGAAAAACGGTCTCGCGGAAGCCGATAAGAAGATCAGGGATTTTACAGGTTCATCGGATGGAGATTATATCATATTAATATATAATAAGATAAAGGGTGACTATCTGATTTTTAACGATGATATCGGAAGGCTTCCGTTTTATTTTTACTACGATTCAAAACAGTTCACAGGAGGCAGGTCACTCCCTTTTGTGGTTCATAATCTGCCCTTTATTGCCGTTGACAGAAATTCTTTGACCGGCTTCATGATGAATGAGTTTTTAATCGGCCGGCACACTTTTTTCAAAAACGTGGAAAGAATGTCATCGGGATCCATACTTTTTATAAGCCGGAACGATGAATGTCTGGAATTGGTGAACCGCTCTCCTGATGAAGATTTGTTTTCAACGGATCATCCTTTCGCGAATAAGGAAGAAGCCATTGAAGCGCTCTGCCGGGAATTTATCCTCACCTCGGAAAACAGGATCGACAAGCTGGAAGCGCAGGGATACTCCCTGATAAACACTCTGAGCGGAGGATTTGACAGCAGGGCCATCTTGGGAATGATCAATTCGTTATCGCGCGATTTCACACATGTTACGTTCGAATATTCGCAGGATGAAAGCGAAACGGCCCGGCAATTGTTGAAAGCCACGGGCTCCGGGGCCCCCTATGTAAAATTCTCCTTTGACAACAAGGTCGATATTCTGGATTCTTCTTTGATTTACAGGACCGGGAACGGCGTCAATATTTTCACGACATCGTTGTGCTATAATGATAATCTGTTCCTGAGAAATGAATTGTTAAAGCCTAAAGGAGCCGTATTCGGCGGCCTGGGAGGTGAATTCATCCGCCATCCGTACCATGTCCTACCCATAGGTCCCCGCAATTACCTTTGTAATTTTCATGCCTCCTTCCCCGTCGCGAAATTGTTGCCGGTCTTCAACGTCTCCTCTGAAGACTTTAAAAAATACATGTTATCTGCCCTGGATGAGTTTAAGGAAAAAACCCGCGAAGGCATTTTCAAACGTTTATACCACGAATATTACAGGAATTATATCGTCGGCGCCGGAGAGGACCGGAACAGAATGTTCTCCTGGACGGTTCATCCGTTAATGTCCTCCTCATTTTTGAAGATGATCAGAAAAAGAGTTCCACTGAAGTGGTCTGATTTCTCTTTTTTCACCGGTTTTCTCTCCAGAATTGATCCACGGTTGCTGGAAGTTCCCATTTACGGGAAAGAAGTTGATTTGCACCAAAAGAAAAGCCTGAAAAAGCTGACCCCGAATAACCAGAAACCAGTAACTGCCCTGGTGTTGTTGTTTGTCAAAAAGTTCGGGTGGCGTTACCTCCGCACACTCACCCTTGTGAAAAAGTACGGATGGCGGCATTTCAGGGAATACTCCGACGACCCGTCTGAAACGGTTAATTTCAGCCACTTTGATAATTTTTATCAAAGACTGGACTCCACGAAGGATATTTTCAATTATTCATACATCAAAAAGTTATATCGCCTTTGGCCGCTTTCCGTTCAGTACAGGCTTCTGAGCATTGTTATGTATTTGTACGAGATTGAAAAAAGATATCCCGGCAAAATTGTCAGCCAGGCAGGCGATTAAATGACCGGTCATGAAAATCGTTGGCATGAAATAATTTGTCGCCGTGCAAAACGGAATAGTTTCAGGAATGACCGATAAATTCTCCGATCAGGGATAACCGGGAGGGATGAACGAAAAAACAATTTCTGACTTCTTTATTGTCAGGGTCAACCAGGGTTTTCGCCGGAACCAGCTGTTCTTTTTCATGCGTATAAAAAGAATACCCCTGCTCTTTAAAAATCTCTTCCAGCCTTTTGCCCGATTCATCAGGAAGGATTTCACAGACCACGATAGGGTGGTACTTTCTGATTGTCGAAGACATGCCTGAAATGATCATGGGCTCGGCCCCCTCTGCATCGACTTTTACAAAATCGATTGGCAGTTCTTCCAGGGCGTATTGATTTACAAAATCATCGAAAGAGAAGGCTTGAACGGTCAGGCGTTCATAGTCGGCGGGATAATTGACCATGCTGCTCGATCCTCCCAGGTTATACTTCAGGAAGGGGTATTTTTTGTTTTTCACTTCGAAAAAGTCGGTCTTCCCGGTCTGGTCCGACAGGGCGAAAGGGTAAGCCGTCACCTTGCTTGCGAGATGATTAAGACGTATGTTTTTATTCAGATAGAAGGATGCGGCACGGGTCGGGTCAAAAGCCAGTACACGGATATCTTCCGAAAGCCGGGCGGCAAGTATGGAATACAATCCTCCGTTTGCCCCTATATCTACAAAACTCCTGCATTTCACGATGATCTTCCCGAACAGGGGCACATATTCATAGGCAGCGACACCCGTCCAGAAAAGACAAAACCCGACAAAATCACTCTGGTTCGTATGGAACCTGAACTTAATCCGGTCATTCAGGCGCAACCTCATGGTTCCCGATGGCGGAAGTTTTATGTCAGGAACCATCCTCCGGAAGGCTTTGTTAATATTTCGCAGCAGGAAGTTAACCGGGGGAAAGTAAATAATCCGGTAAAACAGGTTTTTCATTTCTATGATTTTAAAATCTTAAGCAGTACCTCCGCCAGCTTTTTCTCCCTTATTCCCAGGGAAAAATTCCGTAGGGTATGATCGCGGGCCTCTTTTCCTGTCGTCATGAGGAGAGCTTTTCTGATGGCTGATTCAATTTCTTCAGGATCTCTCCGGTGCACGATGATCCCGGTATTTCCGATGGCGTCGGGGATTCCGTTTACAGCGGAACCTATGGGAACGCATTCGCACAGCATGGCTTCCCCGAGGCTTAACGGCATTCCTTCGGTAATGGAGAGCTGAACGTAGACAGTTGCCTTGTTCAGGATTTCATTCAACACTTCTACCGGGCAGAAAGAATAAATGATTCGCAGGTTGGAGATCCCCGAGACGTTGAATTTCTCTTCTGTCCAGGCCGCCAGCTCCTTCTTCAGTCCGATCATGGTGAACCGCAGATCGGGACACCGGCGGGCTGCTCCGATAAAAAGATCAAATCCTTTGTTGTAAAAATCGGCGGTTTTGTGCATGGTTCCGATGGTAGCCACCAGCAAGGGATCTTTGGGTACCGACTGATCCCTGATGATGCGCGAGGTGTCAATTCCGTTGGGAATTACCTCATATTTTCCTTTGATTTCTCCTGCGTAATGGCGGATGCCGTCGATGTGGGGATTGTCGGGGTTGTAGAAGTAATTTTCGTGGTAAATCAGGGATGGATGGTTCGGAATAATGAGGGTGCAATTCCGGAGGGCATATTTCACCAGCCATCCCCTTACCTTTTTCAGGTAAACGCCTTTTCCCAGCTCCCGGTAACAAACGGCTTCCTGCCCGCCGGCAATGATGACGGATGGCTGTTTAAACAGGCGGGCCAGGGCAACCATGACCGCCGCATGGTAATCGCCGAACCAGCACACAAAAAGATGGGCTGCCCGCCCGTGGCGTAGGAGAAACAGGGTCAACCCCAGCAGGCTGATGAGATACCTGCCCTTACCCGCGGTTTGTTTCAGCAAAAAAGGTTTTACCTCAAAGTGCTTTTCCAGGATTTTCTGGTCACTTTTTATGAACGACGAATCGGCAGGTTTTATGAAAAGGATTGTTTTTTTCATGTGGCGTCACGATTTGTCCGATGCCCCGGGAAGCGATTTCCTGATTCCCTGATCAATAGAAGTTGTTGGTTCCCAGCCGGTCATGCCCGAAAATTTCCGGATATCGGCATACACGTCCCAGATTTCATGAGGCCTTTCTTTTCCCGTTGCAAGGTACTCCTTCCTGATGCCTGCCTGCTGCATGACCGTCAGGACGATCTCTTCGACGCTGAAGGACTTTCCTGCGCCTATGTTGAAGAGATTGAAACCTTCGAGGGTGAAACTCCTGATGAGGGCGTCGGTAAAGTCGGTAATGAAGAGGTAATCGCGCCGGGGCCGGAGGTCTATAACTTCAACCTGCTCCAGGTCGGGGTTAACAACCTGGTTGATGATCGTGGGGATGAGAAAGTTAGGATGTTGCCCCGGCCCATAAATATTAATCGGTCGGAAGATGACCACCGGCACGTGATAGGTGCCGGCATAGAACCTGCAAGCTTCCTCTGCGAGGAATTTGCTGTGGTTGTAAGGGCTGGCTGGATCCACGGGGTGGGATTCATTCACCGGCAGGTACCGGGGGGCACCATAGATATATGAACTTACGTAAGTCAGTTTGCAGCCTTTTTTACGGCATAATTCCAGGATGTTCACCGTTCCCATCACATTGGTACGGTAAAACGGGTAAGGATCTTCCCAGCTCATCGGAACGTATACCAGGGAGGCCAGGTGGATGATGTGATCTATATGCGGGAACCGGAAATCCATGGTGACAATGTCACCATCGCAACGGTCAAATTCAAGGACCGAAAATCCCCTGTTCCGGAGGTCGCTGACCAGGTGATGCCCGATGAAGCCTTTGCTGCCTGTAACCAGTACCGTTTCCTGATTCATTGTTCCTATGGTAAAAATCTCTTCCTGGATCGTTCGAACTGTTCAATAGCCTCCAGATAATCATCGGGCCTGCCGATATCAAGCCAATACCCCGAATGGGTGATAACCCCGACGGGTTCCTTTCGGGCCAGCAGGTCAATCATCAGATTATCAAAGCCATACGCTTTATCCTCAGGGATATGGGCTGTAATTTCCCGCTTGGCCATGTAGACGCCCATGCTCACATTGTAGTGGTGGCGTGGTTTTTCAATGAAATTGCTCAGTTGATTCTTATGATTTGTCTCCAGGACGCCGTACTCACTGATATCGGTACGCAGGAAGGAAGATATGGTGAAAATGGTTCCGCGTTTGCAGTGTTCGTCATAGAACTGTGCAAAATCGAGATCGGTCAGGACATCTCCGTTCATGACGAGGAAATTCCCGGGGAGGTCCGGGATCAGCTTCAGGGGGCCCATGGTGCTGAGCGGTTTGTCTTCGAGGGAGTAGTCGATCAGGATGTTCCATTTTGATCCGTCCCCGAAATATGCCCGGATAATATCGGCCTGGTGATTCACGGTCAGGGTAATATGGTCAAATCCGTAATGAACAAGTTGCCTGATAATGATCTCCAAAACCGGGTATTCCCCCAGGGGCATCAGCGGCTTGGGAAGGACCACCGTATAGGGGCGGAGCCTGGATCCTTTGCCTCCTGCAAGTATGACAGCCCGTTTAGACATTGTAAATATCAGTTTTGTATTTTTGAATATTGAAATGCTTTGAAAACCAGCGTATGGTTTCTTCCAATCCCTGTTCCAGGGAGGTTGTTGGTTTCCATCCGGTGGCTTTTTCAAGCCGGGAGGAGTCCCCCAACAGCCGTTGTACTTCGCTTTTTTCAGGTCTGATTCTTTCCTTTTGGGTCACAATGGTGGCCTTGGGATTAATCATGCCAATGAGCAATTGAGCCAGTTCACCCACGGAGATCTCCCTGCCGGTGGCGATGTTAACATCTTGCCCCGTAAGTCCGGTGCACCGGGCAATTTCCAGGAATCCCCGGGCGGTATCCTTGACATACACCAGGTCGCGGGTAGGCTCCAGGGATCCCAGGGTGATCTCTTCCCTGCCGCTGAGCAGCTGGGTGATGATGGTCGGAATCACGGCGCGTAACGACTGGCGTGGCCCGTAGGTGTTGAAAGGCCGTACGGTAGTGACGGGAAGAGTGAAGCTGCGGAAAAAGGATTCCGCCAGGGCATCGGCCCCGATTTTGGTGGCTGAATAGGGTGACTGCCCCTGCCGGGGATGGTTTTCATCGATAGGAACGTACCGGGCTGTGCCATACACTTCCGACGTGGAAGTCACCAGAACACGTTCAACACCTGCCTCCCGCGCTGACTGCAATATGTTCAGGGTCCCGTTGACGTTGGTGTCGATGTAGCTTCCCGGTGAACGGTAACTATAGGGAATGGCAATCAGGGCCGCCAGATGAAATACCATGCCAATCCCTTTCATGGCTTCTTGGACGCTGACCTGATCCCTGACATCGCCGGTAAAGATTTCCAGTTTTTTTTTCTTTTCTTCAGGAAAAGTATCAAGCCATCCCCAGTCGTTGAAGGAATTGTAAAGGACAAATGCCCGCACGTCAAAACCTTCGTCGACAAGCATTTCTGTCAGGTGACTGCCGATAAATCCTTCAGCCCCCGTTACCAGAATTTTCTTCCCGAAACGATTCATGTTTTCTTGCAAACCTACTAAAAAAACAACTGTGCGGAAATACCCCTGTTCTTTTAACATGTTCATCCTTCCGGAATGGCCGGGAGAAAAAATCACCGGGTATTTCAAAAAAGTAGTTATTTTGTCAATTATTTCTCACCGATGCAGAAAGTTGTCACCATCGTAGGGGCGCGGCCCCAGTTTGTCAAGGCGTCGGCGTTGAGCCGGGCACTTCAGCAGGTTGGCATTCCTGAGGTACTGGTCCACACCGGTCAGCATTTCGACGACAACATGGCCGATGTTTTTTTCCGGGAGATGGAGATCCCGGAACCTGCCTATAACCTGGGTATCCACTCCCTTTCGCATGGGGCGATGACCGGCCGGATGACTGAGGAGATCGAAAAGGTGCTTTTAGCGGAAAAACCCTCGGCGGTGGTGGTATATGGCGATACCAACTCCACGCTGGCGGGAGCCCTGGCGGCGGTGAAGCTGCACATCCCGGTGGCCCATGTGGAAGCCGGACTGCGTAGTTTTAACCTGAAGATGCCCGAGGAGATTAACCGTATCCTTAC
>Ga0116174_10000554_pt1 | contig 37189 bp, 34 predicted proteins | sample AD_UKC087_MetaG_FD_89801 | JGI IMG/M metagenome (GOLD analysis project Ga0116174, IMG submission 89801) | Active sludge microbial communities of municipal wastewater-treating anaerobic digesters from USA - AD_UKC087_MetaG | ecosystem: Engineered > Bioreactor > Anaerobic > Digestate | place: USA...
AAGCGCGAAGATGGTGCGGAATCCCATGTGCGAGGACCTCTGTGCCAAAATGAGTTACAGCGATATAGTACTTATGTCGATAACTAAAGAGAAAATATTTATGGAAAAAAGAACCGGTGCCGGAATTCCGCGCCCGGCGGCAGACGGAGAGCGCGCTTTTCTTCCGCATGACGCGCGGGCACGCGAAAAGTAATTGCTTTTTATAAAACGGTGGATTCTGCTGAATTATGTCGCTTTTTGGCCGTGTGAGGCGCCGCGGGCGCCGCTCCGGCTCAGGATGTACAATCCGCCTCGGGACTGTAAACGGTGATGGGCGATAGCGAAGAAAGAAAAGCATACACTCCGGAAGAGCAGAACGAGATCGACAGAATACTGGGCCTTCTGCCGGGTGAGTCGTCCGGCAGGGGTGCCGGGGAAGAACCGCAACCGGCTCCAGCCCGGGCGCGGGCGATAGTCGAGGATGAAGACACATTCGATCTGAGCTCGGACCTCGTCGAAATCGACGAAGCACCTCCGCCCGCCTCCGATGAAATAGAGGACATCACCGATATCATCGAGATGGTGGAAGAGCCTTCCGCCGGCGAGGTTCCGGATCTGGGGGAGATGTCCTTCGAGGAGGCGCCGGCCGCCGAAGCCCCGCCCGATATGGAGGTGCTGCCCGGGGAGGAGTTGCCGGCTTTCGAGGAGGAGGCCGCTCCCCCGCCTCCGAGGCCCGGCAGGAAGGCACGCACATCACTCGAGGAGCTCGACGAGCTCACCTCGATGGAACCCGAATCGGTCGACCTTCAGGAGGTTTCCGAAGATCGTTACGTCGACGAGGTGGAGGCTCCGCGCGCGCCCGAAATTGAGGAACCTGTCGGGGCGGAGGAACCGATCGAGCCGTTCGACATGGATCTGGCGGGGCTCGAGGAGCCCGCGCCGAGGCCTTCGGGCATGCGGGTCGAGAAGGAAACCGATTTCGACATCGGTCCTCTTTCCGATATCTCCGTCGAAGAGATACAGGACATGCCCGAGGCGGGGGCCGCCGATATCCCCGAAATTGATCTGGGAGACATAGCCCCGGAGAGGGAGATGCCGCCGTCGCCTCCTCCCGAGCGCGAGGCCCCGGCCGCCGACTTCATGGAAGATTTCCACGATGAGGGGATCCCCGAGCCGCTCGATATGGGGGAGGGGCCGCCTGTGTCTCGAAGGGCCGCCCCCGCGGCGGATCTCGATATCGGATTGGAGCAGGAGGATATGATCCCCGGCATCGGCCGAATCGAGGAGGCGGTGAGCACCGAAGAGATCCCGGATGTCGAGGAAGAGGAGCCCCCGCCCGAGCCCCCGAGGAAGAAAAAGGAACGCTCCGAGGCCAGGGCGGAAGAGGAAGACGAGCTCTCCGATCGCGACATCAGGCGGTTGAAAAAGGCGCTTCTCCTGTTCCATCCGGCCCTGCGAAAGGCCGTCAAAGACACCATTCTGAACGACCTTCTGCCGCCGGCGGACTCGCGGCATCTCATCGATATGATCCTCTCGGGAAAGCCCGAGGACAACGTGCACCGCTTCCTCGAGAAAAAACTCGGGCGAAGCATCGATATAAGCGAGGGGCCGGCGCCGGGAAGGCGCGTGCTCACCTCGCGTCCCGAGTACACGCGCGAGGGCCTCGAGCGCCAGAAGCGCCTGCTGAAGGCGACGCGCATAGGCGGCATCGCCGCGCTGGCGGCGTTTACGGTCACCATCCTGAGCTATCAGTTCATCTACAAGCCGATGATGGCAAAGCGGCTTATAAAGGAGGGCGTCGCGCTCATCCGCGAGCAGGGCGATCCGGTAACCAAAAAGGTGAAGGATTTCGCGAAGGCCGAGGAACTGTTCGCCAGGGTGGACGCCGATTACGCGAAGGACTACCTCCCAGGATACAATGCCTACGCGCGGGCCTATTTCGACAAGCGCGAGTACGAGCTCGCGCTCGGCAAGCTCGAGCGCGCGAACAAGATCGATCCGGTCGACATCGATACGCTCAACAACCTCGGCTTCTTCTACTCCAGGGTGCCGGAGGGCGTGTATAACAGGATAAAGCGGGCCGACGAGAAGGACTCGAAGCTCGACAAGGCGATCAAGTATTACCGGTACGTGCTCAACCGGAAGCCGGACAACGTGACGGCGCTCTACGGCATAGGAAACGCGTACATGTACCAGGGGCAGTACATCAAGGCCCGTCAGTATTATGAGGACATCCTCAAGATCGACCGCACGTCGGTCGTGGGCTATTCCGGACTTCTCAACCTCTACATCGAACGCGACGTGATGCCGCGGGTGATGGCCATACACTCGGACCTCGTCGACAAGAAGATGCTGACCGAAATTCCGTCGCCCCTGCTCGGAAAGCTCGCGGCGTATTATATCGGGAAAAAGCGCACGGACAGCACCAATATACGCGTGGATTTCGGCGTTCAGTCCTCGCGATTCGAGGACCCGGCAGACAATCCGTTTCCGGCCGCCAGGGCGGTCCTGGACGCGCTCCACCGGAAAGACCCGCACTATCCGCAGCAGTACGTGCTGTACGCCAGGCTCAGCAGGGAGGAGAAAAACCTCAAGCTGATGGAGAACTATGTTCAAAAGGCGCTCAAGGAGGAGCCGAATTACTTCGCGGCATTGCACCTGCTGGGTGAGTATCATTACGCGGTCAAGGAACCCGTTAAAGCCTACCAGGCTTTCGGCAGTGCCGTAAAGGCAAGTCTTTCTCCTCCCGACTTCACCTACGAGGATTTCTATTTCGAAACCGAAAACGTCGGCAACAGTTATTTCCACATGGGCAACATCTTCTACTATTTCTTCGACAGGGTGAAGTACCGCTTCGGCGACGAACTCGAGGAGGAGGCGCTGGACGCCGAGGTCGAGCAGCAGGCGAATTATATCATCGCGCGCGAGAAGTACGAGGCGGCGCTGAAGGAAGGATTCAGGTCGCCGGAGCTCTTCTATAACCTGGGCCGCATTCACTACATGAACGGCCAGTACGAGCGCGCGCTCGAGCGCTGGCTCGAGCTGTACGAGGAATCCGTGGACAGCCCGGAGGTCATGCTCGCGATGGGTAACGCCTTTTACCATCTCGACAATCTGGAAGCGGGAAGGGGCGAGTACCTGAAACTCATATCAATCTTCGAGCGGCAGGCGGAGTCGATAACGAAGATATTCCCGGACCGCGCTGACCATGTGAAGGTCTTCCAGACGCTCGCCACGGCATACAACAACCTGGGCGCCGTATACCAGCGCAAGAACGACGAGACCCGCAGCAACGTGAGCTACTGGAAGGCGATCGATTACGCGAAACGCATCGATCGCGAGAACGAGTTCGCCCGGGTGAACATGGCCCGCGCCTTCAAGGAGCGCAGCGAGCCCATCAAGCCTATCCTCGACGAGGACATACCGTTCAGCCTGGCAGTCTACAGCAAGGATATGCGCTGAGGCGCCCGCGCGCCGGCAAGGGCCCCGGCGTCAGGAAAAAAAACTTGTAAATATCGCGGCCCGCCTTATTATGTCTCATCCGTCCAACGAGATATCCCGATCATTATTCCCCGGGTACATTCAGGCGCGGCTCCGGCAGGGGCCTTTTTTGCGGCCGCGCCCGTACGCCGGGCGTGGAAGAAGGAATGAAACCGGAGACGCTGTCCACAGCCGAAGACCTTTTCGCGTTTGCGCCGGAGGAGCCCGACGAGGCCGGTGTCCGCGGCGAGGAGGAGATACGCGCGCTGCTCGAAGCCGGGTGCGTGCCGGCCGGACGACGTTTCGAACTGCGCGCCGAGTCCTGCGCTCTTCGCCTGGCGCACGCCAACAACAAGATACTCTCGCTCTCCAATTCCCGCACGCGCATTCTGGCCCACCAGGTGGAGAGCACGCACCGCATCGTCAACAGCCTCAACCAGCGCTTCATCATCGCCGACGAGGTCGGTCTCGGCAAGACGATCGAGGCGGGGCTGGTCATCAAGGAGCTCATCTACCGGCACGGCTATTCGAGGATACTCATCGTCGCGCCCGCGTCGCTTTTGCTCCAGTGGCAGCACGAGATGGAAAACAAGTTCAACGAGCGTTTCGAGGTGCTCGACCGCCGCTTCATCCGGCGGGCGGAGTCCCTCGGCGGACGGGGCTCCAATCCCTGGCAGCATTGCGGAAAGGCGATATGTTCGCTCGATTTTATCAAAAACAGGTCTTTCGGCGAGAGCCTGGCCTCGTGCCGCTGGGACGCCGTCATATTCGACGAGGCGCACCGGCTGCGACGGGACTCGCAGCGCAGTACGCTCGCCTATACGGTCGCCGAGGTGCTGTCGCGCAACACGCGGTCCCTGCTTCTTCTTACCGCGACGCCGTTCCGCGGAAAGATCGAGGAGCTCTATTACCTGGTCCGGCTGGTCGATAAAAACCTGCTGGGCCCGTTCCAGACCTTTTATAACCGCTTCTGCACGGACGACGCCGACCTGGCGGAGCTTCGCGACCGTCTTTCGTCCGTGCTCATACGACGAACCAAAAAAGAGGTCGGAGGGTTCACCCGGCGCTTCGCGCGGACGGTGCGTTTCGAGCTGTATCCGGAGGAGCGCGCGCTGTACGACGCGACGACCCGCTATGTGGTCGAGGAGTTCAACAGGGCCATGCAGACGGAGAACAGGGCGGTCGGGTTTGTCATGACCGTTTTTCAGAAACTCCTCGATTCGTCCTCGTTCGCGCTGCTCACCGCGCTCGCCAACAGGCGGGAGAACCTCTCGATCATGCTCGAGCGGGCCGAATCCGTTCCCTCGCCGGACGGGTTCGATCCCGACGACGCCGACATCGACGACGAGAATGCCGACGAATCGGTGGCCGCGATGGCGCGCAAGAGCGCCGCGGAGATCCGCGAGGAGATCGCCACGCTCGACCGCCTCCTGGCGCTCGCGCGTTCCATCGAGCGCAATAAAAAAGGGGAGAAACTCGTTTCACTCCTGCGCCAGCTCCGCAAAAAAGGGTGCGCGAAATTCATCATCTTTACACAGTTTCGCACAACTCAGGAGTACCTTCGCGGGCTGCTCGTGGGGTTCGATGTGGTCCTGTTCCACGGCTCCATGGACAGGGACGAAAAGGAGAGGGCGATCCTCGACTTCAAGGGCGACGCCGAGGTGCTCATCTGCACCGAGGCGGGCGGCGAGGGGCGCAACATGCAGTTCTGCAACATTCTCATCAACTACGATCTTCCGTGGTCGCCGCTCAAAATCGAACAGCGCATAGGCAGGATACACAGGTTCGGCCAGCCCCACGACGTCTTCATCTATAACTTCTCCACCCGCGATACGGTCGCCGAGCGCGTCCTGGAGGTGCTCGAGAAAAAGCTCCGGCTCTTCGAGGAGTCGATCGGCGTTCCCGACGTGCTGCTCGGCCAGATCGAGGACGAGCTCGCCCTTTCGAGCCTGTTCATGGAGATGGCGGCGGGAGGGAAGCCGCGCCGGAGAATCCTTGCGGAGATCGACGAACGGATCGAGAACGCGCGACGCAGCTACGAAAAGCTTACCGACCTCACAGTCGCGCGGAACCTGGATTTCAATTACGACGAATACTACTCAATAACCATGAAAGAGCGCCAGTTTTCAAACCGGCGCATCGAGCGCTTCGTCGAGCGGATGGCCCAGGAAGACGGTCTGGTCGGCGAATACCTCGGGAGGAAGAACGCGCGGACCGGGCTGTACCGGATAAAGCGCCTGTACGGACGTCCCCCCGAGGCTCCCTGCCACGGCAGTTTCGACAGCAGGGTGGCGCTCGAGAACGAGGGGATGGAATTTCTCGCCTTCGGCCACCATGTAGTGGATACGCTCTTCGAGCACTGTGTTTCCGACGCTTTCGGGGGAAAGACGGGAGTGAAGCTCATACGATCCGCGGTACCGTACAGGGGTATGGTCTTCTGCTATCTGGTCTCCTACAACGCGCTTTCAAAGACACAGGAGTTTTTAGTTGTCGCGGCCGACGGAACCGGAAGGGACCAGGGCGAGCTCGAGGAGATGGAGAGGGAGTTTGTCGAGCAGGAGGGAGTCGCCGCCAACGGCGAGGAACTGGATGGCCGGGTCCGTGCCGTCCTTTCGGGCCTGGGCCGGTGTTTGGAGGACGCCAGGCGCAGACTGCGGGAAAAGGTGGAGCGCAGGCTTGCCGAACTGCGCGAGACCCTTGAACTTTCAATAGATCCTGAGATCGAAAAGATAACCGAGGCCTCTCTAAGCCGCATTAAAGAGCTTTCCGAACAGCTCGAACGGCAGGAGTGCCGGCAGAAGTGGTTCGGGAAGGATATGCGTGGCGCGCTCACGCGCACGAGGAACGAAATGGCCCAGGTCGAGCTGGAGCGTGAACGGCTTCTGGCGGCATACCGCCGCTCCCGCGAGGCTAAACCGGAAATACGGCTTGTGTGCGCCGGGGTGCTGATCGCCCTGCCGGAAACGCTCAGCCCAGATGTTTCTTGAAGGCCTTGAGGGCTTTTTCCGGTGCGTCAACGAATTCGATTCCCATGCCGGCCTTGCTGTCTTCCGATTCCTGTTCGCGCTTCCAGCGAATAACGCCCTTCAGGCTGACGGGTTCCTCGCCGGGGACATGCAGGGCGAGTTCGACATGGGACCCCTCCCCCATGGGCTCAGGAGTGGTGATGAACAGTCCGCCGTTGCTCAGGTCGAATGTCGCGCTGAGCGTAAGACCCTGGTCGGAATGGACCTCCGATTTTATCCGCTTTTTTACCCTGAGGTGTTTCCTTTTTTCTTCCATGATCACTTCCCCGATAACGAGTGTAACGCCCGCTCCGCCATGACCGCCTGGCCGGTAAAAACCCGGGATACGGTGTTTCCCCCGGCTCTCGATTCTCCCTCCCTTTACTATATACGTATTGACAAATAATACAATAATTTTTTTACTTCGTATCATGCGATGGGTGAAACGTGGACGAGCATCGCGGGCCTGAAAGACAGCGCGGACAATGAACGACAGATCTCTTCCAATAGTATATCTTCAGAAGCAGGTGGTGTTTCCTTACTGTAACGTCTCATTCAGGTCGGCCAGCCGCACCCTCTCCGGGGTCAGCCAGGGTGACAGGGTGGTGGCGCTTCCGGTTCGCACCGTGCTTGACGGCCTGTTCCCTCGTGGAAGGCTGGCAACCCTTTCGGAGGTTGTGGAGATACAGCGCGAGGATGACTCCTGGAATGTCCAGTTGAAGGGCGTCTCGAGGGTGACAATCCGGCGTGTTGCCAGATTCAGCGCGGTCGAGTACGATACGATCGACGAGACCGAGCGTGCCGGCCAGGAGCGGCTGCGCGAGGACCTCCGCAAGAAGTCACAGGAGCTCATTTTCCTGATAAACGTCAACGAGTCGGACAAGCTCATCCATCTGCTCAATTTCCTGGTGAGCCTCCCGCAGCTTTCCGATTTCGTGTCGAATTATTTCATTTTGAAATTTCCGCGCAGGTATGAGATATTCGTGGAAAGGGATGTTGAACTGCGCGCGAGAAAACTGCTCGTCGTGCTCGACGAGCTGATCGCGGACCTGAAGGTGAAGAGGGAAAGGGAGCGGTAATGAAGAAAAGCGTGGTAAACGATGATGTTTTCTATACAATCGCCTGGTCGCGCCTCATAGAGTACGAAAAGCATTCGGCCTCGAGGATCCTGCCCGAAATGCCGGGCATACTCTGCCTTCTCGAACGCCTGCCGCGCGGCGCCATGAAATACCTGATTTTCTACGGATGCTGGCGCGACGGGCTGAGGATGGCGCTTAAAAATTTTCTCGATCCTGACTTCACCAAATTCCCCGCCATTAACGCGGGCCTCAAAGGACGGAGCATGTTCTACAGATACACCGTGGTCGATACGAGCATGCAGGACATGCAGGACATCATGTTCTGGCTTATCCGGACCTACACGCCGGAATTCAACGCGGTCGAGGGATTCGAGGACTCCAGGCGGTACAAAAACATTTCGATAAGGGAGATGGACCTCGGGGAGGACAGCGTGATCGAGCGCCTTCCGAAAACCGGGCTTTGAGCCGCCGCTTACCTTCGTACCGGCGCCAGCCTGAGCTCCTCCGCTGTGTATATATGTGAGACGTTCCGGGTAAGCGCTATGAATTCCAGCACGTATTTCAGCCGGCATGCCGCGTCGAGCGGGGAGGCGACGCTGTTGTCCGTTCGGGGCGACGCCTGCATGATCCGTTTCACGTTGATGCTCCTGGCGTCGGGGTCTGGCTCGAAAACGTCCGAACGAAAGCGCATGTAGGTTTCATAAATTGAGCGGATTATCGCGTCGGAACGGATGAGCCAGGCGACGTGCAGGTTGGAGTCGGAGTCGTGCATGTTCCTTGTAAAGTATTTGAGTATCCTCAGGACGATCTCCGGGTAGAGGTGCTCGTTGACGAGTTCGATCACCCTGGCCTCGAGCTCCGGATCGATCATCCGCATCGAGGGGTAGGCAAGGCTCGGGATGTGGGCGAGGCCGGTCCTTGCCTTGAACGCCGCGAAATCGAGGAACCGGTCCAGCGAGTCCTTCCGCATGATGTCGGTATCACGGTAGGTGTCCTCGAGCAGGACGGACGCGACCGCCTCGAGGTCGCGTTCTTTGAGAAGGTTCTCGATGTTGATCGACCGGCTGGCCTCCAGCGCCGCCGTCAGTTCCGCCACGCTTCCGTTGAGATACTCACCCATTGTTTGAAAGCCTTTTTGAATTAAAAATTCCGGCGGGCGGCAAGCCGTACCGAACGGTGGAAGGGCTCCCTGCTGTTGTATTCGTAGACATTGCGGACCGAGGATACCAGGGAGTACTGGTATACCGTGAATTCCGCGAAACCGAATACCGCCATCCTGAATTCATTATCGTCCCGCCACGCGTCGTAAATTAGATAGATAAAGGCGGAGTTGGTCAAAAGGGCGAGGAAGCCCTCCAGGTATCTGCCGGTGTAGAAATGGCCGAAGCCCGGAATGAGGACCGATCCCCCCACCGAAAGAGCCAGGCTTTTGCGGGGACGGTTGACCTCCTCATCCATGAGTCGTTCCAGTTCGCGCGCCCGGTCCGCGTATGCGCCGTCGGGGAACGAAGCGTTGTGGGCTCCGAGGGCGGTTCTGGCCCCTTCGAAATCCGACTGCAGCGCCAGCGCGTAGCAGGCGTCGATTCCGGCCTCCTCCCGGTGCGGTCCGTCGGGATAAACATAAAGATATTCCTGATAGGTGCGCAGCGCGAAGAACGGCGAGCCTGTCATAAGGCGGATGTACCCCAGGGAGAGGAGCGCCTTCTGCGCCTCCGGCTTTTCGCGGTATGTCCGGTAACATTGTGAAAAGGCCTCGGCGGCCTCGTAGTAGTTGCCCCCCCGGTAATAGGCCTCTCCCGTTAGCAGGAGCGAGACGGGGACAAGTGCTCCGTCGGGGTAAAGGTGGCGGTACCGCATCCCCTCGGTGACGGTCGAGTAGTAATCGCCGCTTGCCAGGTTCGTTTTCATGAGCGAAATGATGTCTTCACCTGAAGCGAGGACCGGACATGGCCACAGGGAGATGAGCACAGCGATCGCCATCCCCGCGGCACCGACGGTGCTTGTGGCACGGAGCTTCACAGGGGCGCCCTATCGCAGCGGCTCCGGAAGTATGCCGTCACCGAACGGCCGGTATTCGGGCACCGAGCGCACCGCGCTCGCGCCGAATCGTTCGGTCTGTGCGCGGTTGTATTCGCCCGCGGAGTTCCACGCCCCGTAGATGTTGCCGCCGTACGCCAGGACGGCGAAAAAGCCGAGCGTGAACGCGATGTCGCGATGTCCCTCCCTCCACGCGAGCGCTGTGCCGGCTCCCAGGGCGAGTACGGCCGTTACGCTCCAGAGGGCGTCGGCGAATCTTCCGGCATAGGCCTGGCCGGCCCCGGGAAGGGCGGCGGAGAGCGCGGCGGCAAGCGGCTTCGAGCGTGACGGAAGAGCGTCGTGGGCCGAGAGCCGGTCCCGCAGTGTCGGCAGAACGGAATCGGGATAAAGCGCCGCTCCCTCACTGGCCTTATGAAACGCCGGGGCGAATTCACCGGCCAGAGCGCGTATCTCCACGGAGCGCACGTAGAATTCCTCCCGGGGAGGGCCATCGGGCCAGGGGGCGGCGCTTTCCAGCGCGCGTACCGCCTCCGCGTACGCGCCGAGACGGGCGAGCGCCTGGGAGTACAGCAGAACCGAACCATGATCGTGTCCGGTGAGCGCCGGCTGGAGATTCCGCACTACCGTCCGGTACTGCCCGGCGCGGTAGTAGCTGACGTTTATGAAATGCTCGAGCCCGCGCTTACGATCGGCCGGCAGATACGTCATGAGTCTCCTGGTTTCGGCGATGCACTCGAAATAGCGTCCCTCGTCGTACAGGGTGCGAATGAACGCCGACTGCAGTTTCAGAAAATCTTCTCCCGCGGCGAAAAGCCACCCGGAGGGCGCGGCCAGGAGTGAGAACGCGGCGAGCAGCCGCATCACGGCCTGCAATACCGCAATTCCCGTTATGTGTGGTCGCACCACTATCTCCCCAGGACTTCCGGTGGCAGAGGGTCTTCCCCGGGCGGAGTATAGGGATTGCACCTCAGTACACGGTCTCCCGCGAGGAGGGAACCCGCGAACAGGCCGAAGCGTTCGACCGCCGCCGCCGCGTAGGCGCTGCACGTGGGATGAAAACGACAGTTGGGGCCGTCCTGAGGCGAAATCACCACCTGGAAGAAGCGGATAAGCAGATGCCCGGCCGCATGGGGCGCGCCGTATGCCGCGTGTTTACGGGCACTCCATGAACGTCCTGGAGGGATCAGCTCGTCGCCGACTCTTACATCCGAATTCCATGGAATGAAGGAATCTCGCGCGGCGAGCTCTCGCGTGGAGAGCAGGAGGAGGAAAAGGACGACGCACGATGTCAGCCGTTTCATTCTCATTTCGCGAATCGTTCTTTCAGGTGTAGTAGCGCTTCTGCTCCCGTACGGTCGACACGGGGAACCTGCCGTAATTGTGACCGGGCCAGATCTTCGTGTCGTCGGGAAGGCGGAGTATGATGTTGATGATTGAGTTCATGATCGTGGTCTGTGAGCCGCCGGGCATGTCGGTGCGGCCCATGCCCTCGGTGAACAGCGTGTCGCCGGTAAACAGGTTGCCGCCTGCAAGGACGCAGATGCTCCCCGGGGTGTGTCCCGGCGTATGGATGATGTCAAGGCTCTGCCGGCCGAGCGGGATGGTCTCCCCGCCGCGCAGAAGCCTGACCGGTTCGGGCGAGACCCTTCCGCCCAGTGTGAGTGAGAGCACGCGGTTGGGGATGCTGCGCGCGTGTTCCGCGTCGGCCTCGTGGATGAGGAGGGTGGCGCCGGTCTTCTTGACCGCCCGGGCGTTGCCCGATGTATGGTCCCAGTGTCCGTGCGTGTTTATCACATGGCGCACCTTGGCGCCATGACGTTCGACGGCCCCGAATATTACGTCGAAATCCCCGGCGGGATCGATGAGCGCGGCATCGCGTGTCTCCTCGTCGCAGAGGAGGTAGCAGAACACGGACATCCATGTGACTTCGATCTGTTCGATGATCATAGGGTATAATCCGGTGCGGAGCCCGTCGTCTTCCGGTGACGCGCGTAACCCGCGGCCCGACCGGAACGACGTTGTACCAGCTTCCGCGGGGTTTTGGCAAGATAAAAAACGATTGCATTTATCGATTGCCGGAAATATCGTTTCGACTGACCGCGCTCCATCGCGGAGGGATAACTACATAACGAATGGGCACCGAAACCTTCATCGATCGATTCATGCGCTCCCTCGATTCACTGAGGGGAGTGCTCTCGATAGGCTGTATGGACGTCATCGTGCGGCGGGACGGCGCCTATGTTTCGAAGATGAAGAAGCTCTTCGATGAATCCTTCCCCGTGGTCGCCCTTTCGCGTCTTATCGAGACCGGGGCCCTCGATTCGGTCCAGGGCTCTCCGGTGTTCGATCTCAAATTTACGGGCACGGGAGGGGACGTCTATTCGTCGCTTTTTCCGCTCGCCGGCGAAGACGGCGCCGGATACATCATGATGCAGGGCTCCGCGCCGCTCGGTCAGACGGGGAAGGCGCTGGGGCTCTTCCTTGCCGATCTGCTGGCGGATCAGGCGCACGGAACGGCACGCGAAACCGACGATGCCGGCGATAAGTATCGCGAAGGCGTACTCGGCATGCGCGAGATCCAGGCGAAGCTCTTCCCCCGGTTCGGGAACGTTGAGGGCCTCGACATCGCTTCCGTGTACCTGCCCGTGGAACTGATGTCCGGTGATTTTATCGACGCCTTTTTCCTCGACAAAGACATCTACCAGATCACCGGCTGTGATGTGACCGGGTACGATGCGGCCTCGTCATACGCGGGGGCGGCGATGCGCACCCTCGTCAAATCCCTCTCATCGAAGAAGATCGTTCCGTCGGCCCTGGTGGACCTCGCGGTTTCAAAGCTGGACAAAGTGCTCGACGAATTGCACTCCCTGGTCTACATGACGATTTTCCAGATCGAGCCGAAAACCGGAAAAACGAGGATTTCCTCGCTCGGCCGGCTGAATACTATTTTATACAAGGCCGCCAAGAAAGGCTTCATCGTCCTGAATAAAACTTCCATAGGGAGCGATCTATCGAAGCGGCATTCCTTCAAGGACATCTCGTTCGTGCTGGAACCGGGCGATGTACTGCTTTTCCATTCAAACGGCGTTGTGGACATCCCCACCGAGGACGGCAGGGCGGTCTTCGGGGAGGACAGGCTCGTCCAGTGTCTCAACGAAAACCTCGCCGAATCGTCCATGGAAATCGTCCACGCGCTGGTGGAGTCGCTGTCGGCTTTCACCAATCATACCGGTTTCGCGTTCGATGTTCTGTTCGTCAGCATAAAGAAAACTTGACGTAAAGGAATCCCGCGGGGATGCTACTACGTCCCTGCGGGGCGCGCTAACAATCAAGGGGAAAAACATGAAGTCTCTGTCTATAATAGTTTTCAGGATAATGCCGACCGGCCTCCTTTCGCGCTGTTTCGGATACGCGGCGAGGTTTCCGCTTCCGGCTTTTCTGCTCGACCGGATAATACACTGGTACTCCGCGCGGTTCGGCGTGAAAACCGATGAGATCGACCACCCCGCCGGCGGGTTCGGATCACTCGACGCCTTTTTCACCAGAAAGCTGAAGCCGGGCGTGCACGTTGTGGACAAGGGGCGCACATCCATCGTATCGCCGGTAGACGCCCGTGTCGACCAGTGCGGTGAGATTGACGGCGGCACCGTGTTTCAGGCCAAGGGCATCGGGTACGCGCTCACCGACCTCATCCCTTCCGATTATCACCGTAATTTCATCGACGGTTCGTTCATGACGCTGTACCTCTCGCCGGGCGATTATCATCGCATACATTCCCCGGTGGCCGGCGAAGTGACGGGGTATTTTGCCCTGCCCGGCAGGCTGCTTACCGTGCAGGACTACATGGTGCGCGGCGTCCCGGGCCTGTTCGCGAGGAACGAACGACTCATCAGCTACATCGAGAGCGTCGGCGGACCGGTCGCGGTCGTGAAAGTCGGGGCCATGAACGTCGGGCGTATAACCGTATGCTATGACGGTGTTGTTACTAATCGCGCGTTCAGGCGGAGGGTCGAACATTTTTATCCCGAAGGGGCGCGTCCGCGCGTCGAAAAGGGCGGCGAGCTGGGGGCATTCCATCTGGGGTCGACCATCGTGCTGCTTTTCGCTAAAGGCGCGGCGAGACTCGAGGCGTTCGAAACCGGCGCCCGTGTCCGGGTCGGACAGAGGATCGCCGAGTTTCGATAGATGATTTTTTTGCCGATTCCGCGTTTCGCACATATCTTGGAGTGCAGGAGGCGGCGATATGGTCCCGGTGCGAACGGCATCCATCACGACTCACATCAACTCGCAGATCGCGACCTGGCGACAGCAGCGGGAGAAGATAGACCTCGACGCGAAGAAGCGGGACCCCGTCCGATCGCCGGGTGTGTTTGTGACCGTTTCGCGGGAGTACGGGTGCGGCGGCTTTGACATCGCTGAAAAAACCGCGGACATCATAAACAGGGAGCGCCGCCCGTCGCCGCAGTGGGTGCCCTACGACCGGGCGATCCTCGAAACGATAATGGAGGACCTGGGACTTACCTCGAGCCTCATGGAGACTCTCACCTCGCCGGCGAGAAAACAGATCGACGACTTTCTCCAGACGGCGCTCGGTGAACTGCCCCCCCAGGTCGTGGTCTACCGCCGTCTTGCGGAGACCGTTCGGACGCTCGCCACGAACGGCAACGTCATCATCGTCGGAAGGGCGGGGCGGGCCATCACCCGCGGCCTGGATCGCGGGTACCACGTGAGGATTGTCGCGCCGCTCGAATGGCGGGTGGAGCGCATCGCCGGCCTGTGCGGTCTGACGCGCAGGGAGGCGGAAAAGATGATTCTGGAGAAGGGGAGTGCTCGCGAGGATTTCCTGCGCCGCTTCGTGAAATTCGAAAGCACCGAACCCGAGGACTATCACCTCGTCATCAACAACGCGCGGCACGGCATGGACGGTACGGCCAGGATGATCGTCGCCGGGCTTTCGACGATGGGACTGCTGGACTGATCCTCACATGGAGTATACCGGAACGCTTCAATCGTACGAGCTGGAAAGCGGCATACTCTCTTTCGATTTCTCGAAGGGAATCCTGGTGTGCCGCGAGCCGGACGAAGGGCGGCGAAAACGCTGGGTAAAAAAACTGGATGGCGTCGCCCGCGTCGGGAACATCACCGAGGACGGCGAGCGCTTTTACGTCGCCTGTGAGAACGGGGATGCGAACGGGCAGTTTCTGGCCGTCGAAAAGCACACCGGGGAGACCGAGTGGTTCATCCCGGGCAGGTCTTTTCTTCAGCTGGTATACGGAGAGGGACTGTATCTCATCTTTGTCGATGGATCGATGAGGCATTATCTCCTCCGCGTCGATACGGCCGACGGTTCCACCCTGTGGCACCACGGTGTGGACGAGGACCTCGTCGAATACAGTTTCAGGGCGCGTACCATTACCCTGCGCTACGCCTCCGGAAAGTCGGAGTTCCTCGATACCGAAAGCGGCCTCCGGGCGCGCTGAAAGGACGGCACTTTTCTCTCAAACATCCGGCGCCGGATGTCGATAATTTCATTAGATGGGGCGTAATGTCTACGGCTTCCGGGGCGGCGGCCCGGCCGTGACGCGCGCTCCGGAATCGGCGGAATTACCACAGGATGACGAGCGAGGATATGCTATGAGAACGGCGGTACCGAGGGAAGCGGTCGACATCTACAACCATGCGCTGGCCCTTTCCAGCAAGGGCGATTACGGGACCGCGCTGCGCGAGTATTCAAAGGCCATCGAGCTCTATCCGCGCTTTATCGAGGCGTACAACAACATCGGCGAAATCTACTCACGCATCGGGGACAGGGAGCACGCGATTTCAACCTACATGCGCGCGCTTTCAATCGATCGAAACCATAAAATCCTTCTGAACGTGGGGGTCGAATACTACAACAGGCACGACTATCAGTCGGCGCTCAAGTATTTCAAGGAATCGCTTTCCAGGGAGCCCGGATTCCTGGAGGGGAATTTCTACCTCGGCATGACGCTGTTCAACCTGAAGGACCCGCGCTCGGCGGAGGGCGCCTTCGCCAGGGTCATTTCCATCGACTGGCGCCATCTCAAGGCGAATTATATGCTGTCGTACATCTACTACGAATGGAAGGAGTACGCAAGGACCATCGAGTGCCTCGACCGCATACGCGAAATCGCCGACGACAAGCAGTTCGTCAACAAGTATTACGGTTTCTGCCACTATCACCTGGGCAACTTCGACGAGGCGATACGCTATCTCACCGTCGCGCTCGAGTCGAGCCCGCGTTACGCCAAGTTCCGCAATTACCTCCGCGAGCTTACCTATGAAAACAAGTTGAAGGAGATCGGCGATCTCGACGCGCGCGTCCGCGAGATGGAGACGAAGCTGATGAATTCGAAGCCCACGATCCGCGAGCTTTCCCACCTGAGCATGCTCTACATCTTCAAGGGAGAGTATAAAAAGGCCGAAGACCTTCTTCTTGCCGCCCGGCGGTAGCCGGAGGATTACCGGCCGCCGCGGCATCCGGCCGTGCCGGCATGCCCGTCGAAGGGGGCGCGCCTGGCCGGGCAGTCGGCGCGAAGGCACCTGCCGCAGTTGACGAATTCTTCATCCGACGCGAACAGTATCCCCGAAAGCGATTTCAGTGGCCGCATCAGAAGGCTGTCCGTAAGCGCCACCCCAATCCGGGCGGCGGACTCCCCGAAGAGCGCGAAAAGCTTCCGCTGCTCCTCCATCGGCCAGACCTCGAGCGAGCCCGGGTTCATCATCGAGAGGGGACCGGTGTGGTGCAGTTCGGCTATATGTTTTTTGAGCGATTCGACCGCCGAACCGAGCGCGATGGTCGCTATTACGTCGGCCCTGAATCGGTCGAGCATGTCGCTGAACGAGCATGCCCATTCCTCCAGGCGGGCGCCGCAGGTCGCGATGAAGGGGAAAGCCGTCTCCAGGCCGGCGAGGTTTTCGGTGAGCAGGGACCCGTCGAACGGAATTCCGTCAAGGTCGACTCCATCGGCACGCACGCGGGTAAGGCGTGAGGCGCGGTACACTGCGGAGGGACTGCCCGCGGCCTCGGCCTGCCTGGCCATCTCCTCCACGCGCCCGGCCTCGCGGCCGTCCTGTGGTAGCCTCAGAGCGGTCCCGAGGAGGCCCCGATCGATCGAAAAGGAAATGCCCTCGAGGACGGTTTCCATCCCGCCTGCTCTCTTCAGTGGACGCGGCTCAACACGAACAGCCGGATCCGCACGAATCGCATCCGCCCGCGCCGCACGAGTCGCCGTACTTCGCTGTATCGTTGATCTCGAGAAGCTTGATGTGGAAATGAAGCGTCTTTCCCGAAAGCGGGTGGTTGAGGTCGATCGTCACAATTTCGTCGGTTATTTCGGTGATCGTCGCGGGAACGCGCGCCCCGTTGTCGAGCTGAACGCCGATCGTCATTCCGATCTCGGGTTCGAACTGCGATCGAACGTCCGCGACCGGAAAGCGGTGCAGAAGCGAATCGTCATAGTCCCCGTAGGCTTCGGCGGGGGGTAGTACGATGTCTATCTCGTCGTCGATCTTCATGCCGGCCACCGCGCTGTCGAAACCGGGAATGACCATTCCCGCGCCCAGCTGGAACTCGAGGGGCTCCCTGTCGGCCGAGGTGTCGAATACCTCCCCGTCTTCGAGCGAGCCGGTATAATGAACGACCACGTATTTTCCGTTTTCAATCATGCGTATTCTCCTGTTGTTTTAAGTGCGCGTCCCGGATTCACCAGTCCGTCATGTCGAATTTCCAGTACGGCCCCTCCTTTACGAAGGTAAGCTCCATGCCGTTCTGGGCCGTCAGAACCGCCCCGGCGTCACGTATTTCGCATTTAAGTATGCCGCTGTCCAGCGCCTTCCCGAGCGCGTCGTCGTTCAGCGCCCTCGCGAGCCGTATCTGCATGCCCAGGTACGCCGCGGGCGAAAGGCGCGAGAGCTGCTCCGCTCCCACGCCCAGGCGTTCGGCGAGTTTTTCGCGCTGCCGATCTTCCATTCCCGCGATCAGGGAGGTCATCGTCGTGATGCGGTGAACGCTCTCCTCGGAGAGCACCGACAGCAAGAGCTCCGGATTTCCCCGATGATACGCCTTCTGGACGACACCGAATGCCTCTTCGGGAGAAAGGGGGCCGCGCGAGGAGCACGATGCCGCCAGCACGGCGAGAACAAGCGCTGCCGGGAGCGTTCCGCTCAGTATACGCATGTTAATTTCCCTTCCCTTTCATCTATTATCATATTGTCGATCAGCCGTGTGGAACCGAAAAAGGCCGCCACTGCGAGAACGCTCTTGATGGAGATTTCGTCGGCGGGCTGAAGGTCACTATAGCGCACCAGGCTCGCATAATCAATTTTATCGGGCGAGCCGGCGGAAAGCGCTTTTTTGACCTCTTCCAGGATCGTTCCCGACGAGCGCTCGCCGGAGGCTATCATTTCTTCCGCTCTCCGTAATGATCGATGGATGCAGAGCGCGCGCCGTCGCTCTCCCGGATCGAGGTGCTTGTTACGCGAGCTCATGGCAAGGCCGTCCTCCTCGCGTACCGTGGGAGCGATGACTATTTTCAGAGGAAAGTTGAGGTCGGTCACCATCTTTTCGAGGCTTACCGCCTGCTGTATGTCCTTCTGGCCGAACACGGCCACGTCGGGAAGCACGATGTTGAAGAGCTTGCTGACAACGGTGAATACCCCGCGGAAATGGCCTGGCCGATGCGCGCCGCAGAGATGTTCCGTCAGGAGTTCCACATCAACAAAGGTGCGGCGGTCGCTGTACATTTCGTCGTCGCCGGGTACGAAGACCAGGTCGACCCCTGCATCGCGGGCGATGGAGAGGTCGCGCTCGAGGTCTCGGGGATAGTTAGAGAAGTCCTTCGGATCGTTGAACTGTATCCTGTTTACGAAGATACTCATCACCTGAAAACCGGACAGCTTACGCGACGCCTCGACCAGGCTGGTATGCCCCCGGTGCAGATAGCCCATGGTGGGAACGAAACCGATTGTCGCGCCCTCCGCGCGCGCCGAACGCACGATCGAACGGACGTCCTCAATGGTGTGAACTGTTTTCATTGCGGTCTCCTGGCCCGGTCCGCCCGTGCGGTTTCCCGGTGTTCCGGCGGGAAAGCATGCGGCGCGCTGGATGAACGGGGCCCCGTGTCGGGGCGATCGTCATCCCTCGCGTCGAGGATAGTGTAATGCGGCCATTTCTGTCAATCTTTTTGATCGCGGCCGGCCCTTCAGGCTCCGCGCGCCGCGATGACCATCATGTCCCCCAGTCTGAAACGCTTGGCGGCCCGGTCGGCGAGCCTCCGCGATACGGTGCCGGGGGCGCCGAAACCGCTGCCGTAGGTGGAGCATGTCTCGATTCTGAAGCCTTTCATCTCGAGCAGCCGTTCTATCTGGGAGGTCGTGAAGAAGTACAGATGCTCCGGGAAGTTGTAGTACCGCCATCGAGGTCCCCGCAGACGCATGAAGGGTCCACCCGCGCGGCAGGTCGAGAGGTAGAGTCTGCCTCCCTCCGCGAGATCGCCGCGGATCTTTTCGAGAAAGAGGTCGGGACGGTGAAGGTGCTCGATGGTGGCCCAGAGGGTTATGAGGTCGAACCTGTTTTCGTAGCGCCGCTCCAGGTATCCGCCCCGCGTCACATCGAGCCCGAGCCGATCGCGCGCGAAAGCGACACAGCTCTCGGAGATGTCGATTCCACGGGCGCTCCATCCGCGGGCGGCGAGCATGTTGACGAAATATCCCGCGGCGCAGCCGATATCGAGCGATGTCCGCCGCTCGGGGAGCGAGCGCTCGAAATCCGCAAACCCGAGGTCTTCGAGGTTGAGGAGAAAAAGGCGCTCGATCTGGGCCCTGGTCCCGGGGGCGAAGTAATTGTCGTAGCCGCGGTCTGTGCGCCGGGTGAAATAGGTCGACTGATAATAGCGGCCTATCTCGTCCTCGTCGGGTCGGGGCGAGAGGTAGCGGAGACCGCATGAGGCGCAGCGCGCCAGCGTGAATGTTTCTCCTTCCGCCGACCTTTTACTAAAAACGCTCCGGCGTCTGTGCGCGCCGCAGAGTATGCAGAGGGGCTCTTCCATCGGACAGGGGGATAGCCTGATTCGGTCCGCGCGTCAAGGTATTTTCCGCTCCGTGCGGGAAACGGCCAGGCCGGAGGAGAAATAATCTTGCCATTTTCGGCGCCGGGTGTTGTGAATCGTCCTGTCAAACCATGCGTCGAACCGCGTCCGGCGCGTTCATACGGATTCCCGGCCAACGCGTGCCGGAAAGCAGGCGGAAAACAGACATGGATTCAATGCGGACTTCCCGGAAGGTCTTGCTGATCTCCGATAACAAGCGCGCGTCGGTAAGCATCCGCGGGGCGCTGGGAAAATTCGGGCTCGAGGTGGAGAGCAGGTACCTCAACCTGAGCTCCATCCCGATGATAAAAAAAATACTCGCGCGCACCGGGAACACGGCGTTCATCCGCACGGACCTGTTCCGTTTTATCCGCGAGGAGGGCGCGCCGTTCGCGGTCGTGATTGACTACACCGCCGCCCTCGGAGCGGACCTGGGCGATACGGACGGCAGGAAACTCCTGCGTACATTCCTCGTTTCATACATCATACTCTCGCGCGGCAGGGGTCTGGAGTCCCTGCGGGCGAATTTCCTTCTGCTCGGGACGCCTCAGAACATCGGCGAGATCGCGCGCATCGAACAGAATTCGCTCTCGGTGCTCGATATGCTCACGACACGGGATTCCATCGTAAACTCGTTCATCCAGGACCTTCGCGCGGACAGGAAGAGGTTTATGGGCAACTTTCTCATAAGGGGGCTCAATACCGATATGCCCGGCGGCGATATCGTCGATACAGTCGGCAGGTTCGTGCAGAGCGTTAACGATCGGGCGCGTCTGGCTTCATCGGAGGCCGCGCCGGCCGTCGGTACTTCGCGCGAGGGGCCCGCCGCGCGTCTCCTCTACCGCATCGACGAGCGCCGGGTGTGGGTGGACGGCGAAATCCTCGGAGTGGATTCCGGCCCCGAATACGTCGTGCTCAGGGCGGGGGAGTTCTACCTGGACGGGTATTATACGAACAGAAATCTGAGAGAGGTCGACGGCAAGCTTAAAAACGCGATCGGCAGGGGGATCGCCACCCTCAAGTTCGACGCGGACACGCCAATCGTCATCAACATGCAGGAAGGCTGCGTTACCGATGCCAGCACCGCGGCGTCGCTCGCGCAGACCCTCGTCCACGACCTGGGCGGTTTCGTCAACATCCGCGTCAGCGTAAGCGGGGAGAACAGAAAGATACTGGAAAAATCGACCGGGTATAACCTGTTACGGGAGTACCTGAGGTTCGCGCAGGAGTCGTAAGACGGGCCGGTGCCGGCGTCAGCAGTTGCGCGTGGAGTAGCGCACCGCATCCTCGCCCACTATCCTAACCAGGCCGCTCATGAAGGAATCGCTCGGCGTGATGCCGAAGGTCTGGTGCGCGCGGACGATCTTCTCTTCCCCGCGCGCCTCGCGGATATGAAAGAACACCGGACACGCTCCGCGGTTCTCGACGATAACGCGCTTGATCTGGGAGAGCACCTCCTCGTCCACGCCGATCGGATCCAGCCTGATATGGATGGCCGCGATAGATTCCCGGCGCGTCTCCCTGAGCGACTTCACCTCGTTGACGATGATCTTCTTGGGCTTTTCGTTCTCGAACTCCACGCTGCCCTTCACCATTACGGGCTCCTCGGTGGAAACGAGCTTTTCGTATTTGGAGAGAACGTCCGGGAAAAAGAGGGCCTCTATCGCGCCCTCCATGTCCTCGAGCTTCCCCACGGCGAAGCGCTTTCCGTTTTTCGAGATGCGGGCCTTCAGGTCGCTCACGATGCCGACTATTGAAAACTCGCCCGAGTCCTGGCCGCCCGCAAGGGCGGAGATTCCGGTGCACGCGAATGTTTTAATTTCGCGCTCGTACTTGGCGAGCGGGTGCCCCGACACGTACACCCCCAGGACGTCCTTCTCGTGCTGGAGCTTGACGTTGTCGTGCCAGGGCTCGATCTCCGGGAGTTCGCCGGCAAGCCCGGAACGCGTACCGGAAGGCGCCGAATCGAAGAGGTTCCCCTGGCCCGACGCGCGGTCCTCCTGCAGGCGCCTGCCGCTTTCCAGCAGCATGTCGACGGAGTGGAAAAGCCGAGCGCGGACTGGGTGTATGGAATCGAAGGCCCCCGCGCGTACAAGCGACTCCATCGCGCCCTTATTGACCGCCATGAGATCGATCTCCTCCAGAAAATCGTCCAGGGTCGCGAAACGCTTTTTCCGCGCGCGCGCCTCCAGTATGGATTCGATCGCCTTCTCGCCGATGCCCTTGATGGCGGAGAGACCGAAGCGGATGCAGCCGTTCTCGGTGGTGAAGTCTTTCCTGCTGTGGTTGATGTCCGGAGGCAGTATGGTGATGCCGTTTTCGCGGCAGTCTCCCACGTACTTGATTATTTCATCCTGGTTGTCGGGCTGGTACGACAGGAGCGCCGCCATGTATTCCAGAGGATAGTGCGCCTTGAGATACGCCGTCTGGAAGGAGACGAGCGCATAGGCCGCGGAATGCGATTTGTTGAAACCGTAACGCCCGAACTTTTCGATCTGCTCGAAAATGCTCTGGGCGATCTTTACCGGGATTTTTTTGGATTCGGCCCCTTTGAGGAACTTGTCCTCCATCTGCTTGATGATCTCCGGGATCTTCTTGCCCATCGCCTTGCGGAGCTTGTCGGCCTCGGGCAGGCTGAAGCCGCCCAACACCTGAGAGATGAGCATGACCTGTTCCTGGTAAACGATGACGCCGAGCGTCTCCATGAGGATCGGCTCGAGAAGCGGGTGCTCGTAGCGCACCTTGTCCGGGTTGCGTTTCCGGGCGATGAAGTCGTCCACCATGCCGGCGTCGAGCGGCCCCGGCCGGTAGAGCGCGTTGACCGCGATGATGTCCTCGAACTTGGTGGGTCTGAGTTTGCGGAGGATGTTCTGCATGCCCGCGCTTTCAAGCTGGAACACCCCCTTGGTGTTCGCCCTCTGGAGCAGCGTGAAGGTAGCCGGATCGTCCAGGGGGATGGAATCGAGGTCGATCTTCACCCCGTGGTTTTCCTCGATATACTCCACGCAGCGCGTGATGATGCTCAGGTTCTTCAGGCCGAGAAAGTCCATCTTCACCATGCCGGCGGCCTCAAGCGTCACCTTGTCGTACTGGGACGAGACGCTGCCGTCCTTCGTGTCCTTGTAGAGCGGCACGTACTCGGTCAGCGGATCGCGGGAGATGACGACGCCCGCCGCGTGCTTTCCGGCCGAGCGCACGAGCCCCTCGAGCGTAAGGGAAATGTCCACCAGCATGCGGCCGCGCTCCCCGGTCGAGCGGATCTTCTTGAAGTCCACCGAGGCGTCCAGCGCCTCCCTGAGCGAGTCCTCGGTGATAAGCTTGCTGATTTCGTTCGCCTCGGCGAAGGGGATGCCGAGCACCCTCGCCACGTCCTTGATGACGGCCTTGGCCTTCATCTTGTTGAAGGTGATGATCTGGCTGACGTGGTCCTCGCCGTATTTCTTCTTTACATAGTCGATGACTTCCTCGCGGCGGTCCGCGCAGAAGTCGATGTCCATGTCGGGCATCTCGTTCCGGTCCGGGTTCAGGAAGCGCTCGAAGAGCAGATTGTACTCGAGCGGGTTGAGGCTGGTGATGCCCAGGCAGTAGGACACCATGGACCCGGCGGCCGAGCCGCGCCCCGGTCCAACCGGTATTCCTCTGGCCTTGGCGTAGTTGATGAAGTCCCAGACGATCAGAAAGTACCCGGAGAATTTCATGCCGGTAATGACGCGAAGCTCGTAATCGATGCGCGCCATGACCTCGTCGGGTATGCGCTGGCCGAAATGCATCCGTGCCCCGTCGAGGACGAGCTGTCTGAGGTAGGTGTCGAGCGTGAAGCCCTCGGGGACCTGGAAATTCGGAAGGATGGGGTTGTTGAGCTCGAGCTCAAGGTCGACCATTTCAAATATTCGATAGGTGTTGTGCAGGGCGTCCGGGAAGTCCGGAAACACCCGCTCCATCTCGGCCTGCGTCTTGAGATAGAACTGGTCGGAGGAGAAACGCATGCGGTTTTCGTCATCCAGCGTCTTGCCGGTCTGGATGCAGAGCAGGACCTCGTGCGAGAAGGCGTCTTCTTTTTTGAGATAATGGCAGTCGTTTGTGGCGATGAGGTCGATGCCGAGCTTCGAGGCCATCGTAACCAGAGCGGCGTTCACGGTCCTCTGTTCGGGAATCCCGTGGTCCTGCAGCTCGAAGAAGAAATTGCCCTCGCCGAATATCTCGCTCATGCGTCCGGCGACGTTCGTGGCCTCTTTCGTCCTTCCCTGCAGGATGAGCGTGGGTATCTCCCCCGCCAGGCATGCGCTCGAGGCGATAAGGCCTCCGCTGTGCTTTTCGAGGGTTTCGAGGTCGATCCTCGGTTTATAATAGAAGCCCTCCAGGAACCCGACCGACGAGAGCTTCATGAGGTTGCGATAGCCGGTATGGTCCCTGGCCAGAAGGAGCAAATGGTATCCGGCGTCCTTCACCCCGGCGCGGGCCTCCTTCTCGAAGCGCGAACCCGGCGCCATGTAGAATTCCTGCCCTATTATCGGCTTTATGCCCTTCTTGCGGGCCTTCTGGTAGAACTCGATGGCGCCGAACATATTGCCATGGTCGGTGAGCGCGATTCCGGGCATCCCGAGCGCGACGGCGCTGTCGATCATGCTGTCGATCGTGAGCGCTCCGTCCAGGATCGAGTAGTCCGAGTGATTGTGCAGATGTATGAATTTCATGACGGGAACCCGGATATGGTGGGGCGCAGGGGACATAATTTCAAGCACATTAATCAAAAAAATACCGGCATATTTTTATTGACTGATTTATCGGCCGCTTCGATACTCCACTTCGGCGGTGCGCGACGATGTGCGGGCCGCCCTCCCGGCGCGCCCGGGCGACAAATTATACGAGGTGCGGCTTTAAGTCATGATCGACACCAGACTCCTTGACATACTCGCCTGTCCGGTCTGCAAGGGCGATATCGAATACGACGCAAAGAACGAAAAAATCATCTGCACCGAGTGCGCCCGGCGGTATCCCGTCAAAGACGGCATCCCGGTCATGCTGGCCGACGAGGCCGAGCAGGGCTCTTAATTGCGTTGACAAATTCGCGGAACGGAGTACACCCCCTTTTCCGCGGCACGGGCGCGCCGTCGCCCCCAGAAACCGATTTGTGAAGGTACGCCATGTTCGATTCCAGGTCGCCCGTCGTCAAGATCGCCGGATATGCCATCGTCGGCTTCTTCGTGATCATCATCATCATCTCATTCGGGATGCCCGATTTCATGTCGCGGCTCGGCATGGACAAGAGCATCGTGGCGGTCGTGAACGGCGAGAAAATCCATCACCTCGACTTCCTGCGCTACCGTAACAGCGTATCGCAGCGCGTCCCCGACGCCACCAGCAAGGAAATGCAGCACTATATCCTCGACAGTATGATCCGCTACCGCCTGCAGCTCCAGAAGGCGAGCGCCATCGGCATCAGGGTCTCCGACGAAAGGGTCAAACGCGTTATCCGCGAGATGCCCATGTTCAGGGACGAATCGGGCAGGTTCAACCGCCAGCACCTCAACCTTTTCCTCGACCATCACCACCTGAGTCTCAACGACTACTACGTGATGGTGCGGGAGGACCTGGTCAACGAGGAGCTCGTGCGCCTCATCCAGAGCGGTTCGGGGGCCACGCGCGACGAGGTCCTCGGCCGGGCGGCCGTGGACAATTCCAGGCTCCAGATTAAATACTGCTACGCGGCCAATTCCGAGCTCCGAAAGCGCTGGGCCGGCGACATCCGGGTGACCGACGCCGAGGTCGACGCGGAGCTCGCGGCGAACCGCTCCGAGGTGAAGGACCCGAAAACGGACCGGCAGCGGGTGAGGAGCAAGCTTGAGGACCGCAAGTTCGAGGCGAAGAAAAAGGAAATGACCGACGGGATCGACCGGCTCTCTCTTGACGGGGGCTCGTTCGACCAGGCCGTCGCGCGCCTGGGGGGAGCCGTGCGCGCGTCCGCGGTATTCAAAGTGGGCGAGCCGGTGCGTGAGGCGGGCGATAAAGGCGCCGTCCTCTATTCTCTCAGCGATTCGCCGCTTTTCGTGGGCGATTGTCTCTCGCTTCGAAGCGGCGCCTCCTCGCGGGTGATCTCTTCGTTCGACGGCCTGTACGTATTTACCCCCCTGGTGAAGGACGTGCCGATGAGGGAGCCCGCGGCGGCGCAGTACGAGGCCATGAAAACGCGGCTGCGGAACGAAAAGACCAACGCTGTATACATCAACATGATGACGACGTTTCTCGAGAAATCGAAGGTGTCAAAAAATTTAAATTTTGATTGATATTGCGCGGTTTTCATAGTAAAAATGCCGTCGAGGGGCCGCGCGAGTGAGCGCGGAAGCGGCACGGGAACACCGGGACACGCAGAGGAAAAGAGGGCAGGTATGAACATAAACGCTGAGTACGTCAATCCGTTTCTCGAGGCCGCGGGCGCGGTATTCAAGTCCGTCGTCGGAGTCGATTTAAAACGGGGGAAGCTCTCCATAAAGGAATCCCCCGAACCCTCCCATGAGGTGGCGATCCTCATCGGAATCACCGGCTCGATCAGCGGCGAAGTCGTATACAGCATGGGCTACAACATGGTCTACAAGATCGCGGAGATCCTCGCGCCCGGCCTCACCGAAGCCCAGATGAAAACCGAGTACAAGGATATCATTGGCGAGCTCGCCAACATGATAACGGGGAACGCGATGAACATCTTCGCGTACGCCGGCAAGCGTATCGAGATCACCACGCCGACCGTCATCGACGGAAAAAACTTCACGATAACCCACGTGAAGCAGACGACGCTGGCCATAAGCCTTTACAGCCCCTTCGGTCAGCTCGAGATGAACGTGGCCCTTAAATAGGTCGCGTTCAGTTGCCCATTTTAAAATACGTCGATTCGATGTATCGAAGGTCGCGCTCCACCCGCGCCTTCAGGGGGGAATTTCGGAAGTGAGGCGATCCCTCGTCCGCGGCCCTTTTTAAAAAGGCGCGATAGACCCGGCGGGCCGTTTCCATGTCCCTGAGGGTGGAGTCCTTCTCGAACACCTTCGCCATGAGGTAATACGCGTCGTCGACCGTTTCGCGGTCGGGATAATATCTGATTATCGTGATCGCCGTTTCGAGCGCCTGGGTGCCCTTGCCGCCGTTGAGATAAATCGTTCCCAGAAACAGAAGCGCGTCGTCGGAGCGTTCGTGGTCGGGAAAGCGCGACGATATCGTATAAAAGGATTCAACCGCTCCCGGCATGTTCCCGCTTTTAAACCGCGCCTCGCCGATCGAGTACAATGCCATCGGGTACTCGCCCGAGTCCTCGGCTATCGACGAAAATTCCCGCATGGCGTCGTTCGGCCTGTTGGCCCCCATGTGTATTTTCCCCGCCCAGATGGCGGCAGAGTCCCGGAAGGGGCTTTCGGGATATTTCGTTTTAATTTCTTCGAATTTGGCCAGCGCCGCCTGGTGCATGGTGGCATTGTACAGCTGGATTCCCGTTTTAAGCAAAATCTCGTCGGGTCCCGGAGCCTGGGCCGTCCTGTCGGGCCTGGCATCTTTTTGAGGGGTCAGTGCGGGTTTCTGGGCGGCCGGTACGTTCGTTTTGGGTGCCGTTTCCTTTTTCTCCGCTACCGGTTCGCCCTCGAGTATGCTCCGGATAATGGCCTCGGTCTGCCTGGTCCCCTGCGCCATAAGGCAGGGAAGCGCGGACAGGATGAAAAGGACGATGAGCACCGGACGCTTCATTTCGTGATAATTCCCGTATCCTTTCCGATTGGCTTCAGCTCGGCCGGGCGGCGCTTGATTCTCCTGACCGGTTCGACCGCCTGTTTGTCAGAGGGAGTCTTATCCTCCCTGACGAGCGGTCTTTCGGTGATCGGAGGCGGGACGCGCTCTTCGGTTTCGATTCGTCCGGGTTTGAGTATGCCCTCATCGCGTTCCTCGCGTATGATCTCAGGCTTTTCGCCCCCGGCGGGATACGGGTCCCTGCGCTTCAGGTTTCTTACGTCCGAGGGAACGCGTATGTCGTCGGTGCGTGCCGGCTCGGAGATGCGATCGCGCAGATCGAGGCCGGGTGTGGGGCTTACTGCCCGTTCGGGGGAGGGGGGTTCGATGATGCCGTCGCCCGTCTCCGGTTCAAGCCGCCCCTGAACGGGGAAGCCGATCTTCCCTATGGTCGATTCCCTCACTTCACTCATCAGTTCGGAATCGAGCATGGTGCGGAATTCGCCGCCCTTTCGTTCGAGCTTTATGTCGATATCGAAGGTGTCATTGGTCTCTCCGGCGATCTGGGTGCCCATCTTCCGCGCGCCTTTTTTGCCTATCTGATGCCCTATTATTATGCCGATTACCAGAAGGATCGCCGTGGCCAGAAAAAATCCCTGCCGTATGCTTTCGGCCGTCCTCCTCGGGGTGCGTTCGATGGCCGTGTTGAGCGCATCGATCGCTTTTGAAACTATCTGCACCAGCGGATTCATCGTACGGTCCCTTTATCCGTTCCTGTCAAGTATAATGACGACCCTGCAGCGTTTCAAACTGTTTCTGGTGGCCTGCGCGCCGAGGACCCGCCGCGCGTCCCTTTCGGATATGACCGGGCAGGCGTTCACGCTCTTCAGGGCAACGGAATAATAAGGGCGATCCCCCGCCCTTGCAAGAGCCCTTGCCTCGTCTTCGGTGTGGCAGTAGGACGCCAGGCCGTTCCTGAGCGCGTGGCGGCTGTCTACAAAGGTTCGTCCATAGATCTCAAGGCCGTCTTCGTCATAGATCGAGGGGAAAAGCATCGGCTCCAGTTTGAGTCCCCGTCCGTCCACAATGAGCCCCGTGTAATCGGTTGTAAGCGGCGTGTTATCGATAACCGGCAATTCCATCGCGGGAAAATCCCAGGCGAGCGAGCCGGCGAGCCAGCCGAACCCGAGGCGGGCCTCGCAGGCGCTCGCGATGTATCCCGCGGGGTAGCGTCTGAACCTGGTTTCGCGCGCGAGCGTTTCGGAGAGCCGCCTGCGAACGGTGTCATCCGACTGGAGCAGGTCTCCCAGCCGGTGGTCGGGGTCTATGCGGATGGTCTTCATGGTGCGCAGGAGGCATTCAAGCGAGGCCTCGCGCGCCCTGCGGTAGGTGTCGCTTCGCGCGCCATTTATAGTAAGAATCCTGCCGTCATCGGAATCCACGGGCACACCCTCGTCCGCCACTTCCGCCTCGAAACGGCCCGTCGCGCTTATAAAGGACCGGGTCCAGTTGATGCTTCCGTCACCGTGTCGTACGATGAGGTCGGCGGCAGCGGCGGGGGTGCACATCAGGCAGAGCGCGGCGCCCGCGCCGTAGAGGGCGGCCATTATCCGTTTTCCCGCACCGAAGCGGTTCTGATCTTGTTTCAGCAAGGGGAGATTCCGTTCGTATTCAGTATGGAACAGCCGTATCCATTCAATTATCGGTCCATACACCGGTCTTTTCCAGTAAAATATGCACTATGGGAGATCGTCGAGCCGGGCGCGGCATGATGCGAGATGCCGCTGGAGCCTGCGCGCCGCCGAGGCGATATCGGCGAGCAGGATGGACATTGCCCTCTCGGGAGGAAGTTCTCCGTGTCTGGCAAGGTAGGCGTTCGTCCTGCGCAGCAGCGGGTTGAAGAGCTCCGGCAGGCCCTCCGACGCGGTATCGAGCAGTGTGCGTCGCTCGTCATCGGCAAGGCTTTCGATCGGTCTGGATGCGAGCGCCGCTGCCGTGGATGTCAGATCGAGCGCCTGGTCCAGGGCCGCTCGAAGCCTTCCCGCTCCTCCCCGACCCGTGGTAAGGGCGCGCCGCAGAATCTCCGCGGGCCCCGGGGTGCGCACCGGGAATTCATCGATAAGCGACTCGAGCGAGCGTTCCGCTGTGCCGGCGATGCGCGCGCCCCCGCCGCTGGCATTGATGACCGGAACGATGACCTTCCGGGCCGAGTCCTCGAACCAGCTCCGGTAAAGGTCGAAAACGTAATCCGAGATAACCGTGCCCTTGCCGCCGTAGGCCTCCACGTACTTGATCTTTCTCTTTCGGATTACCCGCTGGTTGATGCTGTCGAGATTGAGGAAGCGCGAGGTCCTGGCGAGCCATTCCCCGTTGTGGTGCGTTCCCGTGCTGTGTATTTCCCTGCCGGTATAGGCAAGGTCCTGCCCCACAAGTACTATGGGGGAGCATCCGAGGTTGAGCATGAGATCGAAGGCGCTGGTGGCGACAGACCCGCCCGACTGGATGTCGCCGGGAGGGGCGATGTGGCGTTCTATCCAGTCCATCGCCGGGGTCGGTTCGCGGTGCACCGATCCATCGGGGCCGCTGTAAAACTTGGCCGTGGTGCTGAAGACGGTTTTGCCGGGGTAGCGGTCGGGAATGCGCGGGTAGCTTACGAGGTCGGCAAGCAGGACGGTTCCTTCGGGCCTCTCTCCGAGGAAGTGTTTGAGGCTGTGTTTCTGCGCGTCGATCGTCATGACTATGTGCGGCTCCACGCCGTGACGGAGCAGTACCTTAAGGGCCGTATCCACGGAAACGATGAGCGCCCTGCCTTTCATCCGGCCCAGCAGGCTCGCGTTCTTCCGGAGGGAGGGGCCCGCCGAAACGATAATCCCCGGCACGCCGGAAAACCGGCCGAAGAGGTCGGCCACCCGCCCCGCGTCAAGGCTGCGGGGCAGGTTGGAGAAAATGTTCGCCATCCATCGCTCCTCGAACTCGAAGCGCGTGAGCAGATCGGAGAGTTTGGATGAAAAATAGCGGCTTATGTCGGCGACCATCGAATCATAGAACTCCCTGCCGAGCAGATACGAGGGACGGTGGAAATAGACCGCCTTGCCGCGGAACGCGTCCATCTCGAAGCTTTCCAGGACGGGCGGGATGTCGTCCGGGGAGACGAGTACGTGCGCCCCCTCGAGATTGGAAGGGCATGATTCCATGGCGAGATGTACGACTTCGGGGTCCTTTTCGAGCACCATTATGACACAATGGGGGTGGCGTCGGCGCAGGGCGGCGACGTGATATCCCAGCCCGAGCCCGCAGACGATAATACTGGTCGCCCTTCCGGTGCCGAAAGCGGCCGCCGCGCGTTCGGCTTCGCGCTGCGGGTCGTATGCGGAATGGATCCTGATCTCCGGGGGGCCGGTATACACGAGCGTCCGGTGTCCCGAGGGGGTTTGGCTGACGGTAAAGCGGCCCATGCGATACAATCGCCGGCGGGCCTATTCGGCCCTGGTTTCGAAGGCGGTTTTCAGCTCGGCATGCAAATCGTTAAACGCGGTATCGGTGGAGAGGCCGAAGCGGGCGAGTACCTCGTCCTCCGCGTAGTAAAGCTGGTAACGGCGGGACTCAATCCCGCACATGATATTGGCCAGGTAGACGATGAACACGATATCGCGCTGTTTCTCCTCCGCGTTGAGCGGTGTGTGGTGGTTGCGGATGGATTCGACCAGGTAATCGGGGAACCCCCATTTTTCGGCAATCATCTGGCCTATGTTCGCGTGGCTTATACCCACGGAGATCTCCTCCATGACCGTGGATGTGCGTATCTTGCGGTCCTTGACGATGTCGGCGATTTTGTTCGTGGTGCCCAGATCGGTCGAGAGCATTATGATCTTGCCGAGGTCGTGCAGGAGCCCCCCGAGAAACGCGTTTTCGACTATTTTAGAGAACTTGTACTTCAACGCGATCCTGCGCGAGTAGAAGGCGACCTGGTTGCAGTGAGCCCATATCTGTTCGAAGCGCGAGTAGCGTTTGTCCAGTATGGAACGGGCGCTGGTGGCGAGCAGGATGGCGTTGAGGTTTTTCATCCCGATGTTCTTTATCGCCTCCGAAATTGTTTCAATGCGCTTGCCGGAGATGAATCCCGCGGAGTTGGCAAGCTTGAGAACGTCGGAGGAAAGCGCCGGGTCTATGGTGATCTTTTCCGAGATCTCGGTGATCGAAGATTCCGGATTCGCGCAGAGCCGCTGAAGCTCGGTAACGTTTTTGGGAAAGGTCGGGATGCCGTTGACCTCCGCCAGTATCTGCTTCTTGATGGTCGTGGTGATCACCTGGGGCCGGAGTTCGAACGGTATCGCGAGCAGGGTTCGCGTGTCTTTTTCGCCGCGGATCACCTTGTAGTTGTCGGCCCCGATTCCCGAGTTTTTAAGCAGGAGGACGGTGAGCACTATGCCGAGGCCGGCCCCCTCGGTGTCGTCGTAGATCTCCTCATACGCTTCGGTGAAGTCCTCGTAATGCCGCGCCTTCTCCATGCGCATGCTGATGCGCGCCATCTCTTCGGGCTGAATTACCGAGTTATTGAGCACCTGGATCATCAGGCCTTTCGGATCCTTTTTGATGCTGAAGCTGACCCTGAAGTCACTGTTTTTAAGCTCGGCCTCCATGGACTCGAAATGGCCGATGACGTTTTTCTTGAACTGCTCGATCCCCTCGGCATAGCGTTCGTGATCATCGATATTTATGCCGATGGTGCGGAAATAGACGCGTTTGGCGTTGGCCTTCACGGCGTTGATGCAGATTTCCCTTATTATGGTGATGAATGTGTCCAGCAGAAAAATCTGGTCCATCGAGGCGAGGATCTTGGCGAAAAGCGCGTTGATGTACCGCACCACGTCCTCTGACAGGTAATGAAACGAGAAGCTGAAGGGTTCACCCCTCGCGATCTTCGCGGCTGTTTCGGAGGTATTGGGTATTGCCATAGTGTACGTTCTTCCGGTTTTCCGAACGGTACGTATTACGCCCTGTATAGTATATCGAACCGGTGTTTCCCGGACTGTACTGAATATTTAACGCGGGCCAGGACCGGCCGCACATTAAAGCCTCGGGGGCCGCACCGTCAATTGTCAACCGTGTTTTCAGCCCTTTCTTTCATCGTTGCGATACCCCCGGCCGGCGTCATCGACCGGCTCGCCCTTCTCCGAACGGGGAGCGTAAATCCGGTCGCGGAAGCGTATCGCAGCCGCCTCGAGGGAGGCGAGCGGCCCCCGGTGGACCGGAGGGGCAAAGAGCGCGGTGTGGCCGGCGTTATCCGCGCGATCCGGCGGGGGAGGCGGGACATGCCTGAATTCCGGTTGTATCCCGTCACGTTCGAGTATCGTGACGAGCCGGGTAAGCGCCCTGGAGAACCTGAAGCGCGAATCGAGAGCACACGAGGAGATGATGCGCCTGCGGGCCAGAAACGCCGCGCCCGACAGGGAGCGGTAATCCGTTCCGTGAAGCTCCAGCTGTACGGTCGAGACTCCGTCGCGCTCGAGGGTCTCGTGAACGGCCACGGCGGTCTTCAATCCGGAAATCCGTCCGTGCACAAGGGCGTGATCGCCATCGGATATGACCGTGAGTTCCCTCCCATCGCGAAACACGATCCGGGGATCAGGAGAACGGCGAGCGTCCGCGGCCAGGAGGGCCCATGCGCCGGCGAAAGCGATCAGGACGGCCATCGCGGCCGGTCGCCTGTACTCTCGCGACGCGAACAGCGGGAGCGTGTACAGCGCGAAAAAAGGGAGAACGCGCCACGGGGCGCGGTCGGGTCGGAAATGGCCGTCGAGCGAAGCCGCGGCGTCGACGAATACGGAGGTGATGTCGACGATGCAATCCACTGGAAGGGCGAGGAGGCGTCCGGCCGTTTCCGAAACCAGGCCGGCGCAGTTCGAAGCGATGGAGGCGGCGAGGGCGAAGGTGATGCCCGGCACGACGGCGAGGTTGGAAAGCGGGCCTACAAGGTTGACCTCGCCCATGTGGTAGAAAATGATCGGGAACACGGGCACCTGGGCCGCAAGGGTCAGGGCAAGCGGCCCGCGGACCACCCGCGGGAAGGCGCCCAGGGATTCCTCGAACGGGCGGAAAAACAGCAGGATACCGAGCGTCGCGCCGAAGGTAAGCTGGAAGCCAGGTTCGTAGAGCTCGTGGGGGGCGAACGCCAGAATCGCTGAAGCGGCCAGAAAGAGGGTGTTTACCGCTCCACGGTCCATGTCGAGAAAACGCTGTGCCGTGTAGAGAGCGAACATAATGAAGGCGCGCACCAGCGAGACGGGCATGTCGGTAATGTAGAGATAGAAGCAGAGAAGGGCAGCCGTGATGGCCATAATGGTCCGCTTCCCGACTCTGAACGGCGCGAGTAGAATGAAAGGGACCGCGGCGACGATGCCCACGTGCAGTCCGCTCGCGGCGAGCACGTGCATCACTCCCGCCTTTTTATATGAATCTATCGTCCGTTTGTCCAGATGGCTCTTGTTCCCGAAATACAGCGCCCTGAGCAGGGACGCCGTCGAAGAGCTGAAGTGCCGGTCGATCGACCGCCCGATAACTGATCGAACGGCTTCACGCCGCCCTTCAGGCGCCGAGGTAACGACCGAAAGCGAATCGTCGTCGGCGTAGACGATGTACGATATCCCGCGTCGCGCGAGACCGGCCAGATACGGTGTGACGCGGGCGCTCTCGGGATCGATGAAACGCGGCTCCGAAAAGACCGCCACAACGTCTCCCTTTCTGGCCTGACAGTCATACGGGGTGAGTATCACGGCCCGCCCGGCGACGGCATGGTTGTGGAGGGCGACGGTCAATTCGGTCGTGTAACGCCGCGTGCGAGACTCCTCCACCGTGCCGATGAAGGAACCGATCGCTTGTGCGCCGGCCCGGTCGAAACCGATGCCGTGGATGCGATGGGCCGGTAGCGCGGCGGTCGCGAGGGCGATGATGAAGAGAAGAAAGACGCGCAGCGGAAAACGGGTTTTCGCCGGTATCGCGCAACCGCCCGGCTCGGGCATCGGGGAGGCCGGCCATTCACGGCCGGGCGCGTTCCCGCGAACAATCGATTTTCTGATAACGACGCCTGAAAGGAGAATCGCCGCCAGGGCCGTCGCCATGCCGGCGAAGCGCTCCGAGGCGACGTTCATGATCGTTCCGTATGAATAAAGTATCGCCGCCGTGACCGACAGCAGGATAGAAAGTGATGGTTGAAGGATCCGGGCCGCGGGACTCACAGCCTGCCGATCTTGTGCACTACCCCTACGCTCGCACCGTAGGATATGATGGTCGATTCCTCGCCGAGTCCGTAGGAGCCGTAACGGCCGACCAGGTCGAAAAACAATATCCAGTCGCGGGCGAACATCCACCCGAGTCCCGCCGTGGCGGCCAGTCCGGCGCCGCCCTCGTAGTCCTTGTCCGACGGTCCCGACTCGAGATAGAGCCCGAAACCGGGGCAGACGAAGAAGTCCTCATTCAGGCGGAAGGCGTATTTACCGGTCACCGAATAAAGAAGGCGGAACGACGCCACCGTGTCCTCGGAGGCGCCGGTGTTGATCAACTGCAGGGTGAACTCGCCGATGATGTCGCGAACGATTACGTCGAGGAGCAGGCCGCCCGAGAAGTATGTGCCCGAAGCGCTTTTCGACTGGCGCTCGTTGACAACCCATTCGCTGTAATCGATAGATGCCGTTCCCCCTCCCGCTGTCGCGCCGATGTAGGTGAAGAAGAGCTCCTGTTGAGCGAAGACGGGCGGCGCCACGGCCAGCAGGGCTCCCGCGAGCAGCGCTCCGACGAATGCCCGGGGCGAGCGCGGCGGTTTTCCGTCCGTCTTTGATTTTATCATTGCGCATCTGTTCATCGCGGATATTCCCCCGCTCCATTCGACATGCCCCGCGCGAGGGAAACCGGGCGGGGCCGGCCTGGCTGTATATCTCGACAGGCGCGATCTGCTAAATCGGAAACGCGAACCCCCCGGACGCTTTACTTACGGGTCGCACCGGGCGGTGTCGGGTACGGTTTCTATTTAACGTCGAGCGGGTTCTTTACCAGCTGTGCGTTTGACGGCACTGAAAAATCGAATATGCCTGGGGCCATGCTCTCTCCCGTCCGGACGTTGCTAAACGTGATGGACATTCCGTCCCCGGCCTTGTTGAGCAGGACGATTTTACGGGGGAGGAAACCGCCGTCCAGCACGAGCGTTACATCCGAGTACGCGCGCTCGCTGTTCTTCAGCTTTATCGTGTATCCGGATGGGCCCTGCGCCGTCAGTATCGCGAGATATCCGCTCACAAGTCCCGCCAGGCCGCCCGAGCCGCCCCGGGCGAGGTCCTGGACGCCGCAGATGTTGCTCGACGAATCGAACACCCAGAGCCTCCTGCCGTTGGACGAGAGTATACGGCCCGAGGGGCTGGTGAATTTGACGAGGATCTTTCCCGGCGCCATGTATTTAAACGTGCCGCTGTATCCCTGCCCGCTCTGGTACATCCAGGATATGGTTCCGCTCATCGTGCCGACGCTGTTCATGCGCGCCTGGAATTTCCCCACGGCCTCGTCCCCGGTCAGCGCGGATGCCGCCGGGGCGTGGGCGAGGAGTGAAAGGCACGAAAGTACTGCAAGTGTTCGTTTCATCTGTCTGACGTCCTCATATATACTACGTTTTCGGGTTGAAAAAAGTAAAAAGAAAATTTACTCGTGGTAAAAAACGCGCTGTGGCAAGGCCGGGTCCCTCAGTCGGTCGGCGATCCCATGCGCGTCGCTCCCGATGACACTTTTTAAGGATAATAAGCGTAAATGCAATACAATTTCGGCGGCGCTTTTCTCTTGATCGGCCGCCGTATATGCGATAGGCTGGTTGAGCGGGAAAGGGAGGGCTTATGATCGCGCGCCTCTTCAGGGAAAATGCCGATATCGAAGCGTTCCGCCAGAGGGTGGCCGCCCTTAACGGGGACTTTCCGTTCGACAGGGATGACATGATCGCCCTGGGGGACGTCTATTTCGAGCGATATCCCGACTGCTTCTCAAACCGTAACTGCCAGGACGTCACCCTGGGGTATCGCATGGTGCGCATCTGCGTCATCGAGAAACTCGTCAGGCGATGTGAGCCCGGGTCGCGCGCAATCTTACGGGATCTGTTCGGCAACGCCGCCTCTCTTCAGGCTGGGATAGAACGCCTGATGAGGGAGACCGGACGCCAGCGGGCGCTCGAATGCCACCGGATGATGGAGGAGGAGCTTGCCGCCGTCCAGCACGTCATCGACTCCCTTCCCGTTGGAATGACCAAGGAACGGTTTATCGGCGGCGTGAGCTATCTCCACAACGCCCTCTATCTCATTAAAAGCGCAATCGACAGAGCTCCGCGGGGCTGACGGCCAGCCGCGCGGATCAGCATCCCCCGCGGACCAGGCGGAGCAGTTCGCGGGCGGCCTCCTCCGGTCCCCTCATCTCGAACCCGTTTATCCCCAGTCTGGTGCGCATCTGGCCGACGAACACTCCGCGTCCGAAAAAGGCGTTGAAGAACACCATGGCCAGACGGTCGTGGATCTCGCTGTACTGGGGAGGTCCGAAGATGTTCGCGAAATAGGAATGTACGATCCCGGTTGAGGTCGTGGTCCCCTTGCTCATCACCATCCCCTCGCGGAATACGGTGAACGCCCTGTCGACGTCGGAAAATCGTTCGATGATCGGATGGTCGTCATCCACCTGCTCGTAGTTGTTCGCGTAGAGCACCATGTCGACACGGTGCCCTTTCATGACGATATCGCATGTGGTGACGGGGATGACGATACGCGCGTTGACC
>Ga0116174_10000564_pt1 | contig 36905 bp, 39 predicted proteins | sample AD_UKC087_MetaG_FD_89801 | JGI IMG/M metagenome (GOLD analysis project Ga0116174, IMG submission 89801) | Active sludge microbial communities of municipal wastewater-treating anaerobic digesters from USA - AD_UKC087_MetaG | ecosystem: Engineered > Bioreactor > Anaerobic > Digestate | place: USA...
ATACTCAGGATCCACGCCAGGAACAAGCAGCTCGCAGAGGGAGTCGACCTCAAGGAGCTGGCAAAGAGGACCCCAGGCTTCACGGGGGCCGACCTTGAGAACCTCCTGAACGAGGCTGCGCTTCTCGCCGTAAGGTACAGGAAGAAGAAGATCGACATGGACCTTGCGGACGAGGCGATAGAGCGCATAGTGATGGGTCCCGCGAAAAAGGGAAGGCTCCTCACCGACAAGGAGAAGGACCTGGTGGCGTACCATGAGACGGGGCATGCCCTGTTAGCGAAACTGCTGCCCGGATCGGACCCCGTAGTGAAGGTGTCCATAGTCGGAAGAGGCAGCGCCGGTGGGTTTACGCTTGTCATCCCGGAGGACGAGAGGAAGTTCAGGTACTCCTCCAAGGTGGATATATTGAACAACATAACCATGTCCCTGGGCGGCAGGGTGGCCGAGGAACTCTGCATGGACGACGTGTCCACAGGAGCTTCAAAGGACCTCGAGAGGGCGACCAACCTGGCCAGGAAGATGGTAGTGGAGTACGGCATGAGCGAACTCGGCCCGATAACATTCGGAAGGCCGGATTCGCAGAACGTGTTCCTGGGCCGCGACATAGCCCGCGAGCGCAACTACTCCGAGGAAGTCGCAGCTCAGATAGACAAGGTCGTAAGGGGCATAATAGAGGAGTGCTACGCTAGGGCCAGGAAGCTGCTCGAGGATAACATACACCTTCTGAAGAGGGTGGCTGCTGTCCTCAAGGAGAGGGAGAACCTCGAGGGCGACGAGCTCGACATGGTGCTGGAGGGAAAGACGCTTCCACCGAAGGAAGTACCCCAGTCCCATATTCCCGACGAGGAGCCGGCAAAGACCGATGAGAAGGCAGCGGAAGAGCCCCAGGCCAAACTGAACAGGCCGGTTACAGAGCAGCAGTAAAACCCCCATGGTACGAGCCCCCGCGACCGCCTTGCGGAAGCGGGCCTTATAAGTTTGCTTTACATGGATGACCCCCGACATGCTACGCGGATTAGGAGGGATACCTTGGAGCTAATCGAATCACACCCCATACTGGAATTCTCGCACGGCAGCAAGGTAAGCTTCACATTCGACGGAAGGGCTATGGAAGGTTTCGAGGGAGAGCCGATAGCGGCGGCGCTGCATGCCAACGGCGTCAAGATATACAGGTACAGCCCCGAGGCCGGAAGGCCGCGGGGCTTTTTCTGCGCCATAGGCAAATGCAGCTCGTGCTTCATGGTCGTAGACGGCATACCGAACGTGAGGACCTGCGTCACTCCGCTCAAAGCCGGCATGGCCGTTGAGACCCAGCACGGCAGGGGATCCATCCCCATGATAGGGGAGGAGGCAGGCCGCGATGCGTGAGGTCGAGCTTCTTGTGATAGGCGGCGGCCCCGCAGGCCTTTCGGCGGCGGCCGAGGCGGCGGGTATGGGAGCATCGGTGCTCCTTGTGGACAGCGGTCCGAGGCTGGGGGGGCAACTTATTAAGCAGACCCACAAGTTCTTCGGGAGCCGCGACGAATTTGCCGGAACGAGGGGCTTCAAGATAGCCGACGTACTGCTTGACGAGCTGAAAGGCCTATCCGACAGGGTCGAGGCCATGATTGACACGACCGTGGTCGGCTATTACAGGGAGGATGGCACCGTCTCGCTTTCAAGGTCCGAGGACGAATATTTCCTTGTGAAGCCGAAGAGGATAGTCGTTGCCGCAGGGGCGCAGGAGAGGTTGATCCCGTTTCCGGGGAACGACCTTCCCGGCGTCTACGGGGCCGGAGCCGTTCAGACTCTCATGAACGTATACGGCGTCGTCCCAGGCAAGAAGGTTCTCATGATAGGGGCCGGCAACATCGGCATCATAGTGGCATACCAGCTGATCCAGGCCGGGATCGAAGTTGCCGGGGTGGTGGAGGCGATGCCAAGGGTCGGCGGATATTGGGTGCACGCTGCCAAGATAAGGCGGCTGGGGGTCCCGATCCATCTAATGCACAGCATAAAGAGGGCCTGCGGGGACAAGGTGGTCGAAGGCGCCGACGTGATGGAGCTGGACGAACGTTTCAACCCCACGGGCAGGGAATTCCACGTGGAATGCGATACAATCTGCCTGGCGGTCGGCCTCACGCCTACGGTGGAGCTTCTTTGGCAGGCAGGCTGCAAGATGAAGTATGTGCCTCAGCTGTGCGGCTATGTCCCGGTAAGGGACTGCAACCTGAGGACCACAAACCATTCGGTCTGGGTGGCCGGGGATTCCTCGGGGATAGAAGAGGCGAGCTCAGCCATGGTGGAAGGGCGCCTTGCAGGCTATGGGGCCGCGCTTTCTCTCGGATACGGCGAGAGGCCGGACAGGTATCTGAGCTTCATAAAGAGGCTTGAAAACTTGAGGGCTGGCGAAGTCTGCGACAAGATAAGGTCCGGGATAGCTTGCGTGCTCTGCGAAGGTGGTGAGCAGTGATGGATGACAGGAATGACGCCCTTCTATACAATTCCGGCGTGCTGACCGGCCCTAGGGACGGCGTATGCAAGGCGGAAGAGGGCCAGTGGAAGGCGAAGAGGGGCGGATACGTCGTGATAGAATGCCCTCAGCGCATACCGTGCAACCCCTGCCATACCAGCTGCCCCACCGGGGCGGTGCTGCCGTTCGCCGACATAAACGACGTCCCGAAAGTCGATTTCTCGAAGTGCACCGGTTGCTGCAGGTGCGTGGCAAGATGCCCGGGCCTTGCCTGTTTCGTGGTGGACCTCGCCTGGAAGGAAGGCTGGGCTATGATGAAGCTGCCCTACGAGCAGCTGCCCAGGCCGCAAAAAGGCATGGCTGTCGACTGCCTGGACCGTATCGGCAGGAAGGTTTACCGCTCCGTGATAGAACAGGTATTGGAGCCTTTCAAGGACAGGACGTTCGTCGTGTCGGTGCCGGTGCCGGCGGATTTGAAGGACGACGTGCGCGCGGTTAAGGTGGTGGCTCACGATGCCGAATAACGAAGAGGTAATCTACATCTGCAGGTGCGAGGAAGTCACACTGGACGAGGTCAGGGAATGGATAGCAAGGGGTTATGACACTCCGGAGGAGCTCAAAAGGGTGACAAGGATCGGCATGGGCCCATGCCAGGGCAGAGGCTGCACCGATATGCTTGTCAGGGAGATAGCCAGGATGAAGGGAGTAAGCGTGGACGAGGTCAAGCCTCCGAGCTTCAGGCCGCCGGCGAAGCCCGTCAAGCTGGCCCTCCTTGCCGACGAGGGGAAAAGGAGAGGTGGTGCCTCCCGTGAGGACTAAGGCAGACGTCGTCATCATAGGAGGCGGCATAAACGGCGCCGCCTCGGCGTACAACCTCGCGAAGCTCGGGGTGAAGGACATCGTCGTGGTGGAGAGGGATACCATCTGCGGCGGGTCCACGGGAAGGTGCGGGGCCGGTATAAGGGCCCAGTGGGGCACTCTCATGAACTGCCAGATAGCCGCCAACGCCATCGCGACGTTCGAGGGGCTCAAAGACGAGCTAGGGATGGACATCGGGCTGAACCAGTGCGGATATCTGATGGTAGCGTACAAGGATTCGGAGTTCGAACAGCTTAAGAAGAACATATGCCTGCAGAACTCGTGCGGCATAGAAAGCCGCGTTGTGTCGAAGGACGAAGCTTACAGCATATGCCCGGGGCTGTGGGCTGAGGATGCGGTGGGCTTCACCTTCCATGCGAAGGACGGCCACGCCGACCCGTTCCTTACGACCTTCGCGTACGTCGAGGCTGCAAAGAGGATGGGCGTCGAATTCGAGCGCTTCACCGAGGTGCAGGCTATAAACATAAGCGGCGGCAGGGTTGAGTCGGTGTTGACCAGCCAAGGCACGATATGGACGAACAATGTGCTGGACTGCGCCGGCCCATATTCCCAGATAATCGCAAAGATGGCAGGTGTGGACCTTCCGGTATTCTCCGAAAGGCACGAGATAGTCATCACCGAACCGGTGGACCCGGGCGTGTGCCCCCCGATGCTGATGAGCTTCTCGGGCAACTACTACATCCAGCAGAGGCCGCACGGTTCGATCATAGGCGGATGCAGCCCCGAAGGCCATCCGCAGGACTTTGCCAACAATGTGTCGTGGGACTTCCTCGGGCATATGGCCCAGGTGTTCACTAAGCTGCTGCCGAGGACCCGGAACATAAGGATAGTGAGGCAGTGGGCCGGCATGTACAACATGACGCCTGACAGGCAGCCGCTTCTTGGGGCGACGGAAACAGAGGGATTCTACATCTCCTGCGGCTACTCGGGCCACGGCTTCATGCTTGCTCCTTTCACAGGCAGGCTTATGGCAGAGCTCATTTCGACGGGCAGGCCGTCCATGGACATATCCATGCTGGACTACAGGAGGTTCGAGCGCGGCGAGATGATCATCGAGCCGGCGGTCGTGTAGCGGCTACAGGAAGAGCGATGCGGCGCAGTAGACCAGAAGGACAGCCATCACCGCATTGATGACCTTGTAGTTCTTCGAGTAGAAGTACTGGAACAGGGACCCGAAGCTGCCCCAGATGACCGTGGATGCAAGGCACATGAAGCCTACGAGCAGGCTGAGAAGCATTATGGGAAGGAAAGCGTCGAAGTTCGGGGTGACATATACCGATGCAACGGTGAGTGCCATCAGGACGCCCTTTGGATTTATGAACTGAACCGCAAGGCCGGGGAGGAACCTCTGTATGCTGGCGCCGGAGGAACCGTTCCCCGGCTTTGATTTGAACGTCTTATATGCAAGATAGAGGATATAGGCCGCGCCGATGAAAGTGACATATGGCTTGAGCTGCGGTACGAGCTTATATAGGTATGAGCTGAAAAGGCTCGCAAGGAGCATGTTGATCGTCTGCCCGGTCAGGACCCCGAGGTTGAAGCCGAAGCTTTTGAGCACTCCGTGCCTGATGCCGTTGTTCATGGCCATTATGTTGTTGGGTCCAGGCGTAATTATCTGCAGTATCGTGTACGAGAAGAACGATGCGTAGTTCATAAGCGACCCACCCCGTATTGAGCTAATGGATTGGCTTTCTGCCCAATATACCATAAATGCGGGGAATAAAGTATGAGTGGGCGACTATATGCAGCAGGACGGCAGTAAATGCGACGCTTATGCAAACAGGGGCACGCGAGCGGGTGCCCCTGTCCTTGACTTGTACCTATGCCACGCCGGTGAGGTTTTTTACCCAGCGTTCCTTCCTGAAAAGCGTAAAGGCGATGCTCAGCTTTAGGAACTCTGGAATCTGCACCATTAGGAAAAGCTGTATGAGCGACAGGTCCGTGAAATGGGCGAGCGCCAAGGAGAACGGGACCACCACGAACCATGTGAAAAGCGAATCCATTGTCATGACAGAGCGGGTGTCCCCGCCGGCTCTGAGTATGAAGAAGAAACCGGCGTTGGTCAGGTAGACCGGCATCATGAAGGCGGATATGGATGTAATGATCCTCGCCGTCGTCCTTACGTCATCGCCTACGTTGTAGATCATCGGGACCAGGTATCCCGCAGCAAGGTGCACCAGCAGCAGGCAGTAGGATATGAAGATGCCGAACAGTATAAGGCGCCTGGAATCCCGCCTTGCATCGTCCAGCTGGTTGGCGCCGAGCGCGTGGCCTATTATCACCGATATGGACGTGGCCTGCCCGCTGTTGACGACGAAGAACATGTTGTTGACCGCGTTCATGATGTTAAGGGCCGCCAGCGCCACGACACCCCTCGTGGAATAAGCCTTGAACTGCATCGTCACGCCAGACGACCAGAGGAGTTCATTGGCTATGAGGGGCAATGACTTCACCAATATCGTCTTGAAGAGGACGGGCCTCACGTTGAACACCCTGGCAAGGCGGGTGCCGAACGGGCAGGTCTCCTTGCTCATGGCGTAATATAGCATGGCCAGCTCTACCAGCCTTGCTATTATCGTAGCCAGGGCCGCGCCCCGGACGCCCATCCGGGGCGCCCCGAAGTTGCCGAAGATGAATACATAGTTGAAGAACGTGTTCACGAAGACTGCGACGATGGACGGCAGCATAGCTACCTTGGCCTGGCCTATGCTCCTGAAGGAACCCGCAGTGGCCACGCTGAACGCCATCGGTATGTAAGTGAACACGGCGACTTTGAGATAATCCACGCCTTCGCTTATGGTCCCCGCATCATTTGTGAAGAAGCCGATTATCCATCTCGCCCCGAAGAAGGCACCGAGCATGAAGGTTATCGAGACGGCAAGCGATGCAATCAGCATGAACCGGTATGCCTGCTTCATGCCGTCCCCGTCCTTAGCGCCCCAGAACTGGGCCACATATAGGCCGCCGCCCCCGGCTATCCCGAAAAGCATCAACATGTATATGAAGAAGAACTGGTTGGCTATGCCGACGCCCGCAATCGACTGCGGCCCCAGCTGCCCCACCTGAAGGTTGTCCACCAGGTTGACCAGGGTGGTGATGAGCTGCTGGAACATTATCGGGGCCATGACGGCGAAGGCATGCTTGTAGAACGCCCTGTCGGCGACATGCGGCTTTATCCTGCTGTACAGGCCTTTGCCCTCCATGATGCCCTCCATGCCTTCAGCTGCAGCAACTTAGTATTCTAGCAGGGGCATACTGGCTGGGCAAGGGAAATCGGCGAAAGGTGCCGCAAGTAGAGCAGAGGGCTGTTCGCAGAAAAGAAGGGTCCGGAGTCGAATTGCCGGCTCCGGACCTAGTATCAGGCTTCTGCTTTCCGTCAGAAGGACCAGCCGACCCTCATGATGCCGAACTCCCTGTGGCCGTTCAACTCGGATTTAGTCAGCTTGCCCCTTGAAACCGAGAGGATCTCATCAAAGATGGTCTCCCCTGCCTCCCTTAGGCCGATGCTTCCGTCCATGACGGGGCTGAGGTCGAGGTCGGTGTCCTCCTGCATCATCCTGTAGGTGGCTGCGTTAGCCGTAACCTTGATCACAGGGGCGATCGGAGTGCCCGTCGGCGTGCCCAGGCCCGTGGTGAAGACCACTATCTGAGCGCCGCCCGCCAGCATACCCGTCATGGAGTCCACATCCTGCCCGGGGGTATCCATCATGTAAAGCCCGTTCTTGCCGTATGTAACAGGCTCCCCGTACTTCAGCACGCCTATCAACGGGGACCTGCCGGCCTTCAGTATGCAGCCGAGAGACTTCTCCTCGATTGTGGAGATGCCTCCTCTGATATTCCCCGGCGTGGGCTGCGTCCCCCTCAGGTCGGCCCCCATCGCCTTGGCCCTCCGCTCGGTGGCGGCCACTATGCCTATCAGCGCCTCGGCTGTCCTGGCGTCGACGGCCCTTTCGGCAAGTAGATGCTCTGCGCCTATGAGCTCCGTCGTCTCTGACAGTATCGAGGTGCCGCCGGATGCTATCAGCATGTCCGATGCCACGCCCAACGACGGGTTGGCGCCAATTCCAGACGTCGGGTCGGAGGCACCGCATTCTAGCCCTAAAACCAGCTCCGATATGTCGAAAGGTTCCGGCTGCATCTGCGCCAGCCCGGCTGCCAGTGCCTCAGCCTTTGCCAACCCCTCACGCACCGCCCCTGTGGTCCCTCCGCTCTTCTGAATGACCACAAGCTCCACCGGCTTGCCCGAAGACCTGATGCCGTCCACGATCTGTACCGGGTCCATCCCCTCGCAGCCTAGCCCCACCACCAGGCATGCCCCCACGTTCGCGTTCATGCCCATTCCGATCAGGGTCCTTGCTGTCTGGGCGTAATCCTCTCCCATCTGGCAGCATCCGTTAGGGTGCAACAGGGCAACCGATCCAGGCACCTGTGAAGATATCCTCTGAGCCACCTCGCATGCGCATACCGAAGCAGGGATTATCGCCAGGTGGTTCCTGATGCCGTGCCTGCCTACCGGCCTTCTGTATCCCATGAGCTGCCTTGTACCGTCTGCCATGTTATACCCTCCTGCCCCTTGAGCTGACCATGTTGTGGACGTGCACGTGCTCCCCCCGGCGTATCCTGGCAGATGCGGTCCCTATTGGATTGCCGTACTTGATAATGGCCGCACCTTCTTCAGTATCGGCCAACGCTACCTTATGGAACTTAGGAACAGGGCCTTTGGCCCTGAATGAAAGGCTTCCGTCCTCTGTGGTGACGGTATCCCCCTCTGCCACGTCCTCTAGGACCGTGGCCACGTTGTCCGAGGGATCGCAAACCAGCGCCTTCGCCATGGGGCACCTCCCAGCTTTATTATCCGAAAAGTTTAAGAATCGGACCCCCGTACTGTTAGAATAATATAAAAGCGGAAAGATGGCACCGCAAAAAACGGGGGCCACGGAGGTGGGGGAAATGGGCAGATATGACAGGCACGTCGGCCTTCCTGGGTTCGACGAGAATTCGCAGGCGAGGCTTGCCTCCTCAAGCGCCTTGGTCGTAGGTGCTGGCGGCATAGGATCCCCGCTCCTTTACTACCTCGCCGCGGCCGGGGTTGGCAGAATCGGCATCGTCGACTCAGACATCGTGGAGCTTTCAAACCTGAACAGGCAGATAATACATTTCACCGGCGACATAGGCGAGGTCAAGGCGACTTCCGCGGCGGACAAGATATCAAGGCTGAACCCCGATGTGAAAGTAACCATACACGCCCTCAGGTTCGACGACGACAACGCCGCGGGCATCGTAGAGGACTACGACGTAGTGCTCGGCGCCGTGGACAACCATGATACCAGGAGGGTGTTGAACAGGGCCTGCCACAAGACCGGCAGGGTCTACATAGACGGCTCAGTGGCCGGCTATACCGGCATGGTAGGCTTCTTCGAGCCGGACAAGGGGCCGTGCCGCGCATGTCTCATCCCCGAAGACGAAGATGCGGATAAGAAGGGCCCCCCTCCGGTCCTCGGTGCCGCCGCAGGCGTCGTGGGCTCGATAATGGCGGCGGAAGCGATAAGGCACCTGGCGGAGGAGGGGGGCTTTCCGTCGGGCAAGATAGTCTACTTCGACATACGTTCTGGGATCTACGAATCTTTCGAGCTGAGCGCAAGGGAAGGCTGTCCTGTCTGCGGCAAATAGCGCCGGATAGAGCCTTTCCTTGAAAACCGTCCGCCCAGGACGCATAATTATAGCGTGTGAATCAGCCGGCGAAGGCCGGCCTCAATGCAAAATGCGAGGAGGATCCCAATGAGGAACAAGGAAATGCTTCTGATCCCTGGCCCGACTCCAGTCGCCGACGAGGTTTACGACGCCCTGTCGTCCGAGACGAGGGCCCATACCGACCCCAGGTTCGTGGAGACCTACAAGAACGCCCTGTCGATGACAAGGCAGCTGTTCAACTGCGACGGGGAGGTGTTCGTCGTAGCAGGTTCCGGCACCCTTTCCATGGAGATCGCCATAGTGAACACAGTCGCCCCGGGGGAGAAGCTGCTGGTCGTCAGCCACGGTTACTTCGGGGACAGGTTCATCCAGCTGGGCGAAGCCTTCGGAATCAAAGTCGAGGCGCTCAAGTCGGAATGGGGCAGGCATGTCGATGTCAAGGAGGTGGAAAGGAAGCTTGCGGAAGGAGGCTTCAAGGCGGTCACAGTAACGCACGTGGACACCTCAACGGGAGTCGAAGCCGACCTCGAGCGCCTTGTACCAGTCGTGAAGAAGAGCGGCGCTCTTCTCATCCTCGACGGCGTGTGCGCCACGGCGGCGATTTCCGAGGACATGGGCAAGGAATATGCCGGGAATCCGGATTACAAGATCGACGTCGTCCTCACGGGAAGCCAGAAGGCGATAGGGGTGCCGCCGGGGCTTGCGATAGTCGCATTCGGAAAGAAGGCTTTGGCCGCAAGGGAGGCCATGGGAAGGGTCTGCGCCTACTACGCCGACATCAAGATGTGGACGCCAGTGATGCAGAACCCGGCCAAGTACTTCGCCACACCGGCCGTCAACATGATCTATGCCTATGAGGCGGGCATGAGGGCTGTGTTCGCTGAGGGCCTGGACAATAGGTACGCAAGGCACAGGGCATACGGCAGGGCGGTAAGGGCGGCCCTGGCCACCTACGGCCTCAAGGCGCTGGCTGAGGAGGCGATAGCAGCCCCTACGCTTACGACCGTGCTCCATGTGGAAGGCACCGACGATGCTGCCTTCAGGTCGATACTGGCAAAGAAGGGCATGATAGTAGCAGGCGCCCTCGCATCCCTTGCCGGCAAGGCCTTCAGGATAGGCCATATGGGAAGCACTACCCCGGAGATGCTGGAGAAAGCGGTCGTCCTAATCGGCGAGGCCCTAGAAGAGCTGGGCAAGAAGGTCGACAAGGCGACAGCCGCGGAGACGTTCAGGAAGGCCCTGAAAGCCTAGCATCAGATACAACGATCCCAGCCGCGGTGAGAGCCGCGGCTTTTTTTGATGTACCGGCGTAGATGCGAAGGAATGGCCATTTGAGGGAAGAATTAATGACGGGGAGGAAAGATGCTTCGAGGAGGATGCACGATGGAACGGGTAAAGAGGATCGTATCGGCGCTTATAGCTATGCTTCTGATTTCGCTGGCGTCGGGATGCCTTTCCGGCGCCTACGAGAGGACGGACGATTTCATAAAAGAGCCGCTTTTAAGCTGGCGGGGGCAGTCCAGCCTGAGGCCGGGCTCCGACACGGAGGGCGTGGCCATAGGTTACCATTTCGTCCCACGGAAGGGGCTGTCGCTGCACAACTACAAGATAATCGCGCCTGTAGCGTTCACTTCGGTATTCTCCATGACCCTTGATTTCGACTTGAACTGCAAGCCCTCAGGGGCGGACGACGGGCACTGGGACGGCTTCTTCGTGCTCATGATAAACGTGCTCAGGGTGCCGTGCATAGGTGATGACTATCTGATGCCGGCGGCCTGCCCGCCCCCTACCGAGCTCGCCTTCCTCTTCCTGAGGAACAATCCGGTTCAGAAGCCCACGGAACCTCACCTTGCTGTCCTGTTCAAGGGAAGCGAGATTATCGAAAGGACAACGGACACCGGAGTGGTGATGGACGGCAAGAACAGGCTTACGCTCCAGTGGTTCGGGAACATCATCACCCTGTCTATCAACGACAGGGTCTATGACAAGTTCGAACTGGATATGCCGGCGGGCGACCTGATAGGCCTCGAGATCGTGGCAGACAGCGGGCATTACGATTCGGAGCTGCCTCCCGACGATGAAGGAGGCCTCCGGATACCAGAGGATGTAATGTACCTTGAAAGGGTGAACCTCTGGAGCAGGAAGGGAGCCACCTTCTACGTGCCTGAAAGCTTCTATTTCGACCATCTGAACGAGCTTTAGCGGGCGAATGTGAAGGCGGTGTGCGCTTTTCGGCGCACACCGCCCCTTTTCGGATCGGCAAGCTAGAAAGCCAGCCCCACTCCCATTTTCACTATGAATCCTCCCCTTACCGGAGAGATCATTTCAGGTTGTATAGGAGACACAGTGATGCTGCCTCCCGCTTCAAGCACGGCCCTTATGTTCTGGAACTTGTATTCGAGGCCTGCGCTGCCGTACATATAGAACATGGCGATCAAATCCGTAGTCGGCGGCGGAACTTGGAGCACCGAGACGTATTGTGCCTGGTTAAGCACATAGAAGAGGGCCCCGGGTGCCAGAGAGACGAACGGTGTCACGGGGGACTTAAGGCCGAAATAATAACGTCCCAGGGCATTGATGCGGAATGCAGAAGAATACTCTGTGAAAGGCACGGCGCCGAATTCTATCCCGACGCCGAAGCCCTTGATCCTGTGCTCATACTCCAGCCCCAGATAGGTCGGTCCATGGCTTCCGAAAAGGGTGAGAGAGTTGTTTGAGGCCATGGCGGAAGATGACATGAAGACAAGCATCACCAGCGCCATCATCGCGATAGAGATCTTTCTCATTTTATACCCCCCTTGAAGTAATCTTGATCGAATTCGCCTAAGTCCCTATGCTCAGGTTCCCAACTATTAATAAATTCAATGTATCTTCGGCCAATCCTTCAAGAAATCAACCAGTGGATAAATTATTAATGTGTACAACTGCCGGTCGTAGAAGTTTGCTCCCTTAACAAATATTCTGATTCCGGAAACGGTATCCGGCCGAGGCCTTGAAGAGGAAATTCCCGCCCGCAGATGCTGAAAGCGAAGGCCCTGCGAGCAGCTCGTATCCGACCTCTGCCGCCATCGTGAAGCCGCCTGTTGAATATCCCAGCCTGCCGAAGGCTGCATGTCGAACAACGCCTAGGCCGACACCGCCACTGGGTCATGAGCGGATTAGATCATAACAACGTTTCCGGGGCCCAAGGTTCACGTATGGCTTGACTGCTGGCCCAGATTCAGGTAATACCTGCCCGGCGGTTTGACCTGATTGCAAAAGGCATCGATCGACCAGCATGCTGGGATTTACTATCATGCTCGTCTCCATGCCTGCGCCGAAGTCGCCTGTCCTCCTCTCGTGTTCCGACCCCAGTATGGTCCATGAAATAGGCTCCGGTAAGGCGGACCGTTTTGTCTTTCGCCAGGGACGACGGGGGGGGGATGCCAGAATCAGCGCTGCTGCAAGGGCGACTAAAAAAGCCCTAAATACGAAGCTTCCTCCAAAAGTCGTTTTAGCTGGCCAATATTGTTATTGTTGTAAGGAAGCGGACAGTCCTGCCCATTAAACATGGGTACGAAAAACAGGCGCGGTGCCGCCACGCCTGTCGCTTTAGCTCTGATCTGCTATCTCTCCGACAGCTCTATGAGCACTCCGCCTGTCGCCTTAGGATGTATGAAAGCTATCTTGGCGCCGCCGGCCCCGTATCTGGGAACCTGGTCGATCATTGGAACGCCTGCCGCCTTGAGAGATTCGATGGCTTCAGCTACGTTGTCCACCCTGAACGCCAGGTGCTGGATTCCGCCCCGGCCGCCGTTCTTCTCGATGAACTTGGCTATCGGCCCTTCCGGGTCCGTGGACTCCAGAAGTTCCACTTCCGTGTCGCCTACTGGGAAGAAGCCCACCTTGACCTTCTGCTCGGCGACTTCTTCGACGCCTTGCATCTTAAGGCCCATTGCCTCGTACATCTTTGCACCTTCCTCGAGGCTGGTGACCGCAATGCCGATGTGGTCCACTTTCAAAGCCTTCATGATAACCCTCCCTTGTCCAATATCCTCGAGAACATCTTCTGGGCAGCTTCTAACGGGGTCATCTGCCTCGCCGAGACGGCTTCATACAGCCTTCTGGCCAGCTCCCCGTCTTCGCCCTCCGAGCCCAGCCTTCTGATCAGACGGTCTGAGAGCATCCTCGTCACTACGAGTTCAGCATGCTTCGCCCTGCGCTGCTTCAATATTCCGGTTTCCTTCAACCATGAGTGGTAATCCTCGACCTCCGAGACGAGCTCATCCACACCTTCCGAAGTCTCGGCGTTGGTCATCAGGACCTTGGGCCGCCTCGAAAGCGCGTAACCTAGGTCCAGCGCATACTCGAGCTCCGCTTTCGTCCTGTCAGCGCCCGGCTTGTCCATCTTGTTGACTACGAAGACGTCGCCAATCTCCATGATGCCCGCCTTTATGATCTGGATCTCGTCTCCCAGCCCGGGCACGTTCAGTAAGACCACAAGGTCGGCCAGCGACGAGATCTCTATCTCCGACTGGCCAACCCCCACAGTCTCGATGAGCACGTAGTCGTAGCCTGCGGCATCGAGCACGTCCACCGCCGCAGATGTACCCCTCGAAAGGCCGCCGAGGTGGCCCCTCGTGCCCATGCTCCTGATGAACACGCCGGGGTCGGCGTTGTGCCTCTGCATCCTGACCCTGTCTCCGAGGACGGCTCCCCCCGTAAAAGGCGAGGTGGGGTCGACGGCTATCACCCCGACTTTGTTGCCCAAGGCCCTCAGCCTCGATGCGTATTTGTCCACGAGCGTGCTCTTCCCGCCGCCCGGAGGTCCTGTTATGCCTATGACCTTGGCATTCCCGGTCTTGGGGTAGAAGAGGGAATAGGCCTGTTCGTGGCCGGGAGCTTCGTTCTCAACCAGCGTTATTAGCCTTGAGACGGAGCGCACGTCGCCGGACAGCGCTCCCTGCACAAGGACTTTTATCTTCTCTGCGAGGTCGCTGTGCGGCATTCTACTTCCTCTTGATGTTCTCTCGGATGAACTCGGCCGTCTTCGCCGTCGGGGTGCCGGGGGTGAATACGCCGGCCACGCCCTTCTCGATGAGGCCGGGGATGTCCTCGTCCGGTATGACGCCGCCGCCGACTACCAGGACGTCATCTGCGCCCTTCTCCTTGAGCAGCTCCACTACCCTGGGGAAGAGGTGGTTGTGCGCGCCCGAGAGTATCGACAGGGCCACGCAGTCGACGTCCTCCTGGATCGCGGCGTTTACTATCTGCTCCGGCGTCTGCCTGAGCCCCGTGTAGATTACTTCCATGCCGGCGTCCCTGAGCGCCCTGGCTACTACCTTTGCGCCCCTGTCGTGGCCGTCGAGGCCCGGCTTGGCCACTAACACCCTGATCTTCCTGTCCATGTCCCTGCCTCCTTACATGCCCGCCGGCTTGTACTCGCCGAACACCTTGCGCATTACATCGCAGATCTCGCCCAGCGTGGCGTACTGCTTGACTGCTGCAAGTATCGGCGGCATGAGGTTGTCTGTCCCCCTGGCTGCATCTTCAAGGGCTTTGAGGGCCGCATCGACGCCCTTCTGGTCCCTCTTTGCCTTAACGGCAGCTATCTTGGCGATCTGCGACCTGCGTACTGCCTCGTCTACCCTCAGAAGGCCCTTCGGGAACCCTTCCTTTATCTGGAACTTGTTGAGGCCGACGACGACCCTGTCGCCGCTTTCGATTGACATCTGGTACTTGTACGAAGCTTCCTCAATCTCGCGTTGTATGAAGCCGTTCTCGATGGCCCTGACCGCCCCGCCCATCTCGTCGATCCTCTTGATGTAGTCCGCGGCCTGCTTCTCTATGCTGTCGCACAGGGATTCCAGGTAATAGCTGCCGGCCAGCGGGTCTACCGTGTCGCAGACGCCGCTTTCGTAGGCGATTATCTGCTGGGTCCTCAGAGCTATCCTCACTGATTCCTCTGTCGGCAGGGCGAGCGCCTCATCCTTGGAGTTGGTATGAAGCGACTGGGTCCCACCTAGGACCGCGGCCAACGCCTGGATGGTTACGCGGACTATGTTGTTGTCTGGCTGCTGCGCCGTAAGCGTGCACCCGGCGGTCTGGGTGTGGAACCTAAGCATCAGCGAGCGGGGGTTCTTCGCGCCGAACCTGTCGCGCATGATCTTCGCCCACAGGCGCCTTGCAGCCCTGAACTTGGCTATCTCCTCTAGGAACTCGTTATGGCTGTTGAAGAAGAACGAGAGCCTGGGAGCGAATTCGTCGACGTTGAGCCCCGCTTTGACGGCGGCTTCCACATAAGCTATGCCGTCGGCGAGGGTGAAGGCCACCTCCTGCACGGCGGTAGATCCCGCCTCGCGGATGTGGTAACCGGAGATGGATATTGTGTTCCACTTCGGCACGTTGTCCTTGCAGTAGGCGAATATGTCGGTGATGAGCCTCATGGAAGGATGCGGCGGGTAGATGTAGGTGCCGCGAGCCGCGTATTCCTTGAGGATGTCGTTCTGTATGGTTCCGTCCAGCTCCTTAGACGATACGCCCTGCTTCTCCCCGACTGCGATATACATGGCCAGCAGCACGGCAGCGGGCGCGTTGATGGTCATCGAGGTCGAGACCTTGTCCAGGGGTATTCCGTCGAACAGGGTCTCCATGTCGGCGAGGGAATCGATTGCGACCCCCACTTTGCCTACTTCTCCAGCTGAGATCTCATTGTCCGAGTCATAGCCTATCTGCGTGGGAAGGTCGAAGGCCACCGAAAGGCCGGTCTGCCCCGATTCCAGGAGCATCTTGTACCTCTTGTTGGATTCCTCGGCAGACGCGAATCCCGCATATTGCCTCATCGTCCAGAAGCGCCCGCGGTACATCGTCGGCTGCACCCCGCGCGTGAAGGGGAACTCCCCCGGGAAGCCAAGCTCGTCGTAGTCCTTCCCTTCCAGGTCGGCCGGCGTGTAGAGCGGCTTGATCGGTATGGAGGAACTGGTCTCGAAGACGTCTCGCCTTTCTTTCCTCTTCGGATCGGCGACCGACGGCTCGTAGACTTCCTTGTACCACCTTTCGGTCGTCTCCCTGACTTTGTCTTTCAACGTTCACACCCCCATGCGTGCTTTGTGACATACATAACTATTTTAACACAGCGGATCCTGATTCCTGCATTTTACATATTTGTTGCACCTTCGCCCGCAATGAGCCTGCGGGCGGAGGGCGAAATAAAAAAGGCTGCCCGTCCAGGCAGCCGGGTGAAACGGGCGGGATCAACCCGGGAAAGCTTCGTAGCCTGCCCTTTCGATGGCCTCGATCAGCTTTCCGAGCTCAACCTTCGACGGGTTGAACGCCACTCTAACGACCTTCGACTCCAGGTCGGCCTCGACCGATTTGACGCCTTGCACCATGCTCAAAGCCCTCTTTACGCTCATAGCGCAGTGGGGGCAGTGCATTCCAGGCACCGATATTACATCGTCGATAATAAGCTCTTCGCCCACTTTATCTACTCCTTATGCTGACTTCCGCGGAAAGCAGCCTTCTTCTTCGGCCACAGTCGTCCTCTACGAGCAATGCGCCGTATTCGTCCATTCCCAAGGCCTTCGCGCCGTAGCTTTTGCCCCCCTCCAGGACGGTTATCACTCCTTCTCCCAGGGCGCTCATCCTTCCGGCCAGGTCAAGTGCTCGGTCCGGGCCGCCGGAGACGAAGCCGTCGTACAGCCCCTGCATGATGTCCAACATCTCCGACAGCATCGCTGACCTTTCGATCCTCTTGCCGCAAAGGGCTTCGAGCGTCGTGGCCCTGGCCCGGATCTCATCCGGCATCGGATGCGGTGGCTCGTTCAGGTTCATCCCTGCCCCGATCACCACCCACTCCAGCCCGGAAGGGCCTATGCCCGCCTCAGGAAGGACCCCGCATACTTTCAATCCGTCGACTTGGACGTCGTTGGGCCATTTCACAAGCGCCGCAAGCCCGGTGAGCCGCCTTATGGCGAGGGCAGCCGCAAGCCCGGCCAATATGCCGAGGAAGGGAGCCTTCTCTGGTTCCAGCCGAGGCCTTAAAAGGTAGGAGGCCCACAGCCCCCACGGCCCGTCCGAGTGCCACGACCTTCCGAGCCGCCCTCGCCCTGCGTCCTGGCGGTCTGCTACCACCGCCGTCCACTCGGGCGCCCCAGCTAAGGCGAGCTTCTTCACCTCGTCGTTGGTGGAGGGCGTCCTTCTGAGCCATACCGCTTCTGGCCTTCCCGGAGCAGCTTTCGCCTCAGACGACGACTGTGACATTGTCGATGAGCCTCGTGCCGCCTATTCTCACAGCCAGCGCTACTAGGGCCCTTCCTTCGATGCGCTCTATTGGCACCACCGTATCGTCGTCCACGACCTCTACATAATCGATGGACGCGTCCGGCACCTCAGAGAGGATCAGCCTCCTCATCTCGCCCTTGATGACGCCCGTATCCCGCACTCCATCTTTCACCAGCTTCTCGGCTAGCTTGAGCGACCTGGACAATATGACGGCCTGCGCCCTGTGCTCCGGGGACAGGTAGGCGTTCCTGCTGCTCATGGCCAGCCCATCCTTCTCCCTGACAGTAGGGACGGGCACTATCTCGATTCCGAAGTCCAGGTCCTCGTTCATCCTCCTTATCACCCTGAGCTGCTGGGCGTCCTTCATGCCGAAGTATGCCCTGTGAGGCCTTGTTATGTTGAAAAGCTTGGTGACGACCGTCGCAACCCCGCGGAAATGCCCCGGCCTTGAAGCTCCGCATAGGTGGTCCGTGAGCACCGACACTTCCACGAAGGCAAGGGGCGGCCTGGGGTACATGTGGGAGGCCTCGGGCGCGAAGATGTAGTCTACGCCTGCCGCTTCCGCAAGCTTTGCGTCGGTCTCAAGGTCCCTGGGGTAGGCTGCGAAGTCCTCCCTGGGTCCGAACTGGATGGGATTTACGAATATGCTCATGATTATGACGTCGCACTCCGACCTCGCCCTGCCGGCCAGCGCAAGATGCCCTTCATGGAGGGCGCCCATGGTGGGTACTAGGCCCACCACCTTGCCTTCGGCCCTGGCGCTCTCGGATATCGCCCTTATTTCCCCTATGGTCTTTATTATCTTCAAGGGAACACCTCCGATGATCTGTCGATTATGTTCCTTCATCTTTCCAGCAATGACTTAAGTTCCGCCTCTTCGGCCGCGTTCATGCGGAAGCCGTTCTCAGGGGCGGGGAAGGCGCCGCTTTTCACCTCGCTTGCGTACTGCTCGATGGCGTTCACCGCCTGGGTGCCCAGGTCGTTGTATATCTTCACGAAGCGGGGCTTCTGCATGTCCAGGGAACAGAGGTTCAGCATGTCGTATGTCACCAGGACCTGCCCGTCGCATCCTTGTCCTGCGCCTATCCCTATGGTTATTGCGGTCACCCTCGACGTCACCTCGGCAGCCAGCTGTTCGGGCACTTTCTCCAGCACGATGGAGAACGCCCCCGCCTGGTCCAGCGCAATCGCGTCGTCGATCAGCTTCTTGGCCGCGGCGGCGGTCTTCCCCTGAAGGCCGTAGCCTCCAAGCGTGTTGACAGACTGGGGCGTAAGGCCTATGTGGCCCTGGACGGGGATTCCGACTGTGACCAGCCTTCTGACCAGGCGAGCCACTTCGGCTCCGCCTTCGAGCTTCACTGCATGCGCGCCCGCTTCCTTAAGAAAGCGGCCGGCGTTCCTTACAGCTTCGTCCTCGGATACCTGGTATGACATGAACGGCATGTCTGCTATCACCAGGGCCCGCTTCACCCCCCTCGCCACCGCTGCCGTGTGGTGGAGCATAGCCTCCATGGTGACCGGCACCGTGGTGTCGTAGCCGAGCATGACGTTTCCGAGGGAATCGCCCACGAGGATCATCTCGATGCCCGCCCTGTCCACGATGGTCGCCATGGAATGGTCGTATGCGGTGAGAGACGTCACCTTCTCGCCCCTTAATTTCATTTCCTTGAGCGTGTTGACCGTTATCTTCTTAACCTGTTTGTCCTGAATGTAGCCCATCCCTGTAAACCTCCATAACCTTCCTGATCTCGTCCAGCCTGGACGGGTCGGTCCCTGCTTTCTCGGCGATTTCGAGGTCCTTTTCCGCCAGCTGGAGATAGACCGGCAGCATGCCCGGGCAGTACTGCTTCATCGCCGAGAGGTTGTGTTCAACGGTAAGGGCGTCACCCCTTACGAAGGGACCTGTCAACCCAAGCTCAGGCCCCAATTTGACGAAAGCTTCAACAGTCGCCGCAGAAAGCCTGGACAATCCTTCCCTCGCCAATTCCATATCCAGCCCGCATGCCCGCATTCCCTCTGCGGCGGTGGCGACCAGGGCCATCAGGAGAGGGGAGGCCATCACTGCGCTGGCATGGTAAAGCCCCTTCATGGCGCTCTCGATCCTGCTGAACCTGCCCCCCATGGCCCTCACAACATCCTCGGCCTCCGATACCGCCGCCTCGTCGCCTTCGGCGCAGAAGAGGGAGCCTGGCAGCGTCTTTATCGCCATCTCCACGTCAGGGAACGTCTGCAGGGGGTGCAGGGACGCGGCGGAGCCGCCCATAGCCCTGAGAGGATCCAGTATGGAGGAGGGCAGCGCACCGCTCATGTGGTAGAAGCACTTGCCGGTAAGGTCCGATCCTGTAAGCTCCGCTGCCATGTCGCCTGCCACCTTGCCTATGACCGAGTCGATGACGCTCAGGAAGACGAGGTCCGCCCCAGCCGCCGCTTCCGCAAGGGAGCTTGCGCCCTTGGCCCCGCAGTCTACGGCGATGCGGGCCGCCTTGCAGCTGTCCCTCGACCAGAGTATGCTGACACCGTAGCCGGCCCGGCAGAGGCTCACGGCAAGGGCAGTACCGACCCTGCCGCACCCTACTATCGCGGCCCTTTTCGCAGCTCCGATCCCGTCTTTGGGCTTCCTTACCATTCGCCCTCCTAAAAAAGAATCCGGGCGCATGCCCGGACCGATCAAATCGGCTTCTTGAGGCATGGAGTACGGTTCATATCCCAGATACCGTCTCGACGCAGCCTGTCTGCTCCTTTTGTTTCTATGTACACACAGTATATACCTGGCGGGGGAATCATTCACCCCTCAAAAGCGACACCTCGGCTTCGGCGAAAAGCGCCTTGCCTCCCACCGGGGGTCTGGGCTTCCTGACCCTCACGGTGACCTTGTCGGGCGAGAAGGCTTCCAGGACTCTCCTTGCTATGTCGAAGGCGACGGCCTCTATAAGGTTCCTCGGCTCTCCTTCCACCACGTCCCTTGCCATCGCAAAGACCTTGGAGTAATCGACGCTAGCCGAGAGGTCGTCCGTGGCACCGGCCCTTTCAAGGTCCAGGAAGACATCCACGTCGACGAAGTATGGCTGGCCTGCCCGCCTTTCCTCCGGCATGCATCCATGGTAGCCGTAGAACTCCATGGAGCTTATGCTCACCCTTCCTCTTTCAGCCATATACATTGCCATCGTCCCCTTGTCAGCGCCTGAGCGCGTCTGCCACCTTCGCTGCCTGGACCGATTCCGCCACGTCGTGGACCCTGACTATGTCCGCTCCCCACATGACCGCTGCAGTCATCGCGGCGAGGCTGCCGGGCATCCTCATGCTAGCGTCCTTCATGCCTGTGAGCCTGCCTATCGTGCTCTTCCTGGAAAGGCCGACGAGCAGGGGATAGCCCATGTTGGCGACCATGGGCAGGTCCTTAAGGAGCGCTATGTTCTGGCCGGCGTCCTTGGAGAAGCCGAACCCGGGGTCTATGACTATGCTGCTTTCCCTGAGGCCGGCATCCTCCGCCGATGCTGCGCGTGAGTACAGCTCCTCGATCACTTCGGCCGTCAGGTCGCCATACGTGGCATGCTCCATCATGTCCTTCGGTGTGCCCCTCATGTGCATTATTACCAGCGCCGCCCCTGCTGACGCGCACAACTGCGCAAGCTTCGGGCCTGCGGCAAGGCCGCTTACGTCGTTTATCATGTGGGCGCCTGCCTCGAGGCAGGCTTCGGCAACCTCGGGCTTCGTCGTGTCGACCGAAATCAAAGCGTCGGTCCCGGCAACCAGGCGCCTTACGATTCCCAGCACGCGCCTCTTCTCCTCATCCGCCGGGACGGGCTCAGAACCGGGCCTCGTCGATTCGCCTCCGATGTCTATGATGTCTGCGCCTTCGGAAATCATACTGAGGGCATGTGAAATGGCATCCTTCTCTTTGAAATGCAGCCCCCCGTCGGAGAAGGAATCAGGCGTCGCGTTCAATATCCCCATCACATAGGTCCTGGCTCCAAGGGGGAGCTCCTTACCGCGTGCCGTGAGCCTGAAATCCGTGGCTTTGGGGATGTCGAGGGACCTTATCGCGCTTGCGAGCCTTTTCAGGCCGAATGGCTGCATGTCCAGCTTTGCAAGGAGGCGACCCAGGGACCTCGGAGATGTCAGGATCACAACGTCCGTCCTGTCCGCCCTCAATGGGGCCACCTCTGCAGAATAGGCGGCGTCCCCACCGGAGGAGATCGCCTCCTGCTTTATGAGTATGGCAGACCTCAAGGGTACCTCCCGGACCGCGATTGCAAGTGGGAGGCCCTTCCGCATCATGATCTTAAGGCCGGCTTCGCTGCAGCCTGTGGCCGCGATGAGGGATGCAGCCCTGCGCGCGTCGCGGAAGGCTGCGACCTCGACGGATTCGGACCAATGGGGAGCGGATGCAATCGCCATGTCAGTCCTTCTTCGTAAAGGGTATCTTGCGCGCCGCCTTGGCGACTACCCATGCGATGGCGCTGTCGACTGCGTGATGGGCCATCGTGCCGAAAAGGAGTATCAGGGCTACCGTCGCAACGGTGGCGTCTGGAGCCGCAACGCCCGTCCCTTTCGTCAGCGGCAGTCCGAACACCAGGGCCATCAGAAGCACTGCCACAACCTCCAGGAAGCCGTGCAGGGGGGCGGTGGCTACAAGTGCGGAAGAGTAGCTTGCCCCCTTCTTTATCATGAGGGCGCCCGCAAGTGCCCAGATGGCGTGGGTCGCGGCCCTTGCCGTTATCATGAAGCCCAGGCTGGTCGCACCGTATGAAAGAAGGAAACCTATGGCCGTGCTGAGGCCCACCATGACCGCCACAGCTGGCGATACCAGCATGGAAAGCAGCACCGGCACGTGGGATGCGATGGTGGCCGAGAAGGGGGGTATCAGCACGCGCAGGGTGGAGCCGAACGTCACAGGTATCATAATCCCCAGGGCGGTGAGCACAGCCCCGTAAGCAATATCCCTTGGCTTCATACGAACACTTCCTTCATGAGTCCTTTTCGGGCCCCTTGTTCAAGATGTCGTCCACGATGCCGAGCGTCTGTTTCTTAAGCCCGATCCTGTCGTGGGTGATCGCCCAGACCATCTCCTCCGTCTTCTTGGACAGCGCCTCGTCATCGGCCTTTGCCAGGATCTCCCTTGCAGATAGCATCGCGGCGCCGGCCCCCGCGTCAAGCAGCATTGCCGCTACGCCCAGGTCGACTGCGCCTTCACGGGTGATGCCCTCGGCCACGCTCCTGGCAAGCGATTGGCCGAAGTACGATGCCTCCAAAAGGGAGACTGAAGAGTCGAGGCTCGCCGATAAGGCCTCCTTGGAGGCGTCCCCTGAGACGGGCTTTGAGATTTCGTCAGCCATGTCGAGCCTCTTTGCCATCGAATTTATCTCTAGGCTGAGGGCCATCGCCTTGTTTATGAGGTCCTCTGTCGAGGCGGCCTTATGCTTGCACTTAATAGCCGCACGTACGATCAGGGCGGCCCCGCACGAGGCGACGACGGCAGCCGCGGCGGCGGCCGAGCAGCCAAGCTCCGGGTCCGCGAGGGCTTCGCAGGCCTCCTTGGCCGTTATGCCGAGAAGCCCGCTTCCGTCGTTTTCGATGCCTTTGACTTCAATTCCCATGGTTCCAAACCAGCGCCTCCAGCACCTGGCCCTCATCAAGAGACGGAAGCATGAGCGCCTCCGCCGCGGCCCCCATCAGGTATTTAAGGGGTATGAGGCCGATGAGCTCTCCCTCGGCCAGCTCTACTCCCAATTTCGCGGCCTCAGCCTTTATTGCGGCCAAGGCCTTGGCCGGAGGTGTCACGTCGCAGTCGACCAGGTTCATCGAAACCTGGGCGAGGCCCTTCTCCTCAATCATGAACCCGAGCGCCTTCACGCCGTGGAGGCCGCCGTCCCTCTCCCTTATAGCACGGGCTATCTTCTTCGCTATCGAGACGTCATTGGTCTTCAGGTTGACGTTATAGGCGACGAGGAATTTCCTTGCCCCCACTACCGTGGCGCCGGCGCTCTCATGGAGCGCAGGGCCGCCGACATCAGGCATCCTGTCGGGGTTTGACGGCGCTTCCTTCGACAGTCCCTCGAACTCCCCCTTACGCACATCGGCCAGGTTCCTCATTGAAGGCCTCTTGGCTGCGTATTCGTAGAAATAGACGGGTATCCCGAGATTATCCCATGCGAGCTCGCCAACCAGCCAAGCCAGCTCCGCGCACTGCTGCATCGTTATGCCGGAGACTGGGACGAAGGGCACAACGTCGGTGGCCCCTATCCTGGGGTGCTCACCCTGATGCAGCCGCAAATCTATAAGCTCCTTGGCCTTCGCCATGCCGGAAAGCACCGCCTCGGCGACGGCGGCTGGGGTGCCGGCCAGCGTCATCACTGTCCTGTTGTGGTCATGGTCAGACGTCACGTGAAGTAGCCTAGCCCCTTCGGTCGAACGCATGGCTTCCGCTATCGAACCGATTACATGGGCCCTGCGGCCTTCGCTGAAGTTCGGCACGCACTCCACAAGGGCCGAGCCCAGCCCTCTTTCGCTTTCGAAGCGTTCAAGACGTAGGCGGATATCCTCCATGTCGCACCTCCGTTTTCATGATAACAATTCTATGAAGCCCGGCGCATCCCTTTTGCGCCGGGCCCTCTTTCTGATGGTGATGGACGGGAATCGTTGACTAGCCCTTGAATATCCTGGCCATCAACGCAATCGATACCCATATCGCGACGATGACTATGAATACGCCGGCCATTCCCTTGGCAGCGATCGGAAGTGTCGAAACTAGCGCTTCGAAATCCATCATCCCAGCACCTCCTAGCGTGCTATCAGGCTCAGTATCATGCCGCCGGCTATGACGGACGCTATCTGGCCCGAGACGTTTGCGCCGACTGCGTGCATCAGAAGGTAGTTGTGCTTGTCCTCCTCTAGGCCCATCTTGTGCACGACCCTTGCGGACATGGGGAACGCGCTTATGCCCGCCGCCCCGATCATGGGGTTCACCTTGTTCCTTGAGAAAAGGTTGATGAACTTCGCAAATAGCACGCCGCCGACCGTGTCGAATACGAAGGCTATCAGCCCGAGGCCCATTATCATCAGGGTCTGCGGGTTCACGAACAGGTCGGCCCTCATCTTGGCAGCTACGGATATCCCTAAAAGGAGGGTGACCAAGTTCGCCAGTACAGTCTGCGCCGTCTTGGAGAGGCTGTCCAGGACCCCGCATTCGCGGATCAGGTTCCCGAACATGAGCAGGCCGACGAGGGCAACCGAGCGAGGGGCCGCAATGCCGGCCAGCACGGTCACGATTATGGGAAAGAGCATCCTAACTGTCGGGCTGGCTTTCGAGCTGCTGCCGCGCATGCGTATCCTGCGCTCCTTTTTCGTGGTCATCAGCTTTATTACGGGAGGCTGCACTATGGGCACCAGGGCCATGTAGGAATAGGCAGCGACTATTATCGCCCCGGTATACTGGCTCCTGTAGTAATTTGCGACGAATATGGACGTGGGGCCGTCCGCGGCGCCTATTATGGCCACCGATGCCGCGTCTTTTATGCCGAAACCGAGGAGGGCCGCCATGCCGAGCGTGAAGAATATTCCGAACTGGGCCGCAGCGCCGAAGAGAAGCATCTTGGGGTTGTTCAGCAGCGGCCCGAAATCTATCATTGCCCCTATGCCTATGAATAGCAGCAGGGGGAAGAGTTCGTTCGCTATGCCCGAATTGTAAAGCAGGTCTATGACGCCTACTTCCAACGTGCCCTCGAGCATCTGCGTAAGTGCGCCGGAGAAGGGAAGGTTGACGAGGATGGCCCCGAAACCCATAGGCAGAAGGAGCGCCGGCTCCATCTCCTTTTTGATGGCAAGGAATATTAGGATGCCTCCTATGACCCACATGACCGCCATCTGCCAGGTAATCGCTGCAAGGTTGTCCAGCATCTGCATTTGAAGTCTCCTCCGTGGCTGTCTCTGCGGCACCTGCCTGCGCTGGTCTACACCTGTCTTGGACTCTAAGCAAGGAAAAAGGAAGGCCTGTGTTACCGCAGACCTTCCCTTACGGACATCATCACTTGCCAAATAGGGACAGCAGTATGCCCGCGGCGATGGCCGAACCTATGACGCCTGCGACGTTCGGGCCCATGGCATGCATAAGCAGGAAGTTCCTGGGGTTGTCCTTCTGGCCTACCACCTGCGAGACGCGCGCCGCCATCGGTACTGCCGACACGCCTGCTGAACCTATCAGGGGGTTGACCTTGCCTCCGCTCAGCCAGCACATGAGCTTGCCGAGCAGCACCCCGCCTGCTGTGCCTCCTGCGAAAGCCGCCAAACCCATGAAGATGATCTTGATGGTCTCGGCCGTAAGGAACCTCTCGGCGGATGCCGTGGCCCCTACAGTCGTTCCGAGGAATATGACGATTATGTTGTTGAGGTCGTTCTGCGACGTCTTAGACAGCCTTTCTACGACCCCGCACTCGCGGAAGAGGTTGCCCATCATCAAAGCCCCGACCAGGGCCGCCGCGGACGGGACGAGCATCCCTACGGCTATGGTTGTGATTATCGGGAACACAATCCTCTCGAACTTGGAAACCGGCCTCAGCTGCTCCATGACCACCATCCGCTCTTTCTTGGAGGTAAGAGCCCTCATGATTGGCGGCTGGATGATCGGCACCAGCGCCATGTACGAATAGGCGGCGATGGCGATGGGGCCTAGCAGGTGAGGTGCAAGCTTCGTGGTAAGGTATATGGCAGTCGGGCCGTCTGCCCCGCCGATTATCCCGATGGATGCCGATTCCTGGGGAGTGAAGCCCAGCAGGAGCGCACCGATGAACGTGGTGAATATGCCCAGCTGCGCCGCGGCCCCAAGGAGGATCGTCTTCGGGTTTGCGATGAGGGGGCCGAAATCCGTCATGGCGCCTACGCCCAGGAAGATCAGCGGCGGATAAACGCCCAGCTTGACACCCTGGTAGAGGTAATAGAGCAGGCCGCCCGGCTGCACCCTGTACGTGCCGTCTGCGAGGAGTTCGTTCGTAATCTTGGGCCCGTCCATCAGCCCTGCAAGGGGCAGGTTGGCTAGCAGCATGCCGAAGGCTATCGGCACGAGCAGGAGGGGTTCGAATTTCCTGACTATCGCCAGGTAGAGAAGAACACACGATACGAATATCATGAGGGCCTGCTGCCATGTGATGGCATAGTACCCCGTGGTCTTCAGGAACTCTACGAAGGCCTGCATGGGATCGCCCCTTTCAGGTGATTATCCAATTGTTACGAGGGCTTCGTCGGTGTTCACCGAGGCGTCCCTCGAGGTGTGTACGGCCTTTACCGTGCCGTTTACGCCGGCGAAGATCTCGTTTTCCATCTTCATGGCTTCCAGGATGACTACTACCGTATCCGGGGTCACCTTGTCGCCCACCTTCACCCTTACATCCTTGATGACTCCAGGCATCGGCGATGTCACGGCTCCGGCTCCTGCCGGCGCGGCCGAGGGCTTAGGGGCGGCCGCCGCGGGAGCGGGGGCCGGCGCCGGCGCTGCCGGCCTGGGGGCTGGCGCCGCTGCTTGGACCGGCGCAGGTGCATATGTCGCTGCTCCGCCGAGTTCCTCTACTTCCACCTCATAGACATTTCCGTTTACGTTCACTTTGAATTTTCTCAAGGGAATAACCTCCTAACAGAATTGTAGGGAGCCCGGCGGCTTAAAGCCTGCTCGCCATAATATCCCTGCGGCCTGCGAATGCCCACGAGTTCACCTTTGAGCCGACCTGCCTTACGGAGGTGACTACTCCGTGCACGCCCTCTGAAGTGAGGATCGCCATCACGGCCGCTATCGCTGCTACTTCACCCAGCCCGCCGGCGGCCGCTTCCTGCGCCGGCGCTGCTCCTTCCATCTTGGCAGGCCCGGCATCTTCGACGGGGGCGTCTTCGGAAAGGCTCTCGACCTGCTCGCGGATGCCGGCGCCCTTCGACGGGGTAGCCTTTTTCTTCGACCTGCCTTTGTCCACCAACGCGAGCCCAATCATTATGTACATGAGGAAGACGAGGCCGAGGAACACTATGAACATCCCCATGCCAGTCGTATATAGTCCAAGTTCTAGGTTCTCCATCTGAACACCTCCGTCCGCCCGATCAAACAGGCAGGTTGCCGTGCTTCTTCGCAGGGCGGCTGTCGCGCTTCGACGCCAGCATGTCCAAAGCCTTGGCTATCTTTATGCGCGTCTCTGAAGGCTCGATGACGTCGTCGATGTAGCCCCTGGAAGCCGCCACGTAGGGGTTCGCGAAAGTGTCGCGGTACTCCTCGATCTTCTCCTTGCGCTTGGCGTTCTTGTCCTCGGCGGCCTCGATCTCCTTGCGGAAGATTATGTTGGCCGCACCGTCGGGCCCCATGACTGCGATTTCCGCGTTCGGCCAGGCTGCGACGTAGTCTGCGCCGAGGTCGCGGCTGCACATTGCGAGGTATGCTCCGCCATAGCTCTTCCTTACGATGATCGTTATCTTAGGCACGGTAGCTTCGGAGTAGGCATACAGCATCTTGGCGCCGTGCCTTATGATGCCGCCCAGCTCCTGGTTGGTGCCCGGCAGGAATCCCGGCACGTCGACTATGCTCACTATAGGGATGTTGAAGGCGTCGCAGAAGCGTATGAAGCGTGCCGACTTGTCAGAGGCGTTGATGTCGAGGCATCCAGCGAGCACCTTAGGCTGGTTGGCTATTATGCCGATGCTCTGCCCGGCGACTTTCGCGAAGCCGACTACTATGTTCATCGCGTAAAGGGACTGCACTTCCATGAAGTCCCCTCCGTCGACGAAGCCGCGGATTATGTCCCTTACGTCGTAGGACTTGTTTGCCTCGGCAGGGACGATGGAGTTCAGCGCCTCGACAGCCCCGACCGGCAGCATGTCCCCTGTAGGGGGCTCTTCGAGGTTGTTGGACGGCAGGTAGGACAGAAGCTTCCTTATCATGGCGAAGGTCTCGTCCTCGTTTTCGCACATGAAGTGCGCCACCCCGCTGGTCTGGTTGTGGGTGAGCGCGCCGCCCAGCTGCTCTGCGCTTACATCCTCGCCAGTCACAGACTTGATGACCTGAGGGCCGGTTATGAACATGTTTGCGCCTTTGACCATGAAGACGAAATCTGTCAGGGCAGGCGAATAGACGGCGCCGCCCGCGCAGGGGCCCATTATCACCGAAATCTGCGGGATGACGCCCGACGAAATCACGTTCCTGTAGAATATCTGCCCGTATCCTGACAGGGCGTCGACTCCCTCCTGGATCCTGGCTCCGCCTGAATCGTTTATTCCGATACAGGGAGCTCCGGTCTTGAGCGCAAGGTCCATTATCTTGCAGATCTTCTTCGAGTGCATCTCACCCAAAGAACCGCCCATGGTCGTGAAGTCCTGGGCGAATACGAAAACCTGCCTTCCCTCGACTGTGCCATGCCCGGTAACGACGCCTTCGCCCGGCAGTTCCTGCTTGTCCATCCCAAGATCGGAGCAGCGATGCTTGACGAACATGTCGAGCTCTTCGAAGCTGCCCGGGTCCAGGAACCTCTCTATCCTCTCCCGTGCGGTCAGCTTTCCGCTCTCATGCTGCTTTGCGATCCTGTCGGGGCCGCCCCCCAGCCTGACTTTCTCCCGCCTGGCCGAAAGGTCCTTCAAGAGATTGTTCTCCGACACGCGAAATCACCCCTGTATCATAAGTCCTGGTATCGCTAACTAAAAAGGCAACTATTTTCACAATTAACTATTATATCAGAGCAGAGTCAATACTAACAATTGCCATAGGTGGGCAAGACCTGAGATGCCTGAATCAATTATAAGTGTACGGGATGCCACTTGTCCTGGTGTTGTGCACATTTTCACATACAAAGGGTGGAATCTTAGTGAGGGTCTGATTTGCACCTGGTGCGCTCTTTCATGGCGCGGGGGCGCTTCATCTGAGCAAGGGCCCAGACAGATGCTATAATCATAAAAAGACCGATTTGGAGGAAGCATGGAAAGAAGGATATTAGGAAGCACTGGCATGGCGGTAAGCAGGCTGTGTTTCGGGACCCTCACCTTCAGGCAGGTCGACACAGACCCGGAAAGAGGGTCAGACGTCATCGTCCACGCGCTGGATTCGGGAGTCAACTTCGTCGACACCGCCGAGAGCTATGGGACATATGAGCATGTGAGGCTCGCCGCCAAGGCAAGGCCCGGTTTCGTCGTGAATACCAAGTCCCCGGCCAAGACATATGAAGACATGTCGAAGTCGATAGAAAAGGCAAGGCGCGAGCTCGACATGGACACGATAGACAGTTTCCTCATGCATGGGTGCGGAGGCCCGAACGACGGCATCGCCGAAAGGCGCGGGGCGCTGGACTGCCTGCTCGAGGCGAAATCGCGCGGCATCGTAAGGGCGGTGGGGCTTTCGAGCCACTATGTCTCGGGCATAAGGCAGGCTGCGGAATGTCCAGACATGGACGTCTGCCACCCTCTGGTGAACTTGCTAGGCAAGGGCATACCCGACGGTACCAGGCAGGACATGGAAGAGGCATGCATGAAGGCACATGCCGCAGGCAAGGGCCTTTTCGGCATGAAGTCCCTGGCAGGCGGCCTCCTTATCCCACGCAAGGAAGAGGCCTTCGGCTATGTTATGGGCAGAGGCTTCCTTGACTCGATAGCGGTGGGCATGAACACGGATGCCGAAGTGGACCACAACGTTGCCATCTTCGAGGGCCGGGGGGCCGATCCCAGGGCCGCGGGAGGCTTGAAGCCGCAGGGGCTCAGGCTTTACATACTGAAAAGCTGCATCGGCTGCGGCGACTGTGTGAAAGTATGTCCGTCAGGTGCGATGACGATAGTGGACGGAAAGGCGAAATCCGACCCAGAGCTGTGCCTTACGTGCGGGTACTGCGGTTTCGAGTGCAAGAGGTTCTGCATCAGGCTTGTATAGGACATCAAAGGAGGATGCAACATGGCTGGCAGAAGGAAGCTTACTACTTTCGAGGCGGTCTCGATCGTCGCGGGCACGGGCATAGGCGGCGGCGTCATGGCGGTCCCTTACCTCGCCTCGAAGTCCGGATACATACCCCTGCTCGCAATAGCCGCAGTAGCGTTCTCAGCCGCGCTCCTTTTGCACCTGATGCTGCTGGAAGCTTGCCTTAAGTCCCCTGGGATGCAGATTCTTTCCGTACTGGACAAGTTCCTCTTCAAGGGCAACAAGGCGCTGATCTACCTTTTCTTCGCGCTTATTGCCGTTGGAAACCTGTCTAACCTCGCCGCCTATATCCTCGGCGGGGCTTCCGTCACGGAAGGGTGGGGCATACCTCCATTCATTGGAGGTGCCGTTTTCTACGGGCTGTGCGCCCTGATAATAGTCTTCGGCATAAAGTCCGTGGGCATCGGGGAGAAAACCGCGATGCTGGGCATGGCCGGGATAGCCGCCTATATCGCGGTCACCTCTTTCAACGGGACGGCAATGCCTCTTGCCTCCACCGGGGACGGGAAGGCGTGGCTCGCACTTTACGGGATGCTCATGTTCTGCCTTGGCGCATACCTGGCCATCCCTCAGGTCGTAGATGGGCTGGACGGCGACGGAAAGGCCGCCGGCATCGCCGTCGCCGCCGGTGTCCTGTTAAACCTCCTGATCACCGTGGCGATCGCCTTGTCGGTTATGAAAGTCAGCGACACCGTCACCAAGGTCGCGATAGTGGGATGGAGCGAGAAGATAGGCGGAGTCTCGGGCACCTTGGGGTCGCTTTTCGTATGGCTTGCCATGGCGACTAGCTTCTGGGGGATGTCTTTTGCGTTCAAGGACATAGTAATGGAGCAGTTCGGCGTCAAGGGCCACCTTTTGGCGTGGCTTATGTGCACGGCGCCAGCGGTGATGCTCCTGGCGCTCGGCAGCGGGTTTATTGAGCTTCTCAAGCTGGCAGGCGGCGCCACGGCCCTTATCCTGATATTTACGCTGATACCTGCTTTCAAGAATTCCAGGAAGCAGCAGGGCCGATGGAGCATCGGGTTCTTCGGCGGCACGTTGTTCCAGGTGCTGGTGGCCCTCGCTTACCTGGTAATGGCGGCAGGTTCGCTGATACCGGTCGACTAAGCAATACATATGTAAAAAGGCCATTGCGAAGGCCTGGAGCTGGAGGTAGGGAATGAAGGACTACGTTGAGCTGAGATCCGACACAACGACCCATCCGACAGATGAGATGAGGGAGGCCATGAAGTCAGCCCCTGTAGGGGACGATGTCTTCGGCGAGGACCCGACGGTGAACGCCCTCGAGGAGCTGTCGGCGCGCATGATGGGCAAGCAGGCCGCGATGTTCGTGCCGTCGGGGACGATGGGGAACATCTCGTCGCTGCTGGCACACTGCAAGCGCGGGGACGAGGTCGTGATGGAATCCGAGTGCCACATCTATTACTACGAAGTAGGGGGCCTGTCCGCGCTGGGCGGGATGGTCCCGAGGCTCGTGCGCGGCAAGGACGGGCTCATGGACCCTGCCGATGTGGAGTCGGCGATAAGGGGCGCCAACATACACTACGCCCCGCCCGGCCTGATATGTGTGGAGAATACGCACAACAGGGGCGGCGGGACGGTCTACGACCTGGATAGGCTTGCAGGGATAAGGGACGTCGCCGAAAAGCACGGCCTTCCGATGCACCTGGACGGGGCCAGGATATTCAACGCGTCAATTAAACTCGGCGTCGAAGCGTCGGCCATAGCCCGATATTTCGACTCAGTACAGTTCTGCCTGTCCAAGGGGCTTTCGGCGCCCGTCGGGTCTGTTGTGGCCGGAAGCCGTGAATTCATCGCCAAGGCCAGGAAATACAGGAAGATGCTCGGCGGCGGGATGAGGCAGGCCGGGGTCATCGCCGCAGCGGGAATAGTGGCTCTTGAGAAGATGGTCGCAAGGCTGGCAGACGACCACAGGAACGCCAGAGCTCTGGCGGAGGGGCTGGCTGTAATCCCAGGTATCGAGGTGGACCTCTCGACGGTAGAGACCAACATCGTCGTATTCGACGTAAGCAAGCTGAACATGACATCCGACGAGTTCGCAAAGGAGCTCTGGTCAGAAGGCGTGAGGATGACTACAAGGCCTCCATATAAGCTTAGGGCGGTGACAAGCCGCATGTTCGAGGCCGGGGAGATCCCGCTGGTGCTTGAGAAGGTCGCAAAAATCAGCGGAAGGCATTCCAATTAGAGGATATGGAATAGTTCTGGATAATAAGTAATTGTTGGGAATAAAAAGGAGGGGAAGGAATTGCGCAAACTAACATTTCTGCTTTCTCTGGCGCTCATGATGTGCGCCGTACTGGGAATAACCACCGCAGCGACCCCGGAACCCAGGTTCCCCATTTACATGACGACCAGCGGCCAGGGGCCTGACGGGATGATGCTGGACATACTCATGAACAAGGCGATGGGCATACCTGTGAAGTTCGACACGGTGCTCAAAGCAGAGGACTGCCAGGACGTCAGGACCCTGATATTCGTCGTCGGCTACAGCGGGAAGGGGATGACCGCAGCAGGCATCAACGACGCAGGCGAGGAAGCAAGGGTGAAGGCCCTGGTTGAGCTGGCTGCGAAGAACGAGGCCTACGTGGTGATAGTCCACATGGGGGGTACGACAAGGAGGGGGGCAAGCTCCGACAAGTTCACAGACATGGCTGCAGTCGGCGCCCACCTTATCGTCGTAATTCCGGACAGCAACAAGGACGGCTACTTCAACAAGATGGCAGAGGCCAAGGGAGCGAAGCTGAAGGTCGTCGAGGTCCCCGAAGGCGGCTCTGTAAGGACGCTTGTCGCACAGGCACTCAAAGAAGAGCTGGCATCTGCGAAGTAAAAGCCCCGACTGATAGGAGGACCGGACGATGCGTAAGTTCAGACTGATACCGGCGCTTCTGCTCATGGCGCTTTTCGCGTCCATCGCAGCCGCAGCATCACCGGAATCCATGCCAGGGCCGCTAATCCATGATGAGAGGCCCGGCACCGGAGTGAGCCAGATGAGGTGGCTCTCTGATTACTTCAAACCCATCGCGGGCACCCCGGTCGACACCAAGGTCTACTTCATGGACAGCGGCAAGCCCGGGCCCACGGCTTTGGTGCTGGGAGGCACCCACGGCAACGAGATCTCCGGAATAATGGCGGCGACCCTCATCATCGAAAGGGGCACGGTGACCAAAGGAAGGCTTATCGTCCTCCCCCATGCCAACAACGCAGCCTCTGCGAATAAGGACACCAGGACGCCCATAGAGTGGATAAGGCTGGAAACACCGAGCGGTACGAGGTCGTTCAGGTACGGGGCAAGGGACACGAGGGCCGACTTCCAGGAGCCGGACCCCGAGAAATACAGCCATTACCCGACCGGGCAGGAACTGCCTGGCAACGAGGCCAGGAACCTCAACAGGAACTATCCTGGGAAGGCAGACGGCACGACCACGCAGAAGCTCGCCTACGCGATAATGGAGCTCATAAAGGCTGAGGACGTAACCATCGGTATGGACTTCCACGAGGCGGACCCGGGAGGGCGCCTCGAATGGATGCTTGTGACCAACCCGAAGAACATCCAGATAGGTGCCATGGCGATGGTATACATGGAGATGAACACGGGCTTCACATTGAAGACACTTGAGCCTTCGTCTGATGTAAGGGGCCTCACCCACAGGGAATGGGGAGACTATTTCAAAGACCTCAACCCCTACCTCATTGAGACGGGCAATCCGGGTATGGGCTCGAACTCGATGACGGCAGACGTGGTAAACGACGCATCCCGGCCCCTTGGGCTTAGGGTGGCAGTCGCGTTGAACACCTTGCTTGCGGTGTTCGAAGCGGAGAGGGACCTGAGGGGGGATGCCCCGGCCTTGACAGGCCTTCCCAGTTTCAGCCAGCTTTCAAGGGAAGGCGTAGGCAAGTTCCTGAGATAAGGACGAGGACTACCAAGCGATACAGAGGCGCCATAATAGGAAGGGAGGACAAAAGTAGATGTACAGGAAGACCATGAGGGTTGTCATGACCGCGGTCATGATAGCGGTCCTTGCGATGTCGTTCGTATCCGTCAGCGCGGCTACAAAGCTGTCCGAAGTCCGCGGCACGAACGGGATGGTGGCAGCTGCCAGCAAGTACGCGGCGGAAGCAGGAGTAGAGATCCTCAAGAAGGGCGGAAACGCCATCGACGCAGCAGTCGCGACGGCGTTTGCCATCGGAGTCGTCGAACCTAACGCATCCGGCCTCGGTGGGGAAGGTTACGTAGTGGCATACCTCGCCGACCAGAAGAAGGCGATAGCGATCGATTACAGGTCGGCGGCACCCAAGCTCACGGCGGAGAAATATGCGGGCAAGTCGTTCTCCGGAGTAAAGGGATGGGACCTCGTGGCGACCCCCGGCCTGGTGCTCGGCCTTTGCACCCTTCAGGAGAAGTACGGAACGCTGTCTCTTCCCGAAGTGATGTGGCCCGCTATAAGGCTGGCCGAGAAGGGCTTCGCGATAACGGCATATCTGGCCCAGTCCATAACCGACAGCCTGGCGGTAGTGAAAGCCAACCCAGACCTCGCAAAAGTGTACCTCGACCCGATGGGGCTTCCCAAGGAAGAGGGAGAGATACTGACCAACCCCGACCTTGCGAAATCGCTCAGGCTGATCGCCGTGAAAGGCCCCGACGTGTTCTACCACGGCGAGCTAGCCGACGCCATAGAGGCGGCATCCATAGCGCAGGGCGGGCTATTGAGGAAGTCGGACCTGGAGGCTTATGTGGTGTATGAGAGGGAGCCGCTGAGCGGCACGTACAGGGGCAACCACTTCTACACGGCACCTCCGCCGGTCGGAGGAATCATCCTCTCAGAGGCCCTCTCGATCATGGAGAACTTCGACCTTTCAGCGAGGCCGCTGCTCGACCCTTACAACGTCCATATAATCGCAGAGGCCCTCAAGAGGTCTTTCGCTGACCATTACCAGTACTGCGGCGACCCTGCGTTCGTGAACGTGCCGTTGAAGGAGCTGCAGAACAAGGACTACGCCAAATTCCGTTCCTGGACGATAAACCCGTCCAAGATGACCCCTCTTTCGGAGATCAAGTACGGCAATCCCATGGAGTTCAGCGAAGCAACTGTGGTTGACATGGCTGCGGCCGGATATGAATCACCGAGCACAACGCACATCTCGGTAATGGACAAGAACCGCAACACGGTGGCTCTCACCCAGACTTTGAGCAGCTTCTTCGGCGCGGGCGTCACGGTGCCAGGCACAGGGATCATCCTGAACAACGAGAACGCCAACTTCGCATTGGCGCCCAACATCAACTCCATAGCGCCCAACAAGAGGATGAGGACCACCATAGTGCCCACGATCATGGTCGACGAGAAGGACATGCCGATACTTTCGATCGGAACCACGGAGCCGGGCGCATAGCCCCCGCCCTCACCCAGATCATCCACGCCATAATAGACCAGAAGATGGGCCTCCAGGAGGCAATAGAGGCCCCGCGTTTCCATGTGGTGAATTCCAGCATTACATTCGAATACGAATCGCGCATGCCGGCGGCGACCCTTGAAGGACTGAAGGCCAAAGGTTATACGATAGACCCCAAGAACATGAAGGGCGAGTATGACCTATACTTCGGAGGAGCCCAGGGGGTCTATTTCGATGCCAAGACAGGTGAGTTCGTAGGGGCAGCGGACCCGAGGAGGGACGGAGCAGCAAGGGGCTTCTAAATTCCGACATATCCGAAACAGGGGAGCCCGGCTGGAATGCCGGGCTCCTTCATCCTGTCTTGTCGACTTCTATATGTCCTTAGAATACCACCTGTATACTCTGGAAAGCTTGCCTCCTAGGGCTTCGATCGCCCTCCTCGACTGCAAGTTCGTTTCCAGGATGACCGAGGCTTCTCCCTCCGACATGCCTTTCCTCACGGCATTCTCAACGACCTTGGCGTACAGCGCGGGAATTACGCTGGAACCCTGGTACTCCTTGATGCAGTACTGCATCATTAGCCTCACCCTTTTGATCGTCTTCCTGGCGCGCAGGTAATGTAGCCATCCGATCGGGAAAATCCTGCCTCTCATCTTGATAAGCACCTGGTTCCAGTCCGGCAGGGCCACTATGAATGCCACAGCCCTTCCGGTGTCAATATCCTTCGCAAGCCATATCAGGTCAGGATCGGCGAGCCTGGAAAGCGGACCGGCCAGTTTCCTGAATTCCTCCCATGTAGGCATGTCGTTGTACCATGATGCGGAGAACGCCTCCGACATGACGGAGAAAATCTCTGATAGGCCCTCTTCCAGCTTGGACATCTCTACTTTCGACGGAACCACGTGTGCCCTGGCCAGGGCGATTTCAGCTGCGCGGGCGAGCCTTTCTGAAGGAAGGTTAGATTCAGTCAGCCTGTATCCTACGAAGTCGGCCAGCTTGGAATAGCCCAGGCCTTCAAGGACAGAGGCGTACCATCTCTTGTTATACGAGTTGAGAAGGACAGGAGGATCCTCGAAGCCCTGCACCATGAGTCCGATGCCGTCTTCGCCGTTCGACGGCGACCTTGGGCCGATGAGCTTCCTGCAGCCCTTCTCCTTGGCCCATCCTTCTGCCTTCCTGATGATGGATGAAAGGGCCTCCTCGTCTTCGCCCTCAACGAGGCTGAAGGTCGCTATGGGAAGCCCCTGCTTGGCTGAAAGCGGCCCGTTCGCCGCCACCATAACCCTTGAG